>MDTB01019971.1_pt1 | contig 15492 bp, 13 predicted proteins | sample 811161 | NCBI WGS metagenome assembly MDTB01 (sample SAMN05326650, study PRJNA326480) | marine metagenome | isolation source: seawater | place: Mediterranean Sea | collected 2009 | reverse complement strand
TATGGACAACTGCAGGTATAATTGTTTTTTTATTATCTAATATTTTATAAACCTCCATCATTGAGGGAATTTCTTTATCTGTTAAAAACCAATCTTTAACACATTCATACATAACCATGGGAGCAAAAGGTCTAAATGATTCTCTTCTTTTAATTTTTTTATTAATCATATCTTTGATATCTTTGCCTCTAGGATCAGCTATGATAGACCTATTTCCTAGGGCTCTTGCACCCCACTCTAATCTATCTCTAAATAGTCCAATTATGTTCTTTTTTTCTAATAAGTTGGTGATAAACTCAATTAAATCATTATCTTTGTCAAAAAATTTTATCCCAATTTCATATTTGTCAAAATCTTTTTGATAATATTTTAGAATATCTTCAATATAATTATTTGAATAACTCGGACCTAAATATAGTTTTTGATTATTATCTTTATAAATTTTTTGACCATTTGATTTTGCACAAACCATAGCTGCGCCTATTGCACCACCTGCGTCGTATGCTGCAGGTTGAATAAATATATTATTAAATTTTGTGTGGTTTAAAATTTTTCCATTAGCTAAAGAATTCATAGCACACCCGCCAGCTATACATAAATTATCACAATCAAAATTATCATAAGTAAAATTTATATAGTTCAGGTAAGCTTTCTCAAACAAATTTTGTAATGAATTAGCTAAATTAAAATGATTGTTATTCAATTCCTCATTTCTATTTCTTCGCTTAGTTTTTAATAATTCCTCAACTCTATCTATATTAAGGAGCTCATTTATAATAATTTCATTTTTATCGATTTTAAAAGTGTTGATATTTTTGTGATGTAAATAATAATCTAAATTTAAGGTAAATTTACCATTATTCTCAAAATTTATTAATTCCTCAAGTTTACTAACCATGGATGAATTTCCATATGCTCCAAGTGCCATAACTTTAAATTCTTCTCCATATTTGTCGAACCCTAAAAAATTTGATATTGCAGTATAAAAAATTCCCAATGAGTGAGGATATAAAATTCTATCTTTCATAAATATATTATCTTGATTACAGATAGAATTAGAAGTTGTGGTAAAATCACCTGATCCATCCACAGAAACACCACAGGACTCTTTGAAATTTGATATATAATAAGACGAGGCTATATGAGATTCATGGTGTTCAACATTAATCACTCTCCCAGCAAAATTTCCATAATTTTTAATTTTAGACAATTCATCTCTTAATCTCATTTTCTTTGAAATGTTTATTGATTTTATTATTAAATCTTTAGGGTTAATTGAGTTTTTAAGAATAAATTTAAATTTACTAAATAACAATTTTTTAGGATTTGAATTAATTGCCACGAAATCTATATCATTTAGTTTAATTTTCGTAAATTTTAAACATGCTTGAACTGAAAGAAATGGGAAGCCCCCAGAATTTTTAATTCTATTTAATCTTTCCTCTTCAACAGCATAAAGTAATTTTCCATCTACAACTATTGCTGCTGATGAGTTAGCGTGATAACAATTTATTCCTAATACGATCAATAAAAAATATATTTGTTTAATTAAATATTATTAATGATATAGAGTATTAATGAAAAAAAATAAAATTTTAATTACAGGTGCATGTGGTTTTATTGGTTTTCATTTAGCAAGTTATTTTACAAAAAATGGTTTTAAAGTTGTTGGAATTGATAATTTAAGAAAAACTTATAACCATATTTATAAAGAAAAAAGGCTTAAAATTTTAAAAAAAGATGTAAATTTTATTTTTAAAAAAATAGATTTAAACAAATTAAACAACTTTAAAAAGCAAAAATTTGACCTCATTATTCATTTAGCTGGTGAAGCAGGAGTAAGAGATTCGATTAAAAGACCCAATTTTTATCTTAAGGAAAATTTAGAAAATACTGTCAATGTTTTTGAATATGCAAAAAAAAATAATATTAAAAATGTTTTTTATGCATCATCAAGCTCTGTTTATGGCAATTGTAATACTTATCCATCAAAGGAAACATTGGTTATTAATAAGCCTCTCTCTGTTTATGGTTTATCGAAGAGTTCTTGCGAACTTTTAGCTTATTATTATAAGGAAATATTTGCTATTAATTCTATAGGTCTTAGATTCTTTACGGTATACGGTCCTTTAGGAAGACCAGATATGTCGATGAATATATTTATTAACAATGTTTTAAGAAAAAAAAGAGTTACTTTATTCAATAAAGGTAAAAACTACCGAGATTATACATACGTAGAAGATATAGTTAAGTATATTTTCTATTGTTATAAAATAATCAAAAATAAAAAAAGTTACTATGAAATATTTAATATAGGTGGAGAAAGTACAGTTAGAATTGATAAATTGTTACATATGATTGAAAAAATCTTAAAAAAGAAAGCAATAATTAAGTTAGAAAATAAAAATAAACTTGATCCAGTCAAAAGCTTGGCGTCAAATTTAAAAATTAGAAAATTTACTAGGAAAAATTTTAATACTTCTTTAAAAAAAGGTGTAATTAAATGTATAGAGGCTAGAAAAAATTACGGAATTTAAAATAAGTTAACTTTATCTGTTTTAAATTTTTCTTTTATAAATAATAATATTGCAAAGTTAATCCACATAAAACTTCCATTCCAGGTAGTAAAAATACTTCCCGAGGTCCCTAATGGCCATAAAAAAATTGAAATAGAAATGAGTACTAAAAGATTAATTTCCTTTGATAGACTGAGCCCTCTTAGTATGTGAAACAAAAGATTTAAAAATAATATCATACCAATTATCCCTTGCTCAGCTAAAATTTCTAAAACAATGTTATGAGGATGTGTTGACCACCTTTGATTAGCTCTAGTTGAATTTATATTATCATATTTATCTTTTGCAGCCTCTAATCTAAAATTTTTTGGCCCCACTCCGAATAATGGATTGTCCTTGAATATCTCATAAGCTGTTAAAAAATGCGCTCCCCAAACACTATTTCTTATCTTTAAATCTTTTGTTAAGCCATATTTTTCATGAGCAATTTCACTAAATCGTTTATTTACATCACTATTACTTGAAAAAACTAAGATTATTACACAAGTAGTTATTATTATATAAAAAAAGTTTTTAAAATTTTTGAAAGATTTTATAAAATAAAATAATAATATTCCTGTAATAAACAATATTGAAGCCATTCTTTCTCCACTTAACAAGATAATACTCATAAAAGAAATTAATATTAAAAAAATTAAGGACTGTTTTAATTTTTCATTTTTAATCACCAAAAAAGGTAACATCAAAACTAAAAAACCTGTTTTAGCTAAAAAAGCACCAACCACATATTCATCCCCAAAAATACTTGATAACCTATTATTTTGATAATCGTTTCCAAAAAGATTAGTTCCAAAAAAGAATTGAATTAATGAGTCAATTATAACAAAAATTGTAACCAAAAGTAAAACCTTTAAAAAAAATAAAAAATTTCTATAGTCATTTTCAAAAACAATTAACAAAGCTAGTGAGAGGCTTATGAATTTTATAAAACCCAAACTTCTTACAAGTGAATGTACGTTAGCATCATTTATAAAAGATGAGATTAAAAGATAAATCAAAATAGCTAATGCAGTTTTGACCCATTTAAATTTTATATATTTTCGTAATTCCTCATTAAAAATGAAATGTAGTATCAACAATATACTAATTAAAATTAAATTAAGATTTAGGATGAAAGATCCAAGCACTAATGAAAATGGTATTAAAAAAACTAACCAATTTAAAAGTTTGATATCATTTTTTAAGTAAGTCATTAATTTTAAATAGTAGAATAATCTATAATCCTTTCAATTACGTCCTTTGGTGGTAAAAAATTTATTTTTTCTAAAAATGTTGTCTTTGGGTTCCAAAAAGAACAATATATCAAAAGAATAAACAAATAGGTTATTTTGTTTTTAAAATAAATCTTCTCATATTCTTTAAATAAATAAACATAAAAAACTAACAAAAAAATGAACAAATTAAACACTACAGTAATAAATCTTCCCCAGTCTAATACTATTAAAAACAATGAAAAGATTGATAAAATTGTTAATAAAAAGATTATCTTTGAATAAAAGTTTAAAATAACAACTTTTTTCCACAAATAAATAACTGGAGAAAATGAGAGTAAAAAAATTATAAAATATCTTATTAAATGATTAAGGTTATAGTTGCTAAAATTAATTGAAATAGCCTCAAAAAGGTCTTTACGGAGCCAAAAAAAAGCACCAAACTCTGTTACGTTATATCCATAACTTGAAAGGTTAATTAATTGCCCCTCCACATGAGCTACTATATCAGCCGACAATAAGTAATTTATATTAAGAATTATTACCATTAAAGCTGTGATAGAGGAAAATAATAAATGTTTTATTTTAATTTTAAGATCATATTTTTGTTTTTGTATTGACCATGCTAAAAAAAAAACAGCGATAAAAAAAATTAGTCCATCATGTATCAAAATTAATAATGGCAATATTAAATTTAAGTAAATATAATAAACTTTGTTACTCAAATTACTCTTTAATAATATTAAAAAAATTAAAAAAAATATATACAAAAAAATTTCTTTTCTTAACAAGCTTTCTAATTCATATAATGGATAAAGAATACCTAGAGGTGAAAGAAGTATAAATAGAAATACAAATAAATTTTTTTTTATTAAATCTTTAATAAAAAAAAAGTAAATTATAAAATATATTAAGTATATTCCAACAAAAGTAAATTTTATCACCTCCTTTAAGTTAAATTCTGTCAAATCAGAAATTAACAGTAATAGACTGCCAATTAATCCCCGTCTGATGAATTGTCCATTATAATGGATCAATAAATCTGAAATAGCATAATTTCCAAGATAAGATGAAAGGCAGTAATTCTTAATAAAATAAAAATAAAGGTATAAAACAAGAGTGAGATAAAATAGAAAAACACTGAATTTTAAATGATCTTTATTATCTATCAATGCCTTCATAACTATAAAGTTTTTTACATGAATTAATTATAAGAATATCCTGCGACTTAGTTGACCGCAACAACTATTGTAAATTATTGATTATTATTTAACATAAGTTTAAGATTAACACTTTTTTAAATAATTATTTTGAGCAACTCATTTATTCAATTTATTAATCATGCATCTGTTCTTATTGGAAATGAAAAGAAATCAATACTTTCCGATCCATGGTATTCTGGTACTGCATTCAATGATGGTTGGTCATTACTTTTTGAAAATGAAAAAGAAGATATTTTAAAAGTATTAGAAAAAACATCTCATATATGGATCTCACATGAACATCCAGATCATTTTTCAATAAAACTTATTAATGAATATTTTCAAATTATAAAAAATAAAACTTTTCTATTCCAAGAAACTCAAGATAAACGCGTAATCAATTTCTTTAAATCCAAAAAGCTTGAAATTATTGAATTAAAAAATGGTGAAAAATTAGCGATTGATGAAAATTTTGAAATTCAAGTTCAGAAAAGTGATTTTTATGATTCAGCATTAATAATAAATTTAGAAAATAAAAAAATATTTAATATAAATGATTGTCCGCTAAAAGAGGAAAATGAAATTGAAAATTTTAAAAGAAGATATGGAGAATGTGATATATTGTTAACTCAATTTAGTTATGCTGCTTGGAAAGGTGGAAAAGACAATTTAGCGTGGAGAAAATTAGCTGCTAAAGAAAAGATTGAAACACTAAAACTTCAATCTAAAGTTTTTAATTCAAAGATTACCATTCCTTTTGCTAGCTTTATTTATTTTTCAAATCCTTTTAACTTTTATTTAAATGACTCTGTTAATTATCCAAAAAAAGTTGTTGAAGAATTTAATTATAAAGAAAAAAAATTAATATTTCTAAAGCCATATCAAAAAATAAATCTTAGTAACCTCAGTATTATTGAGGATAATCTAACTTTTTGGCAAAATAAATTCGAAGAAGTAAATATCAAGAATATTATTTCGGGAGATGAAAAAAATTCTTATGAGGCTCTAAAAGAAAATTTTAATTCCTATTACCAGAGAATAATGAAAAAAAATTCACCACTCTTGCTCAAAGTATTAAAAAAAATTCCTTATCTAAATGTTTTTAGTCCTATTGTGATAAATTTAGTCGATACTAATGAGAATATTTACATTGATTTAGTTAATTGCATTTTTGAAAAAACAACAAAAAAAGCTGAAATTTCAATGCAAAGTAAATCTATTAAACTAATTTTCTTACAAGATTTTGGTTTTGATACACTAACAATCAATGGTTGTTTTGAAGAATTAAAAGAAAATAGTTTTTTAAAACTCACAAAATGTTTTGCGATCGGTAATTTAAATAACATGGGTATTTATGCAAATTATAAAATTTTTTTTAATTTAAAAATTATTTTACTTTTTTTTAAAAAATTATTTTTAATTAAAAAAAAATTATCCTACAAATTAATTGAAGAAATAGAATAAACTTTTAATTTTATATAATTATTTTTTTTTTTAAAAAAGAATTTAATCTAAAATAAAACATTACATAAATAATTAAATATACCACTGAAGTAAAAAATAATATTTTAGAATTATTGTGATAATTTATTGCAATGTAAAAATTTGGAATTAGGGCAAGATTAATGCATATACCTGTGGTAGTATTTTTAAATTCAAATCTTTTTAAACCAAAATATTTTAAAATTAATGTATGTAGATGTCCCGTGTCTGGCTTAAAAGGATTCTTTTTTACAAATAATTTTCTTATTATTGAAAATAAAGTTTCGAAAGCTGGATACCACAAAAAATTTACTGCTAAAATAGGTGAAACATACGGTGAATTATTAATAAATGATATTACTAATACAGATATAAAAATAGATAAGATATATATTCCAGAGTCACCTAAATAATTTTTGTTGAAAGAATTGAACAAATAAAAAATTACCAGCGAGAGTAAGAAAAGATTATAGAAATGAAGGTTTTCAAATGAGGCATTTTTATATTCTATTATATAAATGGATATTAGTAATAACAAACAAAAACCAATAACATTATTATTTACCCCATCCATAAAGTTTAACCCATTTAGTATTATTAAAATACATAATGAAGTAAAAAAAATATTGAAGTAAAAATTTTTTAAAAAATCATCTAAAAAAAATAAATTGGTTTTAGAAATAAGTAAATCATTAAGAAGAACCAAACCAATTGTCAAAAAAATTTGAACAATTAATCTTGTCTTAGGATTAATGTGTATTTCATAGTCAACTATCAAACCTAATAACAAATAAGCAAAAAGACTATATATAAGAGTTAAACTTAAGAAACTCTCATTAATTATTAAAAAACTTAAAATGACAAAAAAAAAACACCACCACTTAATGGAATTTTATCTTGCCCGAACTTTTTATGTTCTTCTTTAAATCTTGAATGAATAAGTAAATTAAATTTTTCTAAAAAGAAATTTAAAAAAAATAAAAATAAAATTAAAGTAGTAATATAGATTAATTGCAGCGTCATAAACTATTTTTTAAACATCATTTCTTTAATTCTCAAAAAAATTTTCATTAAAAAAAATATCCTTAGAGAAAAAAAATTATTATCCTTTAAAATTTTACTTAATTTTTTAGATGTTTCTAATTTACTGTATATATCACCATCACTTAAGCCTCCTCTTTTTTGTAAAATACTTGTATATGGCAAACTTCCCCATTTATATTTTTTCTTGAATATTTTACAAAAAAAATCAAAATCACCAACTATTTTATAGTCTGTAGAATAATAATTTATTTCTTTAATAATTTTTTTTTTTATGAATAAGGTAGGATGAGGTGGTTGAATTCCTAGACAAAGCATAAATGGTTTAAAAAAATTTGATGTCGTAACTTTTCTATAAACTTTTTGATTTTTATCGATAATTTCAAGATTTGATAAAACAAAATCAAATCTATTCTTTTTTAAAAATTCAATTGATTTTTTTATTGTATCATAGTTTGCATATATATCGCCTGCATGAAGTATTCCTATTATATCTCCTTTAGAAATTTTCACACCTTTATTTATTGCTTGATATAAATTTTTATCTACACCACTTAATATCTTAGATATTTTATTTTTATTTTTTTTAATTATTTTAAAAGTTCCATCAATAGAGTTTCCATCAATCACTATATATTCAATTCTTTTATAATTTTGCCTAAAAACAGAATTGATAGTTTTTTCTATATTTTTGAAGTCGTTTTTGACAACTGTAATAACACTAACAATCATTGTTTAAATATTTTATGAAAATAGTTTATAGACTATTAAATAATGAAAAAAATAATTATTTTAAATTTTCTCATATTTATAACATTAATTTTTTTAATTGAAGTCATTTTTGGATATTGGTTTGATGAGAATAATTATGGAGTACTTATGAGAAAACATCGATTACAACAATCTACATATGAAGTAAAATTTAAAGATGTAAAATATAAACACATATATAAGCGTAATTTTCATGGATTTAGAGGTGAAGAAGTAGATCCTAAAAATCAAAAAATAATATTTATTGGAGGGAGCACAAGTAATCAAAGATATACCCCTGAGAATTTAACTATTGTTGGTAGGATAAATAAAGAATTAGAAGATAGAAATATAAAACACAAAATTTATAATGCTTCAATGGATGGAAAGTCTACTTTTGGAATAATTAATGATTTTAAATTTTGGTTTCCAAAACTAGATAATTTTTCACCAAAATTATTTATTTTTTATATTGGACTAAACGATAAATTTTACAGGGGAAATTGTCAAATCGGGGGTAAATTTGATCAGAACGATTGTCAGTTATCATTTGATTTAAAAAATCGAATTATTGACTACATTAAAAATAATAGTATCACCTACTACCTAGTAAAAAAAGCGAGACATAATTTTTTTGATAATAAAGTAGAAATTAGATATGGTTTTTTTGGATATGGAGCAGCTAATACTTTATATAAAAATTTTCAATATATTGACTATGAAAAAGCAAAAAAATATCATTATTCAATAAAAAAAACTGATGAGCAAAATTTTGTTGAAAAAGAGCTTGAAAAAAGACTAAAAAAAATCTCTGAATATGTAAAAAAGTATAATGCTGAAGCTATTTATATAACTCAAATTCAACACGATGGTTTAAATAATAAACATTTATTCTATGCAAACGAAATAATTAAAAAATTTTGCAGAGAAAATGGATATGATCTAATACCTTTAGATGAAATAGCTTATATGAGTAAAGGAGACTTTTATGATCCTTGGCATACTACTTTGGTTGGAACTGAAAAAACTACCAATTATTTAAGTCCATTGATTATTTCAAAAATAGAGGAAATTTTTAAATAGGAACTAATAAACTTTAACTATGATGTCATTATTAATTCCAAATAAAGTTGAAATAATTTCTTTTATTACTTTCATATTTTTAATAATTTCCTTTTACTCAAATGGCTTACTAATTAGTAAAAAAAAAGAATTCAATATAAATTTTGTAATAGGTTGGTCTATATTTTCATTAATTTATATTTTATTTGGGGCAATTTTAAACATAAAGCTTAATATTATTACACATCTCTATTCAGTTTTAAGCTTAGTAATAATAATTAAAAATATTAAATATTTTCAAATATACAAAATTAAAAAATATATTTTTTTACTACCAATTATTTTTTTATTCATAAATACTAAATCTCATGGTTTTGACTCGTTTGCTTTTATTTTAGATAAAGTAACATATTTATTAAATTTTAATGAATTTCCAACAGTTCAGTTTAGGTCTAATTATCCTTTTACAAGTAACCTAATACATTACTTTTCAAATTTTTATGCTGGAGGTTTCTCCCAAAATATTCCAGCTTTATTTGACCTATTTTTAGTTATTGGGTCAATCGAAATATTAGCAAAAACATTCATAACAAAAACTAGTAAGAGATTAATTAATATATTTATAATTTCTTCTATTGTTATTTTTTTTAACCCTATGATTATGAATGTATATTCTTTCTCAAGTTATGAAGATTTTCATGTAGCATATATTTTATTAGTGGTTTTTTATTTTAATTATAGAAATAGTTTTAGCCTTAGAAAAATATTAACAAAAAAAAACATATATATTCCACTATTGACTTTGTTGTCAGTTTGTAAAGCAACAGGATTTATACATGTTGGCACAATATTGTTGTCAAATTTAATTATTTTTATACTCTTTGATAAGATTAATTTAAAAATAGCTAAAGCATATCTTTTTTTATGTTTTCTCTGTTTTTTTCAATTTTTTTTTGTGGCAGTATCATATTTATAACTCAGACATATTTGCTGGTAATAGTTTTAAGGGATTTAGAGTCGAAATATTCAATAATATTTTAATAAATTACTACAATCAATTCTTAGTTAAAAAATTATTAATTTTTTCTAACTTCATTTTTATGTTTTCAGCCTTATATATCTTTTTATTCACTAAAAAATTAGCCTATATAAAAATTTGCATATTCATTTCTATTACAGTATTTTTTTGGAATTTATTTCACTTAATTTTTTTCATTTTTTTTTCAAGGGGACGGGCATGCTTTAGAATTTCACAATTTTTTTAGATATTTATCTCAATTTAGTCTAGTTTTTATGTTAATTTATTTGATTATTATCAACGATATAATTGGAAAAAATCTTATTTTAATACTCAAAAATAATGGAATAACTGTTTTATTACTATTTTGCCTATATAGTGTATTTTTAATACACTTTAAAGAGTTTAGAAGAGATTTAAGTAATGAATATAAAGTTGTAGATAAAATAAATAAAAAAACGATTTCGAAAATGTCTAATAATAAAAAAAATTATAATAATTTAGAAAATACAATTATAAATTTTTATAATAAAAATAGTAAACTTTTATTTTAATGAAAATCACATCGATACTTCAGATAATAAAGATAAATTTGATCATCTTAATCAAAAAAATAATTTTTAAAGGTTCAGAGATTAAGCCATATAAAATTTTGATTAATCTTACTGATTTATGCAACTCAAGATGTACATTTTGTGATATTTGGACAATTAAACCGAAAAATGAAATTGATTTGGAAAATATTAAAGTCTCACTTAAAAATTACGAAAATGATCTTTATTGGATTTCTTTCTCTGGAGGAGAGGTAACATTAGTAAATTATTTTTATGATCTAGTTGATTATTTGAAAGAAAATTGCAAAAATTTAAGAATAATTGCTTTTACAACAAACGCGTTAGCTCCAGAAAAAGCCTTAAAATATTCAAGATATTGCAAGGAGAAAGGATTTGATACTCTAATAACCATCAGCCTTGATGGAGACAAAGAGATACACGATAAAATTCGTGGCATTAAAGGAAACTTTGAAAAATGTTTGCTTCTAAAAGAAAAGCTAGATAAAGAAAATATACCTGCTCACTATGGAATAACAGTTTCAGAGACAAATAGTGATTTAATTAAAAATAATTTCGATAAATTACCTCAACCCATCAAAGCAGTTACATTTGTTCACAGTGAAGGCATATATAATAAAGTAAATAAATATGATGAGGATATCAAAATTATTGATGCTTTAGAGGTAATTAATAAAAATTATAAAATAAACAAAATTTATGAAATAATTGAAAAGATACATATAAAAATTTGTATTACTTTTTTGAAACTTAAAAGAAAAAAAAATATAATCCCATGTGACGTTTTAAATAGTTCAATTCATATAATGCCAAATGGTGATCTGAAACCTTGTATGTTTATGGAAAGTTGTGGAAATATAAAAGAAAATACTATTAGTGATATTATGAAATTAAATATTACAGCCGAAACAAAAAAAATTATAAAACAAAATAACTGTCCTAAATGTTGGATGAATTGCTACTCGCCCCATTCGATAATGCAAAACCCAATTAAATCTATACTAAATCTTTTTAGTTAATAGCTGGACATTATTTAGACTTAATTAATATAAATTAAACCTTATTTTAATGCCTACTAAGAAATAATTAAAATTAGAAAAAAAAGGATTTTTTGAAACACCCTCTGATCTATTTTTCCACTTCACAGCAATTTCATTAGATTTATAACCATCTTTAATCGGTCTTAATATCATTTCTAAACATAATGGATGTTTGAATTCTTTCCATTTGTACTTCTTTATTATTTTTTTTGGAAAAATTCTAAATCCATAAGTAAAGTCTGTGAGATTACTTAAGAATAATATTTTAAAAAAATTCTGAAATAAAAAATTTAAAACTAATTTAAGGCTGTTATAACCGCTAAATCCGCCATCTTTTAACCATCTACTAGTTCCTATAATTGTATCTGGATTTTTTTTTAATTTTTTTATCATCCTTTTAACCTCTCTAGGGTGAGTTTCCAGGTCACTTGCGATCATTAGCAAGTGAGTTCCTTTTATATTTGAAAAACCATCAATCATGGCTCCTCCGAAATATGGTTTTTTTTGAAATAAAATTTTTATCTTTTTTTTACTACTTAACGCTAATCTTCTTGCTATATTTAAAGAATTTTTCGTAGTTAATTTTTTTGATGCTACTATGATTATCTCTTTAATGAAATAATTATTCTCTTTAAGTAAAATTTCAATAGTTTTTTTTAAAGAAAATGTTTCATCCGTAATTGGTATTACAGCAGAAATTAAAATTTTTTTCTCAATATTCATTATTTTAACTAAATCTTAATATTCAATTATTTTATATATTTTGAAATATTCAATTACAACAAATAATCAAAAAAGCTATTAATTTTCGATTTTAGTTATATAAGTAACTTGTGATATTTTTAAAAAATTATTTAAATGAATATAAAAGAAACTTAAATCTTAAAGAGACTGAAATTAAAAAGCTAATTAAAATAAAAAATACTTTATTAAATATTAAGAAAAAAAACAAAAAAATTTTAGTTTTTGGTAACGGGGGTAGTGCTGCAATATCTAGTCATTTTGCAGTCGATTTAACAAAAAATGCGAAAATCAGAGCAGTAAATTTCAACGAAGCTGATTTGATAACATGTTTTTCAAACGATTATGGCTATGAAAATTGGATAAAGAAATCTATTGAATATTATCATGATAAAGGAGATGTGATAATTTTAATATCTTCAAGTGGTAAATCAAAAAATATTATTAATGCCGCAAAATATGCAAAAAAAAATAAGATAACTTTAATTTCATTCACAGGAATCAACAAAAATAATCCTCTTAGAAAAATAAGTAATATAAGTATCTTTATTGATAGTAAATCTTACAATATTGTTGAATGTATTCACCAGATCTTAATTTTGTCAATTGTTGATTTAATCATTGGAAAATCAGAATATTCTTCAAATTTATAAGTCTATGAAACCCAAGTTTGCCCAGGCAGTAATTTTATGTGGTGGTGAGGGAACTCGATTAGGTAATATTACAAAAAAAACCCCAAAACCTCTTATAAAAGTAAACAGTAAATCTTTTCTTAATTATCAAATTGATCATTTAAAAAAATTTGGTTTTAAAAAATTCTTACTTCTTTGTGGTTATAAAAGTGAAAAATTTATAAAACATTTTAAAAAGAATAAAGATGTAAAAATTATAGTTGAAAATCAGAAACTGAATACAGGTGGTGCTCTAATAAATGCAAAAAAAAATTTGGATAAAAATTTTTTGTTATTTAATGGTGATACTTTTTCAGATATAAATTTTAATTTTTTTATTGATTATCATAAAAAAAATAAATTTAGAAATTCTATATTGATTAATTATACGAATACGCTTAATAGATATGGGAAAGTAAAGATTAAAAAAAAATCAAATTTAGTTTTAAAAATTTCAAAAAATATAAGATCAAAATATATTTATTCTGGATTTTGTCTGTTGAACAAAAATTTTATTAAAAATATAAAATGCCAAAAAAAAAGTTTTGAAGATTTAGTCGCAAAATATCTTATTAAAAAAAATCAACTCAATTATATTATATCTAATAATGCCTCGAATTTTATAGATATAGGAGTAAAGAAAGATTTAAATAATAGTTCGAACTTACTAAAAAAATCATTGGATCGAAAAATTGTGTTTTTTGATAGAGATGGAACAATTAATAAAGACACTAAATACCTTTATAGAAAATCAGATTTTATTTGGAATAAATCGTTTTTTAAGACTGTTAGATATTTAAATTCTAAAAACATATTAGTTTTTGTAATAACTAATCAATCTGGAGTAGGAAGAGGTTTTTATAAAGAAAATAGTGTTATAAAACTTCATAAATGGATGAATGAAGTATTAATAAGTAAAAAAGCCTATATAGATGACTTTTTTTATGCAATATATTTTCATAACTCGACTAAATTTAACTTTAAAAAAAAAGACCTTTATAGAAGGAAACCAAATATAGGAATGGTTTTAGAGGCTAAAAAAAAATGGGGACTTAATATAAAAAAATCTATCATAATTGGTGACAGTGCTTCAGATAAATTATTAGCAAACAAACTTAATGTAAAATTTTACAAAGTTAACTATAAAACTGATTTATTAAAAATCGTAAAAAAAAAATTTAATTAAATTAATATGAAAAAAAAGATTCTTCTTACAGGTGGTACAGGTCTTATAGGAAAAAATTTAAATAAGACTTTGTTGTCTAAATATCAAATTAAATCTATTGGAAGTGAGATTGATTTGAAAAATGAGATAAAAGTTAGAAATTTATTTCTTAACTTTAAACCAGATATTTTGATACATTTGGCAGCTAAAGTGGGTGGAATTCAAGCAAATATTAATAATAAATTGACTTTTTACTTAGACAATACTTTGATTAATACAAATGTTTTAAAATTTGCCGAAATAGTAAATGTTAAATATATTTTTGCAATGGGAACAGGTTGTGCATACCCAAAAAAATATGAAAATAAAAATTTGTTTGAGGACATGTTTCTCGATGGAGTTCCTGAGGAAACAAATAATGCGTATGCATATGCAAAAAGAAATTTATTAGTTCATTTAAAATACTTATATGAAAGCAAAAAAATTCCTTATTGTTATTGTATTCCATCTAATATTTACGGTCCACATGATAACTTTCATCCAATAAATTCTCATGTAATCCCAGGATTAATCAAAAAAATTCACCATTCAAAAATTAAAAAAAAGAAAATTCATAAAGTATGGGGAACAGGCAATGCTAAAAGAGATTTTTTATATATAGAAGATTTGATTTCTGCTATAGCAAAAATATTGAAAAAAAGATCTTTAGGTTCGATAAATGTTGCAAGTAATAAATTAATTAGCATTAAAAAAGCTGCGGAAATTATTTCAAATGAGATAGGTTATGAAGGGAAGTTAACTTTTGATGTGAAAAAACCTGAGGGTCAATTACAACGGAAGTTTAATATTTCAAAAATTAAAAAAATTAAATGGAAAAATAATACAAATTTTTCAAAAGGTATTAAAAAAACCGTTAAATGGTTTCTAAATAATCAAAATAAATTGAGAGAAAAGTGAAAAT
>MDTB01169471.1_pt1 | contig 15494 bp, 15 predicted proteins | sample 811161 | NCBI WGS metagenome assembly MDTB01 (sample SAMN05326650, study PRJNA326480) | marine metagenome | isolation source: seawater | place: Mediterranean Sea | collected 2009 | reverse complement strand
GGCACTTCTAACCATTCTTGCTAGCCCAGTTAAATTTTCACTTAATATTGGATTTTTTTTATGTGGCATAGCCGAAGATCCTTTTTGATTTTTTGAAAAATATTCTTGTAATTCATAAATTTCACTTCTCTGTAAGTGTCTTATTTCAACTGCTACTCTTTCAATAGATCCAGCAATAATCCCTAAAACTGAAAAATAAAAAGCATGTCGATCTCTAGGAATTATTTGAGTTGAAATAGGTTCAATTTTTAAGCCTAATTTTTTAGCTACATATTTTTCAACGCTAGGGTTAACATTTGCAAAAGTTCCAACAGCACCTGATATTGCACAAGTAGATACTTCATTGATTGCATCAACTAATCTTTTTCTATTTCTTTTAAACTCCTCATAAAAGGAGGCTAATTTTAAACCAAAAGTTAAAGGTTCAGCATGAATACCATGACTCCTACCTATGCAAGGTGTGAACTTATATTTTTTAGCTTGTTTTTTTAAGACTTTTAAAATTTGGTTTATATCCTGAAGGATTATTTTACCTGATTGAACCATTTGAATGTTAAAACTAGTGTCTAGAACATCCGAAGAAGTCATCCCTAGGTGCAAGTATCTAGCTTTAATTCCCGCTCTTTCTGTAACTGATGTCAAAAAAGCAATTACATCATGTTTAACTTCAGATTCTATTTTGTGAATTCTACTTACATTTATTTTAGTTTTTTTTCTGACGATAGAAGCAACACCTCTTGGAATTTGACCAAGTTTTTCCATAGCTTCAGCAGCTGCAACTTCAACATCTAGCCAAATTTTATACTTATTTTCTTCTGACCAAATTTCAGTAAGTCTTTTTCTTGAATATCTTTTAATCATTAATATTAATATGGAGGCTTAGAATAACCTTTAACAGATTCTGTAAAAATTTCATAACCATTTTCAGTAATTCCTAACGTGTGTTCAAATTGTGCAGATAAAGATTTATCTTTTGTTACTGCTGTCCAACCATCCTTTAAAATTTTAATATCCCATTTTCCTGAATTAATCATTGGCTCAATAGTAAAGGTCATACCTGGTCTTAATTCCATTCCAGTATTTTTACTACCATAATGTAAAATATTTGGTGGTTCATGAAATTTAGTGCTTATACCATGACCACAAAAATCTCTTACAACAGAAAAACCATTTTTTTCTACGAATGATTGAATTTCATAACCTATATCACCAAGCCTCAACCCTGGTTTTAGTATTTTGATTGCTCTAATCATAGACTCGTAAGTTATATCAATTAGGTTTTTAATCTTTACAGAAGTTTTTCCAACACAAAACATTCTACTAGTATCACCATAATGTCCATCAATTATAGCAGTCACATCAATATTAACAGCGTCTCCATCAATTAAAGTTCTATCAGAAGGTATACCGTGGCAAACAACATGGTTTAGAGATGTACATAAGGATTTTTTAAATCCTCTATAATATAATGGAGCTGAGTAACCACCATTATCTCTAATAAATTCATAACCAAGTTTATCAATTTTGTCAGTTGTTATTCCTGGCTTAATATTATTAGTAAGCATATCTAATGTTCTTGCTGCTAAATTTCCAGCAATTCTCATTTTTTCAAATTTTTCTAAATAATCACTCATTTATAATTTTAATTTTTTTTTCTATTGTAATTTCTTTTGTATTTATTTTACATCGATAAGCTAAAAATTTAACTCCAGCTTTTTTTGCCATTAAATAATTTTCATAATATTCTTTATCAATATCTTTTGCTATTTTAAATTTTTCGGCATTTTGTATTTGTATCAAGAATAATATATATGTTTTATAGCCTTTTTTTGTGGCATTAATAAGAGTTCTTAAATGTTTTGAACCTCTAGAAGTAATTGAGTCAGGAAATTCAGCGATTTTATCATATCTTGTTAATGTAACATTTTTAACTTCTACAAATATTTTTCGCTTATTTTTTTCAATTAAAAAATCAAATCTAGTTTCTTTATTAAAGAAAACTTCTGGTTTTATAATATCGCTATTTTTTAGTTCATTAATAAGGTTGTTCGATAACCCGTGATAAGCAATTTTATTTGCAAAATGAGTATTTACACCAATCAAATTTTTTTTAACACTAATAACTTCTAGTGTATATTTTAATTTTCTTTTAGGATCATCGTTTTTTGAGATATATACATCATTATTTTTGTCTAATAGTCCTTTCATAGAGCCAGTATTTGGACAATGAGCAACTATTGTTTCTTTATTTAGTTTAATATCTGTAAAAAATCTTTTGTATCTTTTGATAAGTTTACCTTTTAATAAGTTCTTGTTAAAATTCATACATAAATTATATATTTAAAAATGACTAAAAACACAAAAGTAAATGCCGCAATATTAATTATAGGAAACGAAATTTTATCTGGTCGCACTCAAGACACAAATACAAGCACAATTGCTTTATGGTTAAACAGTATTGGAGTTAGAGTAAACGAGGTAAGAATAATACCTGATATAGAGAGTGTAATAGTTAAAGCTGTTAATAAGTTAAGAGTAAATAATGATTATGTTTTTACAACTGGAGGTATAGGTCCGACTCATGATGATATAACTGCAGAGTCAATTTCAAAAGCATTCAATCTTAATTATGAAATTCATAAAGAAGCATTTAAGATTTTAGAAAATTATTATAAGCCTGGAGAATTTACTGAAGGTAGACAAAAAATGGTAAGGATGCCTAAAGACGCAAAATTGATTTTAAACCCGACTAGTGGAGCCCCAGGATTTAGTGTTGAAAACGTTTTTTGTTTGCCGGGGGTTCCTTCTATTTTAAAGTCGATGCTTGGTAGTTTAAAAAATGAAATAGTAGGAGGAGAACCAATTTTAAGTCATACGATTAGTCTTCGCACAGTTGAAAGTGAAATAGCTAATTCTTTAACGGCTGTTCAAGATAAAAATCAAGATGTAGAAATTGGGAGTTACCCTTTTTTTCAAGCAGGTAAACTAGGAGTTTCAATTGTGATTCGTTCTGAGGATAAATTAAAAATAGAAATTTGTAGTTCACAAATTATAGATTTTGTGAAAAAAAAAAAAATTGAAATAGTAAATCGAGATTAGGTATGCTTTATTTTGCATATGGAAGTAATTTACATCATTTTCAAATGAAAAGAAGATGTAAAGATAGCATTTTCTTGAAAAAGATTAATTTAAAAAATTATAGATTAACATTTAGAAGCAAATATAAAGCAGCTGATATTGAGCCAAAAAAAAACTCAAATGTCCCAGGTGGGTTATTTGAAATATCTAAATCTGATGAAAAAAAACTCGATGTTTATGAGGATTACCCAAATCTATATAAAAAATTTTATTTTGTTTATTATGGCAAAAGAGTGATGACTTATATAATGAATAAAAAAACTCCTTTTACATTTCCAACAGAGCGTTATTTAAATATAGTAAAGCGAGGATATAAAGATTGTAAACTTGATAAAAAATATTTAGATAAAGCTCTAAAACAATTTTAATTAATTTATGAAAATTATTAAAAATAATCCAATAATTGGCAATGGCTTCATCGCTAAAAACTTTTTAAAAATAAAAAAAAAGCTAGTAAAATCAAATACTATTCTATACGCAGCAGGTGTTTCGGACTCAAAAACTACTAGTATAAAAAAATTTAAAAAAGAATTTTTAAGAGTTAAATCATATTTAAAAAAATTTAATAAAAAAAAAAAATTTATTTATATAAGTACTTTTACAGTTTTTGACCCCTCTAGAAATAAGAGCCCCTATATTAAAAATAAAATTAAAATTGAAAAATTTTTACAAAAAAAAAAAATTAATTACTTAATTATAAGACTCCCTGAGATTATTGGAAAAAGTAAAAATAAAAAAACTTTAATTAATTATATTTACTATAAAATTAAAAATAGAAAAAAATTTGATCTATGGAAAAATTCAATTAGAAATATAGTTGATATTGAGGATGCTGTGAAATTGATTGAAAAAATTATTACAGACAAGTTTTATCAAAAAAAATCAATAAATATGATAAGCAAACATTTTTATTCTGCTGAAAATATAGTAAAAGCTCTTGAAAAAAAGTTAAAAAAGAAAGCAAACTATAGATATTTATTTTTTAAAAAAATAAAGTTAAAAAAATATAAACCATTTTATATTAAAAATAATTTTAAAAAAAATAATTATTTAAAAAAGATTATTAAAAAATATTATTAATGGAACTATCTATTATCATCCCTGTATATAATAGTGCTAATATATTACCAGAACTTGTAAAACAAATTGAATATAATTTAAAAGATAAAATTAGTTCTTTTGAATTATTTTTAGTAAATGATTGTAGCAATGATAACAGTTGGAACGTTATCAAAGAGTTAAGTTCTAATAAATCTTTTATTAAAGGTTTAAATCTAAAAGAAAATTATGGACAACATAATTCTATTATGGCTGGACTAAATGAGTGTGAAGGTGATTATGTTATACTTATGGATGACGATCTTCAGCATCCTCCAAGTAAAATAAACGATATATATCTTGAATTAAAAAAAAACTTTGATGTTTGTTATGTCAATTATATACGTCGTAAACACAAAAAGTGGAAAATTTTTTTAAGTAAAGCTAATAATATTTTATCAAGTTTTATATTTCAAAAAAAACCCTTAGATGTATACACTTCATCATTTAAGGGATTTAATAAAAAAATATCAAAAAAAATAATTGAATATAAAAAAAAAGAAGTCTTTTTAGATTGGTTGATTTTAAATTATACACAAAATATTTCAATAATTGATGTAGAGCATTTTAAAAGACATGAAGGAAAAACAACATATAATTTAAAGAATTTGTTATTTCTATGGTCTAATATGGTCAGCATAGTTCCAATATTACCCTTAAGATTTTCATCACCTTTTTTATTTTTGCTAAAACTCTTTTTAAAAATTTTTTTCCATAGATTTTTAAAAAAAAAAGCAAATGAGCAATTTTCAATTTCTGAGTATACTTATAAATAAATCAAAAATTTATTTGATATAGAATTTGAAACTTAATTATCGTATAAACACACAAATCAATATAAAAATATAATTAATTAAACTAAGTGAAAGATAGCTGTACAGTAATTATTCCCAGCATAAATCTTAACAAAGAAGTTAAGGAGTGCATAGACTCATGCTTAAAACAAAATGAAATTAAAATAAATATATATTTAGTAACTGATAAGATTGTTAAAAAAAAATATTTGCCTAAAAAAATTAAATATTTAAGTTTTGGTAATATTAATATGAGTGACAAGAGAAATCGTGCAGTAAGATTATCTAAAGATAAGTACATAGCATTTATAGATTCAGATGCATTAGCAACAAATAATTGGATTAAAAATGGAATTAATTTACTTAAAAAAAATAAAAAAGTAGCAATTGTTACCGGCCCAGATTTACCTTTTCCTAATCAAAAGGGCTGGTCAAAAATAATTGGATTGGCTCATAAAAGTTTTTTGCTTTCAGGATCAAAAGTTTTTAGAAAAAATATTAATAAACAAATTTTTTGTTCACAAGCATCGTCTTGTAATATGATTTTGATAAAAAAATACTTCCTAAAAGTTAAAGGCATGAATGAAAAAATTTATATCGGTGAAGATATAGATTTATGTGATAAAATTATAAAGTTTAAAAAAATTTTGTATTCTCCTTTTGTTAAAATTTTTCATCGTTCTAGAGACTTTATTCCATTTATTTTTCAAAGATATGCTTATGGAACTTCAATAGAACATGTTTTTTCAAGAGGAATTTTTTTTAATAATATTCAATATTCAGTTCCTTTTTTAATATTTATGTATTTTATTATTTTTCCTTTTATTTATTATTTTAATTTTTTTTTTGATTTTTATTTTTTATCAATAATTTTTTTCTCTATTTTAGTACTTTTTGAGAGTCTTAGGATATCAAAAAAACCACTCGAAATTATCAAATTGAATATAATTATTTATTTAAGCATTTTCAGTTTTGGTTTTGGCTCGTTAATGAAATTTTTAGGTTTAACGAAAAACATTAAAAAAGCTTACACGTATAGATCTTAGAGCTTTTAAGTAAAATCTCAGTTTAATTATTATTTATGTCCTATATTTAGACTTTTACTTATGATTAAGCTTTAGAGATTATGATAATGATTTCTTTTATTAATAAAATGTTTTAATGTTATTAACTTAAGCAAGATTAACAAAATCATGATTACTAAAAAAGCAAAACTACCTACCGTTTTAAATAATTTGTATCTAAAAAGAAATGAACCAGTTAGCGTGGTACATTTTTTAACGAATAGATGTAATGCTAGGTGTTCTTTTTGTTTTATTGATTTTGATAACCCAGAAACATTTGCTGGCGAACTAAGTGTTCAAGAAATAGAAAAACTTACTAAAAGTTTAGGAAACTCATTGCTTAATGTAAATTTTACTGGAGGAGAACCTTTCGCCAGAAAAGAAATAAATGAAATAGCTAACTTATATATAAAGAATACAACTATACAATCAATCTACATTACTACTAATGCAAGTTTACCAGATAGAATATTAAATTTTGCTAATGATATAATTTCAAAAAACAAAGATATAGAATTAACAATTCAAATTTCTATTGATAGTATGCCAGAAAAACATAATCAAATTAGAAAGATCGAAAATTTGTTTGATAATTGTTATGAAACTTTTCATTCTTTAAAAAAAATTAGCAATCGAATTAGTCCAGTAGTTGCAATAACTGTCACTAATGAAAATTGTGATGATATAAAAAACATTTATAGAGATTTTGTCGAAAAATATAAATTTAACGCTATAAAGTGCATAGCTGTAAGGGATGAAGGTATTTACAAAACACCAATAGAAAAAAAACAAAAAATTTTTGATGCTTATTCATGGCTATCTAAGCAAATAGAAAAAGACTCAAAAAGTAAGATACTAGAAAATTATAATTATGATAGTTTACAGGGCAGACTGCATGCTAAAAAAGATATAATAGCAAATAAAATGGTTCAAGAAATGTACATGACTCCAAAATATATTAGCCCATGTCATGCGGGATCTTTATTTGGAGTTATCTCAGCCTCTGGTTCTGTTTTTCCATGTGAAATTCTTGAGGATAGAAAAATTGGAGAACTAAGAGATTTTGATATGAATTTTATGGAAATGTGGAAAGCCGAGAAAGCAAAAGAAGCAAAAAAATTTATTTTAAAAAGTAAATGTAATTGCACCTACGAGTGCGCATTATCATATAATATATTAGGTAATTGGCGATACCAACCTAAACTATTAGCTGCAGCAATTAAAAAATAATATAATAAATATTTATAAAATTAAAACTACAAAATTATTTAATAAAAAATGAAATTAATTTTTTTTTCTTTTAAGGCAAGTTACAGAAAAATGTTATTTAATAATTTTATAAAAAATAGAATTTATGGAAAATATTTAGTTATTAATTTAGGTGGACCTCTTAAACATTATATAGCAAAATTTCTTTTATTTTTAGGAGTTGGTAGAGGTATTTCTTGCGATGGAAATCCGTTAATATCCAATATATCAAAAGGCATTAATTTTTGGTCAAGAAATTCACTGCACTTGCCTGAAAATGAAAAAAAACTTAATAATAATTTTTTTGCTATTAGAAACAACCATATTAGTCAAAATAATATTTTTCAAATTTATCCTTTAAAAGTATTTAGATCTAAAATTAAAAAAAATCCTAAAATTATTTTTATTTCAAGAATGGACACTGAAGTAAAACCAGAAATTAAAAATCTATGGGATATAAATAAAGGTCAATTATTGCAAAATTTTAATCTATTAGATGATATAGATTATTGGAATAAGAATATCTTAGATACAAAAAATGAAAATGATAAATATACTTTATATTTAAAATTGAAACTTCTTTTAAGATATGAAGTGGTTAAAAGTTTAAAAAATAAATTTGATAATCAAATGGAAATTATCGGTAATGATTGGAGTAATTATCCAATCAAATCAAGTCCTTCTCCAGAAATTGGATCCAAAGAGTATAATTTAAAAAAAATTTACAATATTTATAAAGGAAATATTTGTTTAGATTTGGGGTCTTTGGTAGGAAGTATTTCTTTATATCATAGATCAATGCAAATTATTGAAGCAGGTGGACTAATTATTCAAAGTAATCAAATCGACAGCAAAGAAACATGGGGAAATTTATATGACAAATTAATTTTTAATAATATTAATGAAGGCATTTTAATGATTGAAAAAATATTATATGATGATGAATATTGTTCATTTTTGTTTAATGAAATTTATAATAAATTTAATAAATCAGATAAATTAATGGAACAAAGTTTAGATAAAGTGTTTTCCAATACTTAAAAAATATTTATGATAAAAGAAAATTTAAAAAAGATAAAAAAAACTCTTTTTTGGAAATTTTTTATACAAAATATTTTTTACCCAATTTATTATATTTTTTGGCAATATATTTTAAATTTTGAAGCTAAAATTTTATATTTTTTATGGATACTAAAAAAAAAAGATTTTATTAATTTAGAAAATAAAAATTCAATTTTAGTCAATAATAATAAGGATTTTAAATCAATTGCTAAAAAAATTTCGATTGAAACAACACCTCTCATGGAAAGCTCAAAAAATAAAATTTTAAGTAAAGAATATAAAGAAAAACTTTCTAATCAAATTGGCCATTCTGCTGTAGATGCTGAAATTCCTTATAGAACAAGCATGTATGAAAATTTAAGTGATGAACTTAAAAAAGAAATTGTTGATTTTGGAAGTTCTGATCTTATGATTTCTACAGCTGCTAAACACATGGGTATTTTTCCAATACTTACTAGAGTTCAAGTTGATCACAATATTTCTCGTGACAACGCTGGAAGACGAGGTGCTATGTTTTGGCATAGAGATACCTTTGGTTTTAGAAATTTAGATTTTTTTATGGCTGTGACGGATATTGATGATGAGAATGGACCTTTTTACTGTTTGGATAAAAAGATTAAAGCTAGTACCTTTTTAAATTTTCCAAACGTTGTTTCGACAGAAAAGAAAGGAGAAAGAGGAAAGGTTTCTTTAGAGGAATTTTCGAAATATTTTGGAAATGAAAAAATTATTAAATTAGCAGGAGAGAGTGGAACTGCTGTTTTTTTAGATAGTTTTTCTACATACCATAGAGGTGGTTTTTGTAAAAGTAAGGATAGAGTTACTTTGCGTTTTTGTTACCAAAGCCAAGATGCCTTATATGAGTCGCACATAATAAATGATGATATATATTTATATGATAAAAATATAAGAAAAAGCAAAATAGATAATATTTTTAAAAGATATCTTTTTTTTAAAAATAAATCTAAATTAATGAAAATGCTATCTCAAAAAATTGTCAATATTTTCCGTAAAATAGATTTTGTTATTAACTAGATTTTTAATTAATCTTAATTAGAATTTTAACAGTATCTTAAATAAAAATTGATTAATTCTCAATACTAACATAAATAACTTATTGAGATGTATCTAAAAAAACTTTTTTATAAGCTTACTAATAAAGAAAAACATTTTTATTATAAAAATACAATTTTAAAACAAGAAATTATAAAAGATCATTATCTTAAAATATTCAATAACGGTATTGATAAAAAAATTAGTGAAATTCATAATAATATTACTAATAAGAAAGAACTTTCTTTTTTACATTATGGACATTTAGGAGATATAATTAACTCAATATCAATAATTCAAGAACTATCAAAAACACATAAGTGCAACCTTTATATTCAAGCTAATAAATCTTTGGGTTTATCAAAACACTATAAAGGTTTTGGTGATAATATTTTTCTTTCAGATAAAAATGTGGATATGATACTTCCTTTGTTAAAGGAACAAAAATATTTTAATAAAGTAGAAAAATATGTTGATCAAGAAATAGATGTTGATTTAAATTATGTAAGAGAAATGCCGCTAGATATAAGAAGGGATGATTTAAACTTATGGTACAGTGGTATGACAGGTGTTCAAGTAGATTTTGCTACCCCATATTTGACTTCTAAACCTCATCCTTCAATTACAAATAAAATCGTTTTAATTCGCACAAAAAGAAAACAAGGTTGGTTTATTAATTATAAGTTTTTAAAAGATTATAGAGACTTATTATTTATAGGATTACGTGATGAATATGATGATCTAAAAAAAGATATACCAAATTTAGAATTTTATGATTGTAAAGATTTTTTAGAAATGTCTCAAATAATAAAATCTAGTAAATTTTTTTTAGGAAATCATTCTCTTGGTTATCATATAGCTGAAGCACTTAAAGTTCCAAGGCTTTTAGAGGGTTCACCTAAAGATGTAATGTATTATCCTCATGGTGAAAAAGCTTATGTATTTTTTTTTCAAGATCATTTTGAGAAGTGGTTTAAACACCTTAATAATTCGTAAATACTAATCTTTAAAATTAAATTTTAAATCTTTTTCAAAAGGATTATTTGGGTAGTCTAAATTTTCAACAGGAAAATTATTAACGTATTCAATTTTACTAGGTCTATATTTGTTATTAAATAAAGTCATTTCTAGAACAATAGGTAAACCAGATTTTGATATAGTATTATAATTATTTCCATGTAAATGAATTATTTCAAATTTTTCTTTGAGTTTATCTATTGATTTAATGAAAATATCTTCATTGTTAGTTTCGTTTATCCAATGAAATTCAAATATAAGCATATCAATTTTATTGGAAAATTTTAAAACTTGTTCAATGATTTCAAACTCACTACCTTCAATATCACACTTAAGAATTATATTATCATCTTTATTTATTCTAGAAAAAATTTTTTCAATATCAGCTTCTTTTTTATTTTTAATAGGAAATGTAATCTTTTCTTTAAAAAGTGTTACGTTGTTTAGATTTAAAAATTTTTTAAAATTTAAATAATTATTTAACCTTACTTTAAAACCATCATATGTTGTTTTAAAAGTTATTAATCGTCTAAAATATTTAATCACATCTTTAATGTAGGGCCAACTGCTAATAGTGTGATCATATATATCAATTTTTTTATTTTTTAATTTTAAATAATCTAATTCAAAAGACCAATCTGTACCCAAACCAAGAGATATTAATTTATTTGAATTATTAATTATATTTGAGTCAACAACATATCCACCATCAAATTTTTCACCCATTCTTATTAGAGCTTTAGTCTTGATAGGTTTTAAAAAATTATATTTTTCACTAATAAGTTTCATAAATAATTAAATATATTTATAAGTTAAGTATATCAAGAATTTGATTGCATAAACATTTGAGTTATTATAGTTAACTCAAGTGAAACGTATTTTTAAACGATATAATTAATAAAGTATATTTTTAATAATTAATATATATGAAAATTCCAAAAACATTTAAAATCAAAAAATGTAGACTTTGTCAAAATACTAAACTTAAACAAATACATAACTTTGGTAATATATTTGTTAGTAATTTTGTAAAAAAAAAAGATATTAAACGTGGTGTAAAGGCACCACTAAATTTAGTTTATTGTAAAAATTGTCAACTACTTCAATTAGAACATTCAGCCCCACAAGAAATTATGTATAAAAAGTTTTATTGGTACAAATCGGGTATCACTAAAACAATGAGAAATGGCTTAAAAGAACTTTACAGAGATATAAAAAAAAATTGTAAAATTAAGCGTGGTGAAGTTATTTTAGATATAGGAGCAAATGATGGAACTTTATTAAAATATTTTAAGAAAGATAAAATAATTACTATTGGATGTGAGCCAGCTAGCAATTTACAAAATGAGCTCAAAAGAAATTGTCATTATATGATTGATGATTTTTGGCATACTAAAAACTTAAAAAAAATTCCAAGTAAATATCAAAAATTAAAAGTGATTTCTGCCATAGGTATGTTCTATGACTTGGAAGATCCGTCAGAATTTATTAAACATGCTGCTGATGCGCTGGATGATGATGGAATATTTGTTGCTCAATTAATGTGTTCTCATTCTATGTTTAAAACAAACGATTTAGGTAATATCTGTCATGAACATCTAGAATATTATTCATATAATTCTCTTAAATATCTATTTGAAAAAAATGGTCTTAAGATATTTAAAATGAGTGAAAATAAAATCAATGGTGGTTCTTATCGGATTTATTGTAAGAAAAATATTAAAAAATCCATAAAATTTAGAGAACAAGCAAGTTACAATGATATAATCAAATTTATAAAACGAGTTAAGAAAAATAAAAAAATGACTGTAGAGTTTATTAAAAAGAAAATAAAACTAGGTAAAAAAATTTTTATTTACGGTGCTTCAACGAAAGGTAATACTCTTCTGCAATATTATGGTTTAACAAAGAAAGAAATTCCATATGCCGCTGAAAGAAGTAAAACGAAATGGGGTAAGTATACGATAGGGTCAGGTGTTGAAATAATATCGGAAGAAAAAGCCAGAAAATTAAATCCAGATTATTTTTTTGTGATGCCTTATGGATTCATAAGTGAATTCTTAAAAAGGGAAAAAAAATGGCTTAATAAGGGTGGAAAATTTTTACTTCCATATCCAAAACTAAAAGTTGTTAAATGAAAAAAGCATTGATATTAGGAGTTACAGGGCAAGATGGTTCGTACATGGCAGATTTCTTGTTGAAAAAAAATTATCGAGTTCATGGACTTGTTCGTAAATCTGCTACTGGAAATACAAAAAATATTAATCATATTATAAATAGTCCCAAAATATTTAATAAATCTTTTTTTATAGAAAAAGGAGACTTACTAGATGCTGTATCTATAAATAATATTATTGAAAAAACTCAACCGGATGAAATTTATAATTTTGCTGATCAAGATCATGTTGGTTGGAGCAAAGATATTCCTATCTACAGTTATAGCACTACAACATTGTCTGTAATCCAAATCTTTGAATTTTTAAAGTCAAAAAAGAAAAAAATTAAGTTTTTTCAACCCGTATCATCAAATATGTTTGGATTGACTACAGAAAATTCTTTAAATGAAAATTCAACATTATCTCCAGCTAGTGTTTATGCACTTGCTAAATCTTCTACATATTTAGCTTCTAAAATGTATTCAAATATTCATAGCTTGTTTATATGTGGTGCAATTTTTTTTAATCATGAGTCTCCAAGAAGATCAGATGAATATGTAACAAAAAAGATTATCAAAGGGGTTTGTGATATTTATTTTAATAAAAAAAAATTTTTATATTTAGGAGATGTAAAAGCTGAAATCGACTGGGGATATGCAAAGGATTATGTTGAGACATCGTGGAGAATAATGCAACAAAAAAAACCAGATTTTTTTGTTATTGCCACTGGAAAGAGTACTTCTGTTGAAAAATTTACTTATGAAGCTTTTAAATATGTTGGGCTCAACTATAAAAAATATTTGAAAATTGATAAAAGTTTATTAAGAAAAAATAAAACTAGAAATTTAAAAGCAAATTTAAATAAAGCTAAAAAATCTTTAAAATATAAAGTTAAAACTAATATAAAAGATTTAATTAGAATAATGATGGATAATGAATTGAAACAATATAATGAATAAAAAAGTTTCATTAATTTTATCTACTTATAACGAAGCGACAGTTATCGAAGATACTATAAATAAAATCTTAGAAAATTTAGAGAGTGTTGAAATTATTTTGGTAGATGATAATTCAACTGATGGAACTTTTGATAAGGTAATAAAGATGAACAATCCTAATGTTAAAGCTTATTCAAGAAAAACAAGAGGATTAGCCTCAGCATTTTTACTTGGCTTGATTAACTCTTCATCAGATATTGTAGGTTGGTTAGACTCAAATATGGGTGAATTAGCAAAAAAGTTACCTGAGATGAAAGAAAAATTAGAGGAAAATGATATAGTTATTTTATCTAGGTATGTTGATGGGGGAAAGGATCTTAGAAGTCCTCAAAGAATTCTTTCCAGTAAAATTATTAATTATCTATGTCAACTAATGCTAAGTAACAAAATTAAGGATTACACTAGTGGTGTTTTCTTAATGAAAAGAGAAGTACTTTTATCAGTGGTTCCAATTTCTACGGGACACGGAGAATTTTTTATAGAATTCCTTTATAAAGCTTTAAAAGATGAAAAAAAAATAATTGAAATACCTTATGTTCACCCCCCGGATGTTGAAGGAATGAGCAAAACAGCATCGAGTTTTTTTAGATTTATTAAATTAGGATTTAATTATTTAATTAGAATATTTCAAAGTTTATTAAAAAGAAATTAATATTAACAACTAATTACTTACCCCATATGATTCTTTAGAAAGTTTACGAGAAGTTCTATAATTTTTAAAGTAATGAATTACATTTCCTAAAAATTCTCTAAAAGTTTGTTTATAGGCAATACCTTTCTTAATATAATACCCATCTAAAAGTGTTCCAATAAACCAAAATAATCTTTTATTGTTTATATTTAGTAAAGGTTTCACAAAAGGTATCAACCAAGGGTGTTGGACCAATAAACTAAAAAAGCATCTTAAATTATAAATTTTATTTTCATCCTTAGGATTATCAAATTTCAAAACCGAACTAGCATAATATGTAGTATCAATTTTATCAAAATCTCCATCAAAATATTTTTTATCTATAGCTATTTGAGTCATTTTCATTCCTGGATAAGGAGCAAATATTGATGCATTAGCAACAACTGGTTTTACTTTAGTGTTGACCATTAATGTCTCCATAGCCATATCAAATGTTTCTCCAGGGCCACCTAAAACATTTTCAGTTAAAACTTTTATTTTATATTTTCTAAACAATTCAGCTGTACCGTAAATATCCTCTAATGATTGTTCTCTTTCCATAATTACATTTCGCATATATTCGTTACCTGACTCAATTCCAGCATAAACCATACTTAAATTTGCTTTAGCAAGTGCAGCTACGATTTCTTCATCAAAGTGATCAAACCTAGCGTTAATGGTAAAAGGTATTCCACAATCTCTTGCATAAATTTCTGCAAATTTAAGTGTCCATTTTTTATCAATTGTAAAAACATCATCTACAAAATTTACCATTTTTACTATTTCGGTTTTCTTCAACCACATAATTTCTTCAATTATAGATTCTGGTGTTCTTGAGAATAATACTTTTTTATCACCAGCTTGTTCTTTATATATTTTATTATATTGATGGTTAAAACAGTAAGTACATTTATGAGGGCACCCTCTGTGTGCATTAAAATGTTTAATGCCGTGGTTTTTTAAAATAGGGAATTTATTAGTAAATAAATCTCTGGCTGGATAAACTATTTCATCCAGTTTTTTTATTCGTGGACGAACTGCATTTCTAAAAATTTCTCCATCAACTTTAGTCCAAAAATTTTTTACATTTTTTGGAATCTTTCCACCTAAACTATCAAAAGTATTTGCAAATTCAGCTATAGCTTCATCTCCTTCACCAACGCAAACAGCATCAACATAATCATCTTCAATTATCT
>MDTB01108899.1_pt1 | contig 15494 bp, 16 predicted proteins | sample 811161 | NCBI WGS metagenome assembly MDTB01 (sample SAMN05326650, study PRJNA326480) | marine metagenome | isolation source: seawater | place: Mediterranean Sea | collected 2009 | reverse complement strand
TCATCAGGTATTTCTTCTGCGAGGTTTACTTTATATGGTTCATTTCTCTCTTTGAAAGTCTTGATAGCTTTTTTTTGTGATACTACTTCTCTCCTAACGTCATATTTAGTCTTAGCAAGCTTTTTCATTCTCTTCTCTATAGCTTTTAAGTCTTCATCTGATAAATTTTTATCAAGTTTGATATCGTAATAAAACCCGTCTCTAATTACTGGGCCTATTGCCATTTGGGCATTTGGATAAAGCTGTTTAAGGGCATGAGCCAACAAATGAGCACATGAGTGTCTGACTATTTCAAGGCCTTCGTCATCTTTTATTGTTATGATTTCTAAACTGCAATCGTCAGCAATAATTTCTGACCCATCAACTAATTTACCATCAATTTTTCCTGCAACTGCAGCTTTTGCAAGGCCTGTACCGATATCTTTAGCGATTTCATCAATACTAATAGGAGAATCGAAGTTTCTAATGGACTTATCTGGAAGAGTAATGGAAGGCATAATCAGTGGTGACCCATACTAAAGGGCACTTGTTAAAAAAAATTTATTATAAACGATATTACAAATCTATGCGACACAATGCTGCTATACCTTTTTACAAGTAATTGATAATATTCTTATTAACTAATCTACTAATTTCATTTGATCCAATGCCTTCTGTTTCGGTACTGTCTATATAGGGCTTCTTAGGACCAAATGGAGTACTCTTAAGAGAATAGTAGATTTGTAAGAGCAGCCTTGGTTTAGAAATAGGAGTAAGTCCTTTATGGAAAGAAAAGGTATCACCTAAGAAATTAAAGCCGGGTTCACCAGTAATATTCATTATTTTATCTTTAGAATAGTAGGATTCTATCTCTTCATCTGAGTGTGATTTGTCTTTTTTTGTATCTATATTACTTTTCATTGAACTTTTAACATAAACATGAGGCCCAGAACCTGAGTCAACATCAGTTAAATATATAAAGAATTTTATAGCATGCAATGTATCAATATCGCGATGATAAGATTGAGTAAGTGCTTTACCTTCAGATGGAAAGGACCACCAAGCATAGATACTGTCTATGCTTGGTAATGCTCCTAAATATTTAGATACATATCCAAGTACTTGAGGATTATTGGCAATTTTAATTATTGCAGGGACTCTTACTAGATCTTCACACTTATAGTAAGCGCGAAGAATACCTTGGGGTTTCTCATTTAATTTAAAGAAACCTTTCTCATTATCTTCAGGATCATGGCAAAGAAAATTCTTAAGGCTATTCTTAATATTTAGTGCGTCATCTTGGTTTATTAAAATTGGGTTTAGAATAATTCCTTGATTTACAAAAGAGGATAGATTATTTTTTTCTAAATTATCGTTAACAAAATATTCTTTTAAATCAGTCCTCCTTCTGTAAAATATTTTTTCTATTTTCTTCAGTCGATTTCTTAGTTCTACTGATGTGAATCTACCTTGAAGGACATGATAGAAATATCTTTTATCTCGCAATATTCTTAAAAAATTTAAGACGAATGGAAAGGGTATAAGTAATTCTTTTATCATTCTTGTGGAGCTTTTCATCATGTTGCACTCCCTTTGGGTTTAATAATGGAATTAATAATTCTCCTTATTGACCTAATAATAGGGAACTTAATTATGATCTTTTCATAATTTTCTGATAAGTATCCAGTTGTAAACCAATTATTAAGAAACTCAATCCTTTCGGGGAAGGAATTATTTTCAATTACAGATGGCTCCCATGCGCCTTGAAAATTTAAAGGTTTACGGTCATTTTTTTTTCTCTCAAATGTAAAAGCAATCATTGGTCTAATATTACTCGATAAATTTTCCATTCCACGATGCCAGACTCTTGAATCACGAATAAAAATGTCCCCTAGAGTTGTATTTAATCTAACTGGGTCACCAGAGTAAGTTAACAAAAATTTTAGATAGGATAAAGGATGTTGATTTGATTCAGGATATAGTTCCGTAGAGCCGTTAACTTCATTTACGTCAACTGTCGGAATATTAACTATGATAACTTTATTATCAAAATTTGTATCGCTATGTACATGTTGATTAATCGAACCTGGAATGTTTATATTACATCCAACAGTTAAAAAGTGATCTCTAAGAGAAATTTCAAAAAATTTTTCAATCTGTTCTAATACGCCCGAATTAATAAGAACCTTATGGAGTGTGAAAGCATGATTCCCGATAGTCGCATTTAAATTACCGCTTCTCAAGCCACCAATTTTCTCATTCTTTAATAAAAAGTTATTAAACTCATCAATTATCTCCTCATTTATTTGAGTTAAGATATCTTTATTGATAGCTTTTTTTATAACTAAAAAGTCTTTCATTACTTTTAATATTTTAAAACTTGCTATAGATGATAAACAAATATAGGCGTCTTGATTTAAGTAATTGAAGCATAAAACTAGACTCGCTTTAAACTCATTAATTTCTCAACAAATTCACCAGAATTAAAGATTTTAAAACGCAATTTTGGGGGAGAAGATTGACCACCATTGTTCTCGAGATATTTTTGAATTGTCCTCGCTATTGAATTTACATCATTGGGATCAAATTTCCTGTCTTCAGGTAAATCCAACAAATCATTAATGTATTCAAGATCTGAAGCTATGATATCTTTATTTGCATAGACTGCATCAAGTATTGGAATGCCTAAAGATTCAGTTAAAGAGGGCCAAATCAAGCATCTACTTTGTTCATAAAGGTCTAATATCTTAGAAAAAGGAGGATCTAGTAACAAATCAATTTTTAATTGATACTTATTTTTTAGTTTGGAAATTTTGTTAATCAAAATTTCATCTATATTAGGATCTAATGCAATTATAAACTTAGGAAATATATCTTTTCTTGAGAGCAATACTAACGCTTTCAACAAATTATCGTAATTCTTGTATGCATAACCGAATGAAGGATACAAGAAATCATAACTCATATCTTTTGCGCTAATAAAAGTTCGAGGATTATAAAATGGATACATAATGGTTGATGTTCGAGGCATAAAATCTTGAGTAAGTTTTTTCATTGAGGGAGTTTGTACAATAATCAGATCAACATTTTTATGAAAAATCTTTAAAAGAAGTTTTCTTATTAAAAGATTTAATTTCGCAATTAAATTAAGTTTGTACCTAGAAAGAGGCTCAACTAAAAGCTTCGAATGAAGAAATAGTACAGAAAATCCTTCTGTCTTTATAAATGGGGGTAAATTTCCAAAATATAAAAAAACCGAATGACTATTTCTGGACTTATATAAATGTATATTTGAGTAGAAATAATTTAATAAACTTGATGAATATAACTTTATAGATTTTTTTGGATAAGGAATCTTATAATTCTTAAATTTAATATTTGAAGCAAAACAGCCTCCAATATCTAGATTTTTATCTGATACTGAGTTTAAAAGCTGTTCCATTAATAATAGACCGCCCCCATGACGAATATTTGGTGCATGGATAAATAAAGATTTCTTATCCATAAATTTTTCTATCTGTAAAACTTATTTACTTTATCTGCAACTTTACTTACATCTTTGTCAGTCAAGCCTGGATGCAAGGGTATACTCAAAGCATCTTCATTTAACTTTTCAGAATTTTGTAAAGAAATATGAGTCTGTTTGTATAAATCATTTAAATGCAAAGGATGGTAACGTAATGTTGAATAAATATCATTCTCAAGTAGAAATTTAGCTAACTCGTCTCTTCTTGGTACTCTTATACAATAAGTAAAATATGAATGACGATCATTGTTTTCTGCTTCTACTGGGGTTGTGATCGAACCATTGCTTGAAAATTCATTTTGGTAGAACTCCCAAATTTCTTTTCTCCTTGTCTGTAGGTCATCTATCTTTGCGAGTTGTGCAAGTCCTATATTTGCTGCAAGATTATTTGGTAACATTTTAATGAACGGTTCCTCTATATTGTATTCCCACCATCTAGCATCAGATTTATCTGAAACTGCCGCATCAAAACCAGACTTACCAATTCCACAATATCGCATAATCTTGGCTCTTTTAATATATTCTGCATTAGGGGATGTGATTCCCCCTCCCTCACCTACTGTTAAATTTTTAACAGCATCGAAACTATATATGCCCACATCAGCAATTCCTCCGCAGGCTCTATTCTTGTGAACGCTGCAAACTGCATGAGCTGCATCCTCAATAACTGGAAAACCCATATCAACTATCGGATCTATGTCTACAGGTAAACCTGCGTAATGAACTACCATAATTGCTCTAGTTTGTTTTGTGACTCTTGACTGTATGTCGCTTGCCCTCACATTCATAGTTCTTGGATCAACGTCACAAAAAACCGGGGTATGACCGGCTAATATTATAGCTTGGGCACAAGAAACCCATGTAAAGCTCGGAAGTATTACTTCTGAATTAGATGGTAAATTCAATAACTTTACCGCCATATACAGTGCATTTGAGCCACTATCTACCATAGCGAAATTACCAAGATTAAATTTCTTAGAATACTCCTCCTCAAATCTATCGACATCCTTTCCAAAGCCCATCCATTGGCTTTTCATACATTTAGACACATTTTCAATTTCTTCATCGCCTACAAGAGAGCCAAAAACTGAGATCATAATTTCTCCTTCTTCTTTTTTTTGATTATATCCAAGAAAGACTCCATTCTTGAAGTAACTTCATGGCCATCTTCATAAACTCTCTGATAGCCCGATTGAGATATACTCCGTCTTAAATCTTGATCGTTAATCAATAATTCAAGCTTGTAAAGCATATCTTCTTTATCTTTAAAAAGCATAACCTCCTTACCTTCTTCGTAAAGATTAGCTAGGTCTTCAGTGTATTGGCTCAACATAGCAGTCTTCATCGCAGGAATTTGAAAGTTTCTTCTTGTATAAGTGTCATGATTAAGCGTTGATAAAAAGCAAAGAGCAACTTTTGCGCCGCTAATCGCATGACGATAGTTATCTCCAGTTGCAGGTTCAATTGGGAATAGTTTTGTTAGTGGACTGTCTTTTTCCAGTCTATTAAGAGCCCTATCCCAACCTCCGCCAAAAAGATTCAATTTATAACCGGCTTGACATATAGACTCTAAAAATTCAATTCTTCCGTCATCTTCATAATGACCTGCGAATACCACATCGCATAAAAATTCTTTGGGGATCTCATCAATTGGAATTTGATAATCTTCCTCAGCTATAAAATATGCTCTAAGTAGAAATGATTCATCAATTCCATATAATTTAAGATCTTCTTTATTTTTATTTCTATATACGAAATGGATATCAAATAGCCTAATGCTCGAAAGAAACTTTCTCCACAAAAAAAGTGTCCCTTTTTTACTGAACGGATCATCATTGCTGTACTGTACAAATTTTGTTTTAGGTAAAGCTTTTCTTAATTTTTTTAGGGTACCATTACCTAGTAAGTGAACATTATAGAACCAAATTATATCTGGCTTTAAAATCTTGGACTGATTTACTAATCTCTTTGAAATTTTATAAACGTTTGGTCCAATTTGAAAACGATATTGGAGCCGATGAAAAAAAGATTTATAAAACGGTTCTACGCTACCTTCTCTCCAATACTTAAAATCATCAAACCAGCTGAACCTGTATACTTTATAACCATTCCTTTCAATAGCCCTTGCACAGGCTTCTTGATACCAAGGCCATGCATAGTCACCTACAATCATAACTGTCAGGTCGTCACTTTCTCTTTGTTGTAAACTTTTATTCAATTAAATTATTTAAAATAATTGAAATCAAAATCTTGAAAATCATCATCATATTCATCATGCATATCTGGAGTCCACGCCGGACTTGGCATATTTAAAATATAAGCATCATCATCATTGAGATTCTGCAGAACAGCTCCAACATTTGTTGGAACAATCACAGACTGATAATCATAGTCTTCACCGCTTAAATACTCTTTGAACTCTCCATTTACCTTCAAAACGAAGCGCGCATTCCCTTTTATACATGTAAAGCAGCCTGTCCTAATCTTGTGTAAATGTGGACCTTTAATTTTCTTAGGAGCAATAACTGTCATGTAAACTTGCTGAGGTTCACATCCATCCTCAAAGAAATTTTCATGGACATTGTATATTGGAACTAAAAAACCCGTACTTTGATTTTCAAGATCAAATGTCTCATGTTTCTTATTTTTCTTTGTTTTTATAGTCATATGCTTTTCAAATATTACTTAATAAAAATCTGAGAGGTCATACTCATGCTCAGCATCCTTTAATACTTGAGCTGGATTACCAATTACCACAGTATTGGCTTCGACGTCTTTATTTACAAGGGCACCTGCACCAATGAAAGCCCCTTCGCCAATTTTTATATCTGGTAAGACAGTAGCATTTGTGCCTATAGATACGTAATCCCCAATTTCTACTCTTCCTGCGATTGCAGCTGAACCCATAATATGGACTCCGTTACCTACCTTACAGTCATGATCAATTGTTGAGTTACTGTTCAAAATACAAGCATCACCTACCTTTGTAAAAGAATGTACTAATGATCCTGGCATAGCCTGTATACCCCAACCTATTGAAGCAGTTGAATCAATGAAAGAATGTTTACTGATAATCGACAAAGGCCTTAATCCTTTTTTGATTAATTCTAATGATATTAGATGCCTACCTTTTCCATATTCACCTGCACCAAGACAAACAACAAAGTGCGAGGAATCAGATATTATTTTTAATAAATCATTTTTTTTGTTTGAAAACTTTGCGTTCGTATCAAAATCAATGTTTTCAATAAATTTGTCGTAAATATAATTTATCTCTTCGCCTTGTTGTAAAAGCATATTATTCAGTATCTTCGCTTTAGACTTGCCGCCCCAGAGAAGAATTTTCTTTTTAGCTTTCATATGTTGTTTTTCTAATCATATAGCATTCTCTACTAAAATATTCCTTCCTTTTTCAGGCTTCCAGCTTAGTGCTGTAAGGTGAGCCTCCTTCGCGATATTTTTCTCTAGTTCTTTGTCAGAAAAAACCCTTTGTATATACCTCGATAAATCTTGAAAATTTTCAGGTTCATAAAGGAAGCCATTCTTTCCATGAACTATTCTTTCAGCTGCAGCTCCTGCCTTGTTTGACCCTATTACAGCAACTCCTAGCATCATAGCTAAAGCAGTACCTCCAAAGGAATCAAATCTTGAAGGATGGATAAATAAATTACTATTTGCTATCAGAGATTTGAAATCATCAATTGAGAGCCATGATTCTATTTGAATGATTTCCTCTAGATTGTATTCCTTTATTTTATTTCTCAAATTAGATTCCTCTAAACCTGAACCGACTATTATTACCTTAATATTTTTTTTTATCTCTTTTGAAAAAAGATTGATAGCCTCAATTAGAAGATCATAACCCTTTTCATAAACTAACCTACTCCCTGCTGAAATGAGAAACTGGTCATTCTTAGTATTGTATTTTCTGTAAATGTCTTTTCTTTTATTCTTATAGTGATTCAAATTTTCTTCAGCTTCGATGAAAATAGGAAGATTAAATAATTTATCTTCCTTGATGCCCAATTCTTTAAATTGTTTTTTTGTATTTTCACCCACAACAAAAACTCTAGAATTTGAATAATTTAATATTTTGTACAAAAATTTCCTAAGAGTTAATTTAAGTTTAATATTTTTATTTGGCTGTTCCGGTGAATCAGTCCAGTGATTGAATGGTCTTCTTAATAAGAAAAATAATATATGTAAAATTCTTGTATTACTGTTTATCCAGCCCACAAAGACATACCTCTCATCAGAATTTTTTAAACAGTAGCTTATAAATTTGAGATTAAGTTTGCTTCCATATATCTTAGATTTGAAATATTGGTTAGTTAGGTTTTCACCTAATTTTGGATAATTTGCAAATAACTTGATATCTTGATCTTCAGCATACCAAACATTAAGTTTTACAGCGGTATTTTTTTTAAATTCAGATATGAGAACATTATTATGAGGTGTTGCTCTATCTTGGATTAGATTAATCGTTTTGCTTTTTCTATTCATAAATTTTAGAGGATTTGAAAATAAAGATTTTTATCAAACCAAACTAACTATAGTCTTTAGAAATAGATCTTAGATATTGTCCATACTCTGTTTTAGTTAATTCTTCAGCTCTTTCGTATAAGTCATTTTTAGAAATCCAATTATTTCTGTATGCAATTTCCTCTAAACAGGCCACTTTTAAACCCTGTCTTCTTTCAATAGTATGTATGAACTGGCCTGCTTCCATAAGTGAGTTATGAGTGCCTGTATCTAACCATGCAAAACCTCTCCCTAGAACTGATAAATTGAGATTATTTTTTTTTAAATATATTTTATTTATATCAGTTATCTCCAGCTCTCCGCGAGCAGATGGTTTTAATGACTTTGCAATATTAATAACTTCATTGTCATAAAAGTATAGTCCCGTAACAGCACAATTAGATTTTGGATTTAAAGGTTTTTCTTCTAAAGATACTATCTCATTAGAAGAGTTGAATTCCACAACACCGAAATCTTCAGGGTTATTAACATGGTATCCGAAGATAGTCGCTCCTGTTTCTCGATTAACTATATTTAGAAGTGTTTTTGAGAAATTCTGACCATAGAATATGTTATCCCCTAAGACTAGTGCCACATTGGCATTACCAATAAACTCCTCTCCAATTAAAAAAGCTTGCGCTAGGCCCTCCGGTCGAGGTTGAATTTTATAAGTGATTGAAATACCAAAATTTTCTCCATTTCCTAAAAGCCTCTTATAACTATCTATGTCCTCAGATGTCGAAATTAGTAAAATATCTCTTATGCCTGAAAGCATTAGTACTGAAATTGGATAGTAAATTAAAGGTTTGTCATAAACAGGTAATAGTTGCTTGGAAACTCCAAAGGTAAGTGGGTGTAAACGAGTTCCACTTCCACCGGCAAGGACGATACCTTTATATAAATGTTTCATCAAATTTTACCTAACCTTTTTAATTGATACTTGTCTTGAAGTATTTTTTGCCACCACTCTTGATTATCAAAGTACCAAAGGATAGTTTTCTTTAAACCAGAGTCAAAAGTTTCTAGTGGCATCCATTCTAAATCACGTTTGATTTTTGAACTATCAATTGCATACCTGTAGTCATGACCAGGCCTATCTTCAACAAAATTTATTAAGCTACTGAATTTTTTTAAACCTTTTGGCGTGGAAATTTTCATATCCTCCAAAATCTCACATATCTTGTTAACTAGATTGATATTCTTAATTTCATTGCCGCCACCGATATTATAGGTCTGACCAATTTCAGCCTGTTTTGCAACTAAAAGAAGTGCTTTCACATGATCATCTACAAAAAGCCAATCCCTAACCTGTTGGCCATTTCCATAGACAGGGATTTCTTTTCCTTTTATCGCTGACAAAATAGTATTAGGTATTAATTTTTCCGGGAATTGATAAGGTCCATAATTATTTGAACAATTTGAGATAACAACAGGTAAATTATATGTACGGTACCATGCTCTTACTAAGTGATCTGAACTTGCTTTTGAAGCAGAATAAGGTGAGCTAGGCTGATAAGAAGTTTCCTCAGTAAAAAGTCCTTCATCTGGTAAATCGCCATAAACCTCATCGGTTGAAACATGATGAAAGCGAAAATTTTTTTTCTTGTCCTTTAACGTCTTCCAATAGTTGAGCGAAGCTTCTAACATCCTAAAAGTTCCTACTATATTGGTTTCGATAAATGCCTCCGCTCCTTCAATAGATCTATCAACATGACTTTCGGCAGCAAGATGCATTACAAGATCAGGTTTAAATGACGAAAATATATCTTCTAGTTTGTCTTTGTCACATATATTAACTCTCGCAAACGAATATCTCCCAGGATCTATGAAGTTTTGTATTGAATTTAAATTGCCGGCGTACGTTAGAGAATCAAGGTTAAGTATAGAGTCATCTTGATTAATCATAATTTCTCTAATTAATGCACTTCCAATAAAGCCCGCACCCCCTGTTATCAATATTTTCATCGGTAAGTATCCATAACTTCGGCAGCTATTTTTCTGGGACTGGAAACTTCATTAATATGATTTCTCAAATCTAATGTTAATTTCTTAATTTGGTCATAATTATCAATGGAATATTGAAATTTTTCTACTAATAGATCAATGTTATGGTCATTTTGTATAAAATAAGAAAATTCATTAACTAATAACTCTTTTAAGCCTCCATTCAATACCGAGGTGAAAGTAGGAATGCCATGCTGGATAGATTCTAGAGGAGACAGGCCAACTGCATCCCAGTCAGAGTTAAAGATCATAAAGTCTAGGCATTGATAAAAAGTCTCCATATCATCTACCCAGCCTAACCAGATAATTTTATTTTCTATTCCCAGTTCTTTAGCTAGATGTAACAAATTTTCTTTTTCTTCTCCTTCTCCAGCTATCAGTATTTTTATGTTTTTATTTTCATAAATTAATTTCCCGCCTACTCTTAAAAGAATATCAAATCGTTTTCTTCTAATTAACCATCCGGCATTACCTATAACAATATCTTCATTGTTGATACCAAGTGATTCTCTAAGTTTTGTTCTTTTTGAGAAACTTGACAAGTCAACTGAAGGTAATGGATTCGCTAAATAAGTTGATTTACCTTTAATACTAGGGGAAATATCTATTGCCTCATCCATAATAAATTTGGAAGCAAAGAATATATGTTTAAAACATTTATTTGCAAAATAGTAAATCAGTTTCCATGAAAGTTTGCTCTTCACGTCTGTATGATGATAATGAACAAAAAGTATTCTCTTATTTTCACAAAAATTTGAAAGAGCAAACATCCCTATTAAGCTATTTCCAGTCATCATGATCGCCTCAGGATTTATTTTTCTAATTTCTTCTTTATATGAAAAATAACTAAGAAAACCACCAATACCCTTGTATTCGAGGCCTATACAAGGAATATTTAATTTATCGAGATGACTTTTCAGTCTACCTGTTCTGGTTAGTGATAATACTGTGAAAGTGCAACCAAATTTTTTCATCTCCTTCATTAAGTTCAGCGAAGATTGCTCCATTCCTCCTAAACCTGTTCCTTGTATTATATTTAATATTTTCATTAAGAAGCTTTTAAATTTGAATCATAGTGGTCCTTAAACTCTTTTAACGTCATAGATTCCACTCCAACATCATTCCAAAAGGTGAAGATCTCTTCAAGTTGCAAAAATAATAGATCTACGCTGTCTTCATCACTCCAGAAGGGGCTACAACCAGGTCTAAATTCTGAGGAATGTGTCATCAAGTTTAAAAATGAAAAATTATCAATGCCGAAATTGCATACATCTATTAGGTCACTAGAGTTAATATTTGGAGATGGTCTTAACCATTTAGAAGTAAGATTTAATCTTCTTAAAATGGCGTTAGCATATCTTCCTCTTTCTAAACCAAAAAAACTTACACCTGGTTTAATGCTACAAGGTATTTCAAGTATGGAGCTATCTCCTTTTAAGGAAAAATCTGAAGAATCAAGATAATATGGATCGCTAATAAAATTTGTATAGTCTTGAGCTCCGGTTATAGACCAGTCAATACCAGGAGTAACACTGGTATCAATTTGAATACCATTATTCGATAATATATTTACTTGCCTTGACTCCATGCCCCATCTTCCCGACCTATGTGATTTGGGGTTAACTAACCTAGATTTTGTTAAATCTATAAGATTTACTAACTTTTCTTCTAATATTTCTTCAGAATAATGAGACCCCACCCAAGCATCTGCACCTCTATCATTATCAGAGATAGGTTCCGTCTCCCAATAATGAGGATGTACCCCTATTTCGCAATTACCTGATTTCAGTAATGATTCCAAAATATTGCAAGATTTTTGATCCGAAATTACTGAAAATGTGACCAAATATGTTGGTCTTATCTCAAGCCTCATACAAAGCTCATGAAACTTTTTTAAGTTTTCAATATTATCAAAACTCCTACTTTGCGTATTATCCCATACTCCATCTGGCTCTACATCAATTGTAACCATTCCTATGGGAGAAGAATTATTAGTCATAGCTCTAACTTTAATCTATTTCTAAAATTTGTTGTTGAATAAAATTTGTTTTGGGACGGTTTTTGTAAAACTCAATAATCTCTTTAAGATGAGTGAGAAAGATACAAATCTCTTAAGTAAAGCTTATAACCATTTAGCATTTTATTTTTCGTATATTTTGAATTGTAAAGTTCACTCGATATCACTGACATATTTCTTCTTTTTTCATGGGATTCTAACAAGAGTGCAGTTTTTTCAATCAGTCCATCGATGTCTCCGTATTCTAGTAAATATCCATTCTTACTATCTGAGACTACATCTCTAACTCCTTCCACATTAAAGCCCACTACTGGTAATCCTATAGCCATAGCCTCAATGATTGATAAAGGCATACCTTCAGTAATGCTTAAATGCCAAAAGATATCAGCCTTTTTCAAGACTTGGAATGGATCTTCTACTCTACCCAGCAAGTGAACATTATTTTCTAACTGCAAATTAATTATTTCGTCAGAAAGATAATCTTTAAGTTCACCGTCGCCAACTATATTGAGATGAACATCTGGAAATCTCTTAATTAACTTAAACATCCCTTCAAGGGCTAGATGTTGACCTTTCTGGCGACCCAGTGTCCCTAACATGCAAATTGAAGGATAACTCGTATCTTTTAAATCTGTATATTGTCTATTAAGCTCTATACCATTGGGAATTATTTTGATCTTATTAAACTCAATGAACAAATACTTACTAGTCTCTTCAGCAAGTGCTTTGGTAGGAGTTATAACCAAAAAATTCAACATCCTTGAACTGAAGATGTCAATCGGTCTATAAAATAATCTTTTTAATTTTCTGAATTTTGAAATTTGATTGAATCCTTGTATAACATTAGTGTAAGAAGTTTTATATCTTGAAACTAATGATAGCCATAGAACTGAGTGAGAAAATAAAAAAATACTATCAGGTGAAATTTCACTTAATATCTTTCTTAGTCTTTTTGACGAGCTTAATAAACTGAAAAGCCATTTATAATCTTTTTCTTGAATGATAGATTTAATCTCAATATCTTTATACTGATCTTTATCCCACTCCATAGTATCTAACCAAGAAATTATAGATATTTCGGCTTCAAGCTCTTTTTGACAAGCTGCTAACTCTAAAACAAGCTTCTCAGCCCCACCTTTCCTGAGTGAGTGAACGAGAAATACAACTTTCATGTTTTAACTCTCTAAATGCGTGAATAGTTGATCTAATCTTTTCTTCCAAGTATGTTCTGCAATGGCTCTCTCATAACCTTTTTGAGCAACTCTTCTAGCTTCAGATTCATGTGAGGAATAATATTTAACTTTTTCAATCATGTCAGTTTCGTTTCCAAATGCAATCACTTCATCATCTCGTTTATAGAAAAAATCTAGTTCTTCGGAGTCCTGAGTCATCAACATTGTTTTTGACAGAGGTACTTCGAAATCTCTAAAATTACATCCAAAAGTAACTTCCGGATTCATAAAATCGTGGTTTCGTCTCGACTCAGGAAAGTTTAAGGAAATACTCGATCTCGATAAAATATCAGCGTAATCATCATCATTAAGATTTGGACCTACAACAGTATATTCAGAAATAATTTTAATTATGTTAGTACGTTGCAGTTTATCAAGATTATCTAGGAGCTTACCACGACTGTAAAAAGTATAAATAATCGGGGCGACGTACAACTTTAGAAAATTTTTTAAGTTATTTTCATATTTCCAGCCTGTACCATAAATTTTTAATGGGATACCCGACTGCAATAGCCTCCATATGTAATATGGTCTATTACCATAAGCACTACCTATAAAAGAAATATCTATATCCTTTTGATTACTGGGGTTGTATATACTTTCAGAAGCTGCCATAGGACTCCAAAAACTCTCAGCGCCAACTGAATCATATAGTTCTCTATGATTCAATGAAATATAAGTATTAAGATCGACGTGAGGTGATATTTTTTTATGAAGAGTTTCAAACTGATGGCTGTTGCAACTCCAGTTGATTGTGAAAACTTCATTCTTTAATTCTTTGTATAAAGAAGGAGTGACGAGTAAATCATCTAAGAAACCAAAAAAATAGTCGTAAGGCCCTGTCTTCTTATATTCATCAAGAATATGTTCCTCTAGTCTAACCTTTCTAATTTTTATATCTGATTCATTTAAAACGGATAAATAGTGATCAAAATGAATCAAATTAATATCATAACCAAGTGATTTTAATGAACCGAAGACATTATTCTTGAATAATTGATTGTTGTCGGCTGGATCAGATCCAGAACCCATCACAAGAAGGATTTTCAATTTCTTTTTGTTCATAAGTTTATCTAGAGTGCTATGGAGACAAAAGATAAAGATTCCACTTATTTTCCTCTAATTTATATAACTCTCTTTTATGGAGCCTATTCTTTTGATCAATCCAGAACTCCATAATTTCTGGCTCCAGAATAAATCCTCCCCATCTATCTGGTCTTACTATATCTTTGTTGGCATGATCTTCTTCAAAAACTTTAGATCTTTCAAGTAGTGACTCATAAGACTTTAATTCTTTGCTTTGAAATGAAACCGAAGCAGAAATCTGTGAGCCTCTCGGTCTTGAGGAGAAATATTCATCATTTTCTGCTTCGCTTACCTTAGAACATTTTCCTTCTACCCTGATCTGTTTATTTGTTTTTGCCCACCAGAAATTTAAAGCTACATTTGGTGTTTTGATAATCTGCTTTCCTTTGTTGCCCTCATAATCAGTAAAGAAAACAAATCCTTCTTGAGCTATTCTCTTCAATAAGACCATTCTGGAGGTCGGTTTACCTTCAAAATTTATGGTGGAAATATTCATAGCATGCGGCAGTGCAACTTCGCTCTGCTGTGCTTCTTGAATCCATTCATGGGCTTTACAAATCGGCCCTGATAGATTGTCGGAAGCTTGATAAAGTTCCATTTATTTATTACTTGATACCCAATAATCTAGGCTCAAATATTTTCCTCCACCAAAACATAATAAAGTTAAAAGCAGCAATGAATAGATGGCTGCGAATTCAATGCCATTTGCTTCATGAGGCCATCCATTTTGCCAATGTACAAGATATCCAGCAAAAAACATAATAATCAAAAGTGGGATTGAAGACCATCTTACAAATAGACCTATTAAAATTAATACTCCTCCTCCAGCCTCTGTGATAATGACTAACCAAGTCAATATGTCCGGGAGGGGTACTCCGAGAGTTCCCAAATAACCTGAAAACTTATCAAAAGAATCTATCTTATTTATTCCAGCAAACCAAAGTACATAAAAAAGATAGCATCTTATTAGTAATAAGGGTAAAAACGCCAAGGCTTCAAAGCCCTTTAATGTATTATGAATTTTTATTAGAAATTTCATATCAAATCTTTTGTAAAACTACACTTCCAACTGAGTATCCAGCTCCAAAAGAACTTATAACTCCTATTTGATCGGATACAAAGTCATCTT
>MDTB01213294.1_pt1 | contig 15497 bp, 11 predicted proteins | sample 811161 | NCBI WGS metagenome assembly MDTB01 (sample SAMN05326650, study PRJNA326480) | marine metagenome | isolation source: seawater | place: Mediterranean Sea | collected 2009 | reverse complement strand
GCTCTACTAAATTAAAAAGATTTGGTTACCAAACTTGATATAAAATTTAACTTTGTGCTATGTCTAATATAGTAGCAATTATTGGTAGACCTAATGTTGGTAAATCTACTTTATTTAATCGTCTTGTTAAAAGAAGAGAAGCAATTGTAGATCCTACTAGCGGAGTAACACGTGATAGACATTATGGTAATTCAGAGTGGAATGGAAAAAAATTCACATTGATTGATACAGGGGGTTATTTAATTGGAGGTAACGATATATATGAAAAAGAAATACATAAACAAGTAAAAATTGCCATTGATGAGTCAGATTGTATTTTGTTTTTAGTTGATGTTGAAATTGGATTGAATTCATCTGATATGGATGTTGCTAAATTATTACGTCAGTCAAATAAACCAGTCTTTCTTGTTGTAAATAAAGTTGATAATTCAACTAGACTTTCTGATTCTTCAGAATTTTATTCATTAGGTATTAGTAAACAATTTAATATTTCTGCCATAAACGGAAGTGGAACAGGAGATTTATTAGACGAACTAGTTAAATCTTTTACTATTGCAAATGGAGATAAAAAAGATGATTTACCAAGGTTTACTGTAATTGGGAGACCTAATGCTGGAAAATCATCGTTCATAAATTCTTTAATTGATGAGAAAAGAAATATAGTCAATGATGAGGCTGGTACAACAAGAGATAGTATTGAAACTTACTACAATAAATATGGATTTAACTTTTATTTAGTTGATACAGCTGGAATAAGAAAAAAAACAAAGATTTTAGAAAATATAGAATTTTATTCGGTAATGCGTTCAATTAAGTCAATTGAAAATTCTGATGTATGTATTTTAATATATGATGCCTGTAGAGAATTTGATTCTCAAGTAAAAAATATTTTTTGGTTGGCAGCTAAAAACCACAAAGGCATTGTAATTGTTGTAAATAAATGGGATTTGATTTACAAAAAAAATAACTCAACGGAAGAATTTATAAAAAAAATTAAGAAAGAAATTTCTCCATTTACAGATGTTCCAATAATTTTTGTGTCGACCTTAAATAATCAAAGAATACACAAGTCAATAAAAACAGCTTTAAATGTATTTGAAAGAAGAAAAAATAGAATACCAACAAAGTCATTAAATGATTATTTATTACCGATAATTCTAAGGACTCCACCGCCAGCAATCAAGGGAAAGTATATTAAAGTAAAATTTGTAAGACAACTTCCTAGTAAACATCCTCAATTTACTTTCTTTTGTAATCTCCCTCAGTATGTTAAAGAACCTTACAAAAGGTTTTTAGAAAATAAAATAAGAGAGAAATATGATTTTACAGGAACAACAATTGATATTTTTATGAGAAAAAAATAAATCAATTACAATTCTTCTTTCATTCTTAATAACTCCAAACGAATTTTTTGTAATCTTTTTAAAACATCAAGATTTCCATTTTCACCGTTCAAAATTTGTTTTTTTGCTCCCTCAAGTGTGTAACCTTTTTTCTTAACCAAAGAATAAATCAAATTTATTTTTTCAACATCTTTGATTGAAAATTTTCTAGTTCCTTTGTTCGATTTTTTTGGGTTAATGATGTTAAATTCTTTTTCCCAAAATCTTATTAAAGAAGGTTTTACTCCAAATGCATTTGAAATTTCTCCAATGTTATAATACAATTTTTCAGGTAGTTGATTGATCATTAATCAAGAGATTGATTTTCGATACTTGCAACCTCGAGCATGGCTTCAAACTCGGCAGGAGTTAAATCGCCTGAGTAAAAGTTAATTGGATTAATTGCTATACCATCTTTTAATACTTCATAATGAAGATGTGGTGCTTGTGACCTTCCAGTATTTCCAACAAACCCTATAATATCTCCTCTTTTGACTTTTTGTCCTTTTCTTACATTATATTTACTTAGATGAGCATAAAGTGTGACATATCCATAACCATGATTAATTCTAATATGTTTACCATATCCTGAAGACCTATTATCTGCTCTAATTATAACGCCGTCACTTGTTGCGTAAATAGCTGTACCTCTTGGTGCAGTAAAATCCATTCCTTTATGTCTTGCTCTAGATTTAGTGAAAGGATCAGTTCGCCACCCATAACCAGAAGCCATTCTTGTAAGATTTTCATTTTTTATTGGTTGTATTGATGGAATTGCAGATAAAAGCTTCTCTTTATCTAGAGCTAATTTCTGAACCTCATCAAACGACTTAGACTGTATTACTATTTGCTTTGAAAGTATATCAATTCTTTCTGTTGTGCTAATTACTAAATCTGAGTTTGAATATCCTTCAAGATTTTCATATCTATTAACCCCACCAAAACCTGCTTTTCTAACATCATTTGAAATGGGGTTTGTTTCGAAAACAACTCTATATATTTGATTATCTCTTTTCTCTAAATCTAACATTACTTCTTCTAGCTGTACAACTTTTCTTTGTAATTGACTGTAGTTTAATTTAAAATTTTCAATTTCTCTTGCTTGCGATATTTCTGTAGGTGTACTTAATGTTGGGGTTGAAAGTAGAAAAAATAAAAAAGAAATACCGAATATTGCTGAGGCTAATAAGAAGGCCAATACATTTTGGACTTTTTTTCGTCTCTTAATTTCAATTTTTTTGTATGACAAACTATCATTATCATAATAATATTTAACCTTTGACATTCTTTAAAATATACTATTTTTACTGATGCAGAATTACACGTCAAATATACACATTTCAAGTGTAGTGAAGAATAATTATGATTAGCTCTCAAGAAATAAGAAAAAGTTTTTTGAATTTTTTTAATTCTAAAAACCATCATATTGTATCATCGTCCCCAATTATTGTAAAAGATGATCCATCTCTTATGTTTACAAATGCTGGGATGAATCAGTTTAAAAATATTTTTCTTGGAAATTCGAAATCTAAAACGAATAGATTAGTAAATTCTCAAAAGTGCCTCAGAGTTTCTGGTAAACACAATGATTTAGAAGAAGTCGGAGTAGATACTTATCATCATACAATGTTCGAAATGTTAGGAAACTGGAGTTTTGGAGATTATTTCAAAGAAAGTGCAATTTCCTATGCATGGGAATTTTTAACTGAAATATTAAAAATTAATAAAGAGAATTTGTATGTAACGGTTTTCGAAGGTGATAGAAAAGATGGATTAGAAAAAGATTATGATTCTTTAAATATCTGGAAAAAATATATTGACGAGAGTCGGATTTTAAACGGTACAAAAAAAGATAATTTTTGGGAAATGGGAGAACATGGTCCATGTGGACCATGCTCTGAAATTCATATAGATTTAAGAGATGAATTAGAAAAACAAAAGATTAGGGGGTCTTTACTAGTCAATAAAGATCATCCATTAGTTATTGAAATATGGAATTTAGTATTTATTGAATTTAACAGAAAAGCAAACGGAAATTTAGAACTTCTTCCTGAAAAACATGTTGATACAGGAATGGGTTTTGAAAGGTTGTGTATGGTGGTGCAGAACGTAAAGTCTAATTATGATACAGATATTTTTTTAAAACTAATAACTTCAATTGAAAAAATTTCAGGACTTAAATACAAAAAAAATTCACAAATTGATATTGCTTTTAGAGTGATTGCAGATCATGTAAGAGCAGTTTCTTTTTCAATAGCAGATGGTCAGTTGCCATCAAACAATGGAGCTGGTTATGTAATTCGTAGAATATTGAGAAGAGCAATTAGATATGGATACAGCTTTCTTGATTTAAATAAACCATTTATTTTTTTATTAGTTGATGAATTATCTAAGCAGATGGGCGAGTTTTATCCTGAAATTTATAATCAAAAGGATTTAATAAAAAAAAATCATAGAAGATGAGGAAAAAGCTTTTCTTAAGACCTTAAAAAAAGGCTTGGTACTTTTAGATAGTTTAATTAACTCAAGCAAAAAAAATACAATATCAGGAGAAAAAGTTTTTAAACTTTACGACACATATGGATTTCCAATAGATTTAACTAAATTGATTGTTAAGGAAAAAAACATGACAATAGATTTGGAGGAGTTTGAAAAATTTATGCAAATACAAAAATCAAAATCTAAAGATTCTGCAGAGATTAAATTAAATGATTGGGTTGAAATCGAAAAAAATTTAATTGCAGAAGATTTTAAGCACAATCAGCCTTTACAACAAAAAATAAAAATAAATAGATATAGAAGTATAGTGGATAATAATTCTGAGTATTATCAGCTAGTATTTAATAAGACACCTTTTTATCCTCAAGGTGGTGGCCAACTTGGTGATACTGGAATTATTAAATCTAATACTGAATCCGTTGATATATTTGACACAAAAAAGGAAAGCAACCTAGTCATGCATTTTACAAAAAAATTGCCTGATCTACAATCAAACGAGTTTCAGGCTATTGTGAATTCTGAAGCTAGAAAATCATCATCATTAAATCATACAGCCACACACTTACTTCATTACGCATTAAAAATTATTTTAGGGTCGCATGTCAAACAAAAAGGATCTATGGTTAATCCAAATTATTTAAGATTTGACTTTTCTCATACATCAAAACTAAGCAACGATGAACTTTCCGAAGTTGAAACTTTTGTTAATAAGCTAATTGATAAAAGTATTGATTTGAATGAGCAAAATGATGTACCTTATAAAGACGCTATTGATAGCGGTGCTTGCTCGTTATTTTCAGAAAAATATGGAGATAGAGTTAGAATCATTACGTTTGGTGATTCGAAGGAACTTTGTGGGGGAACCCATGCAAATAATACGTCTGACCTGTGGTATTTTAAAATTATTTCAGAGTCAAGTGTGGCTTCTGGAATTAGAAGAATTGAAGCCATAACAGGAGATAAAGTCAAAAGATATTTCAAAAGCCAAGAAAAAGTACTTTATGATTTAAATAAAAAATTGAAATATCCAAAAGATTTTAATTCATCAATAGATTTGATGATTAGTGAAAATTTAAGGCTCAACCAAGAAATAAAAAAACTAAAAAAATATCAAATTCAAAATTATATTATTACACTAAACAATGAAATCGAACAAAGAGAAAAATTATCACTTTTAATCAAAAATTTAGATTTAGATCCTAGTAGTTTAAAAAATATTTTATTTGAATTTGGTAAAAAAAATAATAGTTTTTTGGGTATTTTGGGAACATCAATTAATGGTAAGACAACTATAATGTGTTATGTATCTAAGGATTTATTACCAAAGTTAAATTTAGATGCTTCTAAAATAATTGATATCATTACTAACAAATACGGGGGAAATGGTGGGGGTCAAAAGTTTTTTGCGGTGCACGGTGGTAATAAGCCAAAACAACTTGATAACATTTTATCATATGTTAAAAAACATATTGATTATGAGTAAATTTAGATTAGTTGTTTTGAGGAGGGTATTGCTCAAAAATTTTTGAAATAAATTGTGATATTTTTTCGATTTTTTCTTCTGCAGAGCCTTCTCTAATAAATCCAATTGCTTTTCCTTGCCATACAAGTTTCTTAGAATTATATTCTATTATATCTACATATAGTATACCACTTGTGTTTGAATATATATTATAGGGTCTAAATGCACCCCAACCAAAATGAGGTCCGTATTGATGGAACATTCCTAATCCGTAGTGGTTTTCATGAATGTTAATATTTTTTTCAGCATCAGTGTGAAAACTTACCAAAAGTTGTGGATTTTCTGAAGCAACATAACCTTTCATTGATAAGGTTGTTTCAATAGAACTCATGATTCTACGTTTGTCTAAATCAGAAATTTTTGCTTTGTCTATACCAGGTTTAAAAAAGGCAAAAGTTTTGAATTGACTAAAATCAGTATTAACATCATAATCAAAAGATGTTTTTATTGATGCGCAAGAACAAAAACCAAGAACTAGTAAATAAAAAAATATATGCCTCATTAAATTAGTTGTTTCAAAAATTATGCCGTGACAACTTTAGAAAACTAAATTATATTAATTTTGCGGATATTTCAACCCAAAAAAGCTAGATTGAAATTTAATTTATCTGTTTTCTTGTTTTTTTTCTTAATCACTTCTTGTGGTTCAAAAAAAATAATATATAATCAACCAGAAAAAAAATTTTCAAAAAAAATTGAAAAAAATAAATCTATTGACTCTAAAAAATCAAATTTTTTAGACACAAATACTCAAATGAAAGTTTATGTTCTTCAATACTCAGACTTAGCTATTAAGGAAATGAATAAATTTGGAATTCCAGCAAGCATTAAATTGGCTCAGGCTCTTTTAGAATCACAAGCCGGTAAAGGAGAACTAGCTCAAAAATCTAACAATCATTTTGGAATAAAATGTCATAAAGGATGGAAAGGCTCAAGTGTTTCTCATGATGACGATGCCAAAGGCGAATGTTTTAGAAAATATAAAAAAGTTGAAATGTCGTTCAGAGATCATTCCGAGTTTTTGAGATATAGAAATAGGTATAGTGAACTGTTTAGGTTTAAAAAAAATGATTATGCAAAATGGGCTCACGGATTGAAGAAAGCTGGGTATGCAACAGACCCGAAATATGCATTTAAATTAATTTCCTTGATTGAAAGATTCGAACTTTGGAGATTTGATGGAAGTAAAAAGCCTTTAGAAAAAAGTAAAATAAAAAGCGAAGGGATGTACATCGTTAAAAAAGGTGATACGTTATATTCAATTTCAAGAAAGTTTGGAAAAACTATTGAATTCTTAAAAAAATTAAATAATCTAAAGAATAATATGTTGGCTGTTGGTCAAGAGATAAAATTACAGTAATGTTATATAAAAGAAGCAGCCAATTATTTAAAACAGCTAAAAAATATATTCCAGGTGGAGTTAATTCGCCCGTGAGAGCGTTTAACTCAGTTGGGGGTAATCCAATTTTTGTTACTCATGCCAAAGGAGCATATTTATATGATGTCGATGGAAATAAATACATTGATTTCATATCCTCATGGGGGCCAATGATTCTTGGGCATGCACATCCAGATATAATTAATGAAATAAATAATAATATAGATAAAGGCACTTCATATGGGATTCCAACTGAATTGGAAACACAAATTGCGAAAAAAGCAGTTTCTATGGCACCCAATATTGATAAAATTAGGTTCGTAAATTCTGGGACTGAAGCATGTATGAGTGCTATTAGGTTAGCGCGAGGTTATACTGGAAGAGAAAAAATTATAAAATTTAAGGGCTGTTATCATGGTCATGCAGATTCATTTTTAATTGAAGCAGGTAGTGGGGCTGTTACGTTTGGAAATCCAAGCAGTCCTGGTGTTACAAATGGTACTGCAAAAGATACAATTTTAGCTACATATAATGATTTAAGCAACGTTCAGGAAATTTTTGAAAAAAATAAAGACGAAATTGCTGCCATAATTTTAGAACCCGTTGCTGGTAATATGGGATGTATATTACCAAAGAAAGGTTTTTTAGAAGGTTTGCGAGAATTGTGCGATAATAACGATTCATTATTAATTTTTGATGAGGTTATGACAGGATTTCGGCTTGCAAAAGGGGGGGTTCAGGAGCTTTTATCAATTAAAGCTGATATTGTAACTTATGGAAAAGTTGTTGGAGGTGGACTTCCAGTTGGTGCTTTCGCAGCAAAAAATAAAATTATGAATTTGTTGGCACCTGAAGGTTCAATTTATCAGGCTGGTACCTTAAGCGGCAACCCAATAGCAATGATTGCTGGTTTAACTATGCTAAATTTATTAGATGATAATGCTAACGTCTATACTAGTCTGGAAGAAAAAACAAGATACTTAGCTTTAGAAATGAAAAACCTATTAATTGATAAAGGTGTTCCATTTCAAATAAATCAAATTGGTTCCATGATGTCACTACATTTTACAGAAAATCCTGTAGTTGATTTTGATGGTGCATTAAGTGGAAATAATAGTCTTTTTAAAAAATATTTTCATGGAATGCTACGAAATGGTATATATCTTCCACCCAGTGCATTTGAAAGTTATTTTCTAAATGATTCCATCACAAAAAAAGATTTAGAAAAAACATTAGAGTCTTTTGCTATAACTTTAAAATCGTTTTAACTTAACACAAAAAATATGAAAAATATTAAATACTATCTATTCCTAGTTTTAATTTTAAATTCAAATTTAATTTATTCACAATCCAAAAACATAGATTCTGTCTTATCTAAATTTGATAAAAAGACTGGATTTGTCACATCATATTTTAATGGTTCAAAATTATATTTTGAATTTCCTAAAAGTTTTCTCAAAAAAGAACTACTCATGGTAACAAGGATATCGAAAATACCTTCTGATTTTGATCCTTACATGTACTCAGGAAACAAAAGATCTGAACAAGTCGTTGAGTTTTCATCAGTAAATGATAAAATTGTGCTAAGACAAATGACTTACACCGATATTGCACAAGAAAACGACCCTATTATTGAAAGTGTTATTGTTAATAATAACCCACCTATTCTTGCCGCTTTCAAAAATGAATCAAAAAATGATTCATTAATAATAATAAATGTCACCGATTTTTTTAATAACGATTCTCCAAGCTTTAATATAATTAGTAAAAGAAATAAAGATGCCAATAAAATTGGTAGTGTTGATAAAAAAAGAAGTTTTATAGAAAATGTTAAAACCTTTAAAAATAATACAGAAGTAAGATCTACATTAACTTTCTCTGCAAGTCAGCTTAGAAGGACTGACAATACCAAATCTTACACATTTCAAATCAATAATTCTATTATTCAGTTGCCTGAAGTTCCTATGCAAATTAGAAAATCTGATTCAAGAGTTGGTTGGTTTTCTTTAAACAAGAATAATTATAGTACTGATAAGTATAAGACTGATAGTTACACAATTACAAGAAGATGGAGGTTAGTTCCTAAAGATATTGAAGCTTATAATAATGGTGAGTTAGTTGAACCTGTTAAACCAATAATTTTTTATTTAGATCCGGCAACTCCAATAATGTGGAAACCATTCATTAAAAAAGGAGTTGAAGATTGGAATAAATCTTTTGAAAAGGCTGGCTTTAAAAATGCCGTTATTGCTAAAGATGCTCCTTCAAAAGAAGAAAATCCTGACTTTAGTCCAGAGGACATTAGATACTCAACAATTAGGTATATAGCAACTACAACGCAAAACGCTATTGGTCCAAGTGTTTCTGATCCAAGGACAGGTGAAATAATCGAAAGTGATATAATATGGTTTCATAATCATTTCAAATCATATACGCATAGATATCTAATTGAAACAGGTGCCGCCAATCCGAAAGCAAGAACATTAGACTTATCATTAGATGATATTGGTGGAATGATGCAACGAACCATTTCTCACGAGGTTGGCCATGCATTGGGTTTGCCACATAATATGAAATCTAGTTCAGCTTATCCTGTAGATTCACTAAGATCATTTTCGTTTACAAAAAAAATGGGTATAGCTACTACTATAATGGAGTACGCAAGATACAATTACGTTGCACAGCCTGGTGATAAAATTGACTCATACTACAGAAAATTTGGTCCTTATGATGATTATTCAATTGAATGGGGTTACAGATATTTTGAAGACGAAAATTCTGCGGACGCAAAAAATTGGCTTAAAAAATTTGTTGATGATAGGAGTCTGAATCCCATATACATGTTTGGAAGAGGATATCAAAATGACCCAAATGCACAAACTGAAGATATTGGTGATAATGCAATTTTAGCCAGCGATTATGGTATTAGAAACCTAAAAATAGTGGCTAATAATCTGGACAAATGGGTTAATAAAAATGGAAAGGATTTTTCTGAACTGGAGGAATTATATACTGGTCTACTAAGAGCATACACTCGTTATATATATCATGTTGAGGCAAATATTGGTGGTATAAATCGAAAGGAGATACATTCTCAACAACCTTCAGACATGTTTACAAATGTGCCAAGAGAAAGACAAATTGAAGCATTAAAATTTCTTAATAAAAATATTTTTGATACGCCAAATTGGTTGATTAAACAAAAATGGATTGTTAATATTGATAATGATGAAATTATTTCAGACATAAATAGAATTCAAACCAGAGTTTTAAATAGAATTATTTCAATGTCAAAATTAAATAGAATGATTTCAGCATATGAAACCATTGGAAATAATAGCTTGAAAACTGTTGATGTTTTTAAGATTTTAACATCGTATATAATTAATGATAAAAACTTAGACGTATCAAAACAAGCACTACAGGTAAATTATATTAAAAGACTAAAAAATGTTTCTAAAAATGATGATTTACACCCTGTGGTAGCATCAGAGATAAATTATGAAATAAGAACAATTCGAAACAAGCTTTCGAAACTTAAAAAATCATCTAAAAAAAATAATTTTAAAAATCACTTCGATATTTTAAAGGAATATTTGAACTCCAATTAGTTTTTAATTATTTTTTTAATGTAAAAAGATTCATTTTTCTTAAAAACTTCTATTAGTGATTTTGACTTCAGGAGTTTAATAGTTTTATCCCATTTTTTATTACTGAGACCTGAATTGTTTTTAATCTCATTGATTTCAAAATCTTTAGAACTTGATAAAAAAGAAAAAACTTCTTTTTCTTCATCATTTAAACTAATTGTTTTTTTTACTGGTTTCATTTGCGGAAAAAATAAAACTTCTTGAATAGAACTCATATTGGTAATTAACATCGTTAATCTATCTATACCAATTCCAATCCCTGCTGTTGGGGGCATTCCATATTCAAGAGATTTTACGAAATCTTTGTCAATAAACATAGCTTCATCGTCACCTTTTTCAGATAATTCAAGTTGATCTTCAAACCTATTTAATTGTTCAATTGGGTTATTTAGTTCTGAGTATGCATTTGCAATTTCTTTTCCATTGATTATAAGCTCAAAACGCTCTGTAAGATCTTGTTTGTTCCTGTGGGTTTTTGTGAGAGGACTCATCTCTTTAGGATAATCAATAATGAATGTAGGTTGAATGTATTTACCCTCACAAAATTTACCGAAAATTTCATCAATAAGTTTTCCTTTACCCATAGTTTCGTCAGTTTCTATGCCAAGGTTTAAGCAAATTGTGTTTAATTCTTTAACATTTTTTTTTGAAACATCCATTCCAGTATGTTCTTCAATTGAATCAAAAATTGATATCTGATTAAATGGTGCTTTGAAATCAATAATTTCATTACCAACACTAAGTTTTGTACTTCCATTTACATTTACAGCAATCTTTTCAAATAAATTTTCAGTAGTTTTCATCATCCATTTGTAATCCTTGTAGGCAACATAAAACTCCAACATTGTAAACTCTGGGTTATGAGTTTTATCCATGCCTTCATTTCTAAAATCTTTTGCAAATTCGAATACCCCCTCAAATCCGCCAACTATTAATCTTTTTAAATAAAGTTCATTTGCAATTCTCAAGTATAGCGGTATATTTAAAGAGTTGTGGTGAGTTACAAATGGTCTCGCAGCCGCCCCACCTGGAATGGGTTGTAAAATAGGTGTTTCAACTTCTAAATAACCCAAATTATTTAAAAAGTCTCTCATGGTATTTATAATTTTTGTTCTCTTTAGAAAAACTTTTTTAACATCGGGATTAACAATTAGATCAATATACCTTTGTCTGTACCTTTGTTCAGAATCACTAAATGCATCATAAACATTACCATCAGAATCTGTTTTTGGCAATGGTAAAGGACGCAAAGATTTGCTTAATAAAATGAATGATTTTACTTCAATTGTTTTTTCACCCACTTTTGTTGTAAAAAGATTTCCTTTAACTCCAATTATATCGCCTATATCTAGAAGTTTTTTATAAACTTCATTATACATTGTTTTGTCATCACCCTCACATATAATGTCCCTATTAAAATATAACTGAACTTTTCCATAAAAATCCTGTAGTTCAGCAAAACTGGCTTTTCCTTGAATTCTTCTAGACATGAGTCTACCAGCAACTTTTACTTCCTTTCCCTCTTCAAAATTAGTTTCCATTTCTGTTGAAGAAAAAGTGGATACATATTCGTCAGCTGGATAGGGGTTAATACCAAGTTCAATTAACCTTAAAAGTTTGTCTCGTCTTATTTTTTCTTGTTCTGAAATCATATTCAAATGCTAAGATAACCAATACACTGCATTATACTTAAACCATTAAATTTGTAATATAAAATTTTTTCTAGCTTATTAATGGAAAAAAAAGTAGTTATCCATTGCGTAAATCTTGGAATAAGCAATTATTCCGAAACACTTGAAATTCAAGAAAGATATTTTCAGGAAGTTATAAATCAAAAAATATTTAATAGAAAAAATCCAAAAAAATATTTAACTACAAAAAACTATCTTCTTTTTGTTGAGCATCCAAGTGTATATACTTTGGGTAAAAGTGGAAAAATTGAAAATTTATTGATTAATAAAGCACAATTACAAGAAAATAATGTGAGTTTTTTTAAAACAAATCGTGGTGGTGATATTACATACCACGGGCCAGGTCAAATTGTTGTTTATCCTATTTTGGACTTAGATAATTTTTTCACTGATATTCATAAATATTTGCGACTGATTGAAGAATGTATTATAAAAACTTTAGGAGACTTCAACATTAAAGCTAAAAGAAGTAATGGGCAGACTGGAGTTTGGACTGATAATAAGAATAATGAGTCAAAGAAAATATGTGCTATTGGTATTAGAACAAGTAGATGGGTGACAATGCATGGCTTTGCACTAAATGTAAATACTGATTTAAGTTTTTTTGAAAATATAGTTCCTTGTGGAATTATTGGTAAAGAAGTCACATCAATTAAAAATGAATTAAAAAAAGAAATTGACATGAATTTGGTAATTGATTCAATTAAATATAATTTTTCAACTCAATTCAATGCCAAAATTATTTAGGTACTCTATAAAATCTAAGTTGATTTAATTTGTTTTTGAGTCCTAAGTATATTGGTGAATCTGGATTACTTTGACCTAAATATGATGAAATCCCACCTTTGATTGGGAAATTCTCTAATAAAGTCCCATTTACATCAAATATGTAAGTCTTTTCAGATTGATTATCATTTAGTATAATGTATGTTTTGTTATTAAATATTTTGATAATTGGTTTTGAATATGCACCAAAATCTAACTCTATTAATTGATTATTAATTGTCAATTTATTTTCAGTTAACGTAACAAGAGTGTTCTTGCTTGCAGTTAAAAAATATTTACTTTCAAATGGAAGAACTTCTTTGGAAATTTTACCTTGGCTATTTATCCTAATTAAACGATTTTTATTATCAATACTGATGAATCCATTATCATAAGCGTAAATTTCCTCAGTGAAATATATGTCGTTTGGAATTTTTATTCTAATATTTCCGGTTCTATGTAATAATTCTGCTTTTCCGGATTTATACACAACCGAAATATAGTCTCTATTTCCGATTCTTATGTGTTTTACAGGATATTTTAGAGATGAACTTAATTTGGTTTTTTTCCATCCTTTAACTTTTCTCATATTTCTATCATAGACATCAATTTTATTTCCGTTCGACAAAAATATTCTGTAATTCCTTTGATTGTCATAATCAAAAATTGATAATTTATTATTTCCATTACTCTTAATTGAGTAGCCTGAAACTAATTTTCCGTTCCTATCTAAAACTTGAAAACTTTTTGAAGTTGAAAATGCTAGTTGTAATTTTTTATTTTTAAAGAGATCAACTTGAAAAATTGAACCTTGAATTAAACCATCTAATTTTTGTTTCCATATAATCTCACCATTTAAATTTAGCAGGTATAAATTAAGTTCTTCGTCTTGAGCAATCCACTCGATTTTATTCGTTTTATGATTCATAAGTGGATATGGACCCCACTCTATATAATCATTGAGAATATTGGAACCAATAAAATCAACATTTTTTTTATTATCAGTCTTAAGAATTGGTCTTTCAATTTCGTGGCTTATATAATATACCCCACTATCTATGCTTCCATTAGTATTAATACTTTTAAATTTTTCAATTTTATTTTTATTAGTATTTGGAAAAAATGAAGAAAATTTATTAGTAAAATATGGGTTTGATGCCCAAATCCAAAAAGTGTTTTTTCTCGCAAATTTTTTCTTTTTTTCAATAAAGATTTTATCATTACTTAGAACTTCTCCGTTTTTTATAGAAAATAACAACGACTCTAAAATTGAAATAGATTTACTTAAGAAAAGCATATCATCAAATTCAAATGCAAATTTTGGTTCGAATTTCCCAGAAATATGATTAAATAAAGATTTTTTTTCAGAAGATATTTCATATAAAATCAAATTATTTCTTGAGAGTTGATTTTTGGAATATTTTTTTAAGAAACTATTAAATTCAATCGACTTATTATTCTTCTTTAAAAAATAAACTGTATCGCTAGAAATTGAAAACCTTCCAACCTGATTTACCAAATTATAAACTGAATCAATACTGGTCTCAGGTCTGTTGTAAAACAAATCAAACTTTTTTAAACCATTTGAATAATTATCATAATCAAAAGCAAAAGTTTCAAGCCACTTTGAACTATCTGGTATTAAATTACTTACATCATAAATATTTGCAAGTTGATTTTGGTGTTTAATTAACGAAGTTGAACCATTGGAATCGAGAAACCCAGAAAACTTAAGATTTACTTCATTTTCATTAATTTCAAATGATAGTGAAGTCCAACTACTCCATTCCTCAAATTTAAATTTAATTGTTTCGCTTGTTATTTTATAAATAAATTTTGCAATTTTTTTATTTAAAAAAATTGATTGGGGACTCGCAGTTTTTTCATGTAAATTCTTTAAATCGTCACTAACGTTATTGCTTATTTTTTTTAATCGAATACAATTTTCAAGAAGTAGTTTACTTGACGTTGTAAAATATAAATTATCCCAAGAAGTAAAATAAATGTTGTCGTCTGAATTATTAAAATAATATGGGACCTTTTCATAAAATAAAGTATCAATATTTGCAGAATCTATTTCTATAATATTCTTTTCAGTGATAAATAAATAAGGCAAATCATTTTTTCCCTCAAAATGAAAACTTAGCTGTCCTTTAGTTTTTTCTGGAATTTTTTTTATTAGTCCAAAAAACTTTGGAAAAATTTTAATCAGTTCCGATGAGAATTCATTTTGATTTTCTAATTCTTTAAAGTAGTCAAATGATGAGCTTCTAACTACTAAGGCAGCATTGTTTGGAAGATAATCAAGTTCTTTTTTCTCTATCAAACTTTCATCTACACAGCTGTAAAAAATAAAAATGCAAAGAAAAATTAATAATACCCTCACATTGTAAAATTAAAAATCTAATAAAGTTTGACCATCATACAATTTAAAAGTTTTACGATGTATATCAACAACCCCATATTTCTTCAAAGACTTTCTATGTCTTAAAGTGGGGTATCCTTTGTTGTCTTTCCACCCATATTCGGGATATTTCATATGATAATTTTCCATAAGCTTATCTCTAAATGTCTTAGCTAAAATAGAAGCAGCTGCAATATTTAAAAATT
>MDTB01201140.1_pt1 | contig 15497 bp, 14 predicted proteins | sample 811161 | NCBI WGS metagenome assembly MDTB01 (sample SAMN05326650, study PRJNA326480) | marine metagenome | isolation source: seawater | place: Mediterranean Sea | collected 2009 | reverse complement strand
TTTGGAAGTTTTTGGATCTTATCTACCATTTCACTAATTGACTGTGAAACTATAGGTTTACCAGTAAATGGAGAGTAAGGAACACCAACTCTTGCGTACAAAACTCTCATATAGTCATAAATTTCTGTTACTGTAGCCACGATAGATCTAGGATTTCTTGAAGTATTTTTTTGTTCTATTGATATTGCAGGACTTAACCCTTCAATAAGATCAACTTTTGGTTTTTTCATTTTATCTAAAAATTGTCTAGCATAAGCAGACAAGCTCTCAACATATCTCCTTTGTCCTTCTGCATAAATAGTATCAAAAGCTAAAGATGATTTTCCAGATCCAGAAAGTCCTGTAATTACAACTAATTTCTCTTTCGGTATTTCTAGAGAAATATTTTTTAAGTTGTGTTCTTTAGCGCCTTTTATAACGATTTTTTTCAACATTTTTTATATCCTAAATAATAATGAGCTTATATTTATTACACAAATATGATATAATTTTAATAACAAAAAAACTATAAATCACATATTAACTCTAAATATTATGGCTGGAAGTTTAAATAAAGTATTATTAATTGGAAGGTTAGGCGCAGATCCTGAAATTAAGCAAATGGTTAATGGAAAAAATGTCGCAAGATTGAGTTTGGCGACAAGTCAATCATGGAAAGACAAGTCTACTGGTGAAAAAAAAGAAAAAACTGAATGGCATAGAGTAGTAATATTTAACGAAGGATTAGTAAATATTGTTCAACAATATTTAAAAAAAGGAGCAAATATTTATGTTGAGGGCCAGTTAAGCACAAGAAAATGGAAAGATGAGTCTTCTGGACAAGACAAGTATTCCACTGAAGTAGTTTTACAAGGATATAATTCAAGCTTAACAATGCTTGATAGTAGAAATAAAAATGATAATTCAAATTTAGTTACTGAAAACAAAAGTTCTTTACCATCTGATAATAACATATCAAAAAAGACCGATGATTTAGATGACGAAATTCCATTTTAAAATTTATGGAAAAAAACACCATTCAAAAAGATAATTCATTAAAACCCATATTTGTCCAAGATGAAATGAGTTCATCTTACCTATCATATGCTATGAGCGTGATAGTAAGCAGGGCTCTTCCGGACGTAAGAGATGGGCTTAAACCTGTTCATAGAAGAATAATATATGCTATGTACAAAGGTGGTTATGATTGGTCTAAACCTTTTAGAAAATCTGCAAGAATTGTTGGTGACGTAATAGGTAAATACCATCCTCACGGAGACCAGGCAGTTTACGATGCTTTAGTTAGACTTGTACAAGAATTTTCAATGAGCTTACCTTTAATTGAAGGTCAAGGTAATTTCGGTTCAATTGATGGCGACCCTCCGGCAGCAATGCGTTATACGGAAACAAAGTTAGCAAAAATTGCTCAACATTTAACGGAAGATTTAGAAAAAAACACTGTAATTTATAGAAACAATTATGATGAAACAGAGAGAGAGCCTACAGTTTTACCTTCGCAATATCCAAATTTATTAGTTAATGGCGCTGGTGGTATAGCGGTAGGAATGGCCACAAGTATACCGCCACATAATTTAAAAGAAATAATTAACGGAACAATAGCATTTATCAACAACAAAGACATAACTGTTTCACAATTGATGAAACATATACCTGGTCCTGATTTTCCAACTGGTGGACTTATTATTGGTAAAGACATTATTAAACAAGGTTATACTAAAGGAAGGGGATCTTTTAAAATTAGAGGGATTATAGAAGCTGAGGAAAAAAAAGGAGGAAGATCACATTTAGTAATTAAATCGATTCCTTACCAAGTAAATAAATCTATTTTAAACGAACGAATTGCTCAATTAGCACGTGATAAAAAAATTGAAGGAATTAGAGATATTAGAGATGAATCTAATAGGGAGGGAATAAGAGTCGTTCTTGAATTAAGGAGAGGCGTAGAGCCTGAAACTATAAAAAGACAGCTTTATAAGTTCACTAATATAGAAAGTTCTTTTGGTTTTAATACTTTAGCTATAGTTGACAAGAAACCTAAAATTTTAAATTTAAAAGATTTTATTTTTGAATTTGTAAAATTTAGAGAAGATACAATAATTAAAAGAATCAAACATGATTTAAAAAAAGCGGAATACAGAGCTCATATCTTAATCGGTCTAGCTGCTGCTGTTGAAAATATTGATTCTATAATTAAGATTATAAAAAATTCGAAAGACACCTCTACAGCTAAAAAAAATCTGTTGCAAAAAAAATGGAAAATTAAAAAAAGTACTAAATTAATTTCTTTAATAGAAAAAAGAAAAAGCGTTTCAAGTTACGATCTTTCTGTAGAACAGGTAGAAGCTATACTAGAATTAAGGTTACAAAAATTAACTGCCTATGGAATAAATGAAATAGAATCTGAATTAAATACTTTATCAGAGTCTATTAAAACATTTAATAAAATTTTAAATTCTAAAAAAGAACTTAACAAATTAATTATATCTGAATTGGATACTATTAAAGATAAGTATGGAGTGGATAGAAGAACTAAAATTATTGATGCAGTTCTTAACTACAATATTGAAGAAACTATACAAAAAGAATCAGTTGTTATAAATATTACCAAACAAGGATATATAAAAAGAAGTGCTCTTACATATCTCAAAGCTCAAAAAAGAGGAGGAAAAGGAAAAAAAGGTATAGTTACTAGGGATGAGGATTTTGTTGTTCAAATATTTACCGCAAACACCCATACACCAGTTTTGTTTTTCTCTACTCAAGGATTAGCATATAAAATTAAAGCATATAAAATTCCTGAAGGGACAGCAAATTCTAAAGGTAAATCAATATTTAATTTATTACCTCTCAAAAGCCATCAACAAATAAGCTCTATTATGCCCTTACCTGAAGATGAAAATGAATGGAAAAAACTAATGGTAATATTTGTTACTGCTAATGGAAATGTTCGAAAAAATTCTTTAGAGGATTTCATCAATATCAACGCGAACGGAAAAATTGCAATGAAACTAGAAGAAAATGATAAAATTGTAGGAGTTAAAATTTGTAAAGATGACCAGGACATTATGTTGAGCACTCAAAGAGGAAAATGTATCAGATTCATGTCAAAAAAATTGAGAATATTTAAAGGCCGATCTTCTAAAGGAATAAGAGGTATTAATTTAAAAGATAACGACAAAGTTATATCATTATCAATCTTAGACAATCCAAAAATTGATAATAAAATAATTAAAAAAGATGAAAAAATTAAAAAAGGATTAGATAAATTTATTTTGTCCGTAACAGAAAATGGTTATGGTAAAAGATCATCTTATATGGATTATAGAGTGACAAATAGAGGCGGCAAAGGCATTATAGGTATTATAAACTCTCCTAGAAATGGGAATGTAGCATCTTCACTAATTGTTGATGAATCAGACGACATAATACTTTCAACAGATAAAGGAAGCATAATGAGATGCGCAGTTAAAGAAATAAGAGTTGCTGGACGTAATACTCAGGGTGTTAGAATTAAAAAATTATCTGGAGAAGAAAAGGTTGTCTCGGTAATTAAAATAGATGATAATATTAAATAATTATGAGGACAGCAATTTATCCAGGCACTTTTGACCCTATTACATATGGTCATATAGATGTAATAAAAAAATCATTAAAAATAGTTGACCGTTTAGTTGTTGCAACTACAATGAACATTCACAAGGACTATTTTTTTTCTATCGATGAAAGAATTTCAATAATTAAAAATTCCTTATTTAAAGACCTCAAATTAAATAAAAAAAAGATCATAGTAATTCCATTTGAGTCATTAACGATACAACTCTGTAAAAAATTTAATGCATCTATAATAATAAGAGGTTTAAGAGCTGTATCCGACTTTGAATATGAATTTCAATTAGCTGGAATGAATAAAAAGCTAGATAAAAAAATTGAAACTATTTTTCTAATGTCTGATGTGGAAAATCAGATTATATCTTCAAAATTTGTCAAAGAAATTGCCAAACTTAATGGAAATATTAACAAGTTCTTAACTAAATCGGCTATCAAATCAATTAAAGAAAAATTAAAATGAAAATTTTTATTTATTGTTTTATTATAATTTTTTTTATAAACAATAATTTAATGTCGGAGGAAAATAAAATGATCTTAAAATTAAAAGATGGAGATGTAGAAATTGAACTTTATCCTAAAGTAGCACCAAATCATGTAAAAAGATTCAAAACTTTAGCTAATAATGGAAATTATGATGGAGTAGTTTTTCATCGCGTTATAAATGGTTTTATGGCTCAAACTGGCGATGTAAAATATGGTAATTCAAAAAGTCCTGATTTTAATTTACAATTAGCAGGTACGGGCGGTTCAGATCTACCAGATCTAAAATCTGAATTTTCTGACATTCCTCACACAAGAGGTGTACTCTCCGCAGCAAGATCTCAAGATCCTAATAGTGCTAATAGTCAATTTTTTATATGTTTTGATTCCGCTCCTCATCTTGACAGACAATATTCGGCCTTTGGTAAAGTAGTTAAGGGAATGGAATATGTAGATAAGATTAAAAAAGGCGATGGATCAAATGGATCTGTTGATAATCCAGATACAATAATAAGTCTTAGAGAAAAATAATTTTAATGTCAGTACAAAATTTTTCCTTTGAGATACTTTCTCAAGATGAAAAAGCTAGGCTTGGAAAAATTAAAACTCCAAAAGGACTTATTGATACGCCTTGTTTTATGCCTGTTGGAACTTTAGGAACTATAAAAGGTGTTTTTCTAGATGATATACAGAGTACAGGAACTCAAATTATCTTAGGCAACACTTACCATTTAATGATTAGACCTGGTGTTGAAATAATAGAAAAATTTAACGGTATGCACAGCTTCATTAATTGGCAAAAACCTATTTTAACAGATTCAGGCGGTTTTCAAATAATGTCTTTGTCAAAAATAAGAAAGATTGACAGAAATATAGGTGCAATTTTTTCGTCTCATATAGATGGAAAAAAAATTATTTTAAGCCCAGAAAAATGTATTCAAATACAAAAAATTATAAATTCAGATATAATGATGGTTCTTGATGAGTGTCCTGAATTAACTTCAGATAAAAAAAAACTATCTAACGCAATAGACACCTCAACACATTGGGCTAGCAGATGCAAAATTGAATTTGGCAATAATACAAAAAAAGGACTATTTGGAATAATACAGGGTGGTCTATATAAGGATTTAAGAATTGAGAGTTTAGAAAAATTGAAAGAGATAAATTTTGATGGTTATGCAATGGGTGGTCTTGCTGTTGGTGAAAAACAAGATGAAATGTTTAAGATTTTAAATGAAACTGTTTTTTTGATGCCTAAGAATAAACCAAGATACCTAATGGGCGTAGGAACACCCTCAGATATACTTGGTGCAGTTAGAAGTGGAATTGACATGTTCGATTGTGTAATACCAACGCGATCAGGTAGGACTGGTCTAGCATTTACGTGGCAGGGAAAATTGAACTTAAAAAATTCAAAATTTCAATATGACAAATCACCATTAGATAAAAATAATACAACAAGAGGTATAAATTTATATTCTAAGAGCTATTTAAATCATCTTATCAAGTCTAATGAAATGTTAGCCTCAATGATCATTTCACTTCACAATATAAATTTTTATCAAGAATTAATGCAAAGAATTCGAAAAGAAATTAAAAATGGTACTTTTAATAGCTTTTATGATAAATACATAAAAATATTTAGTTAATTTAAATTTTATTTGAAATTTCTATTTTTTAAATATAAAAACATTGATCTTAGGGGCCCTTAGCTCAGTTGGTAGAGCACCTCCCTTTTAAGGAGGGTGTCGATGGTTCGAGTCCATCAGGGCTCACCAATAAAAATATTAAGTTCTTATTGGCGGGTATTTAATAATTATTTCGTTTATCCAATTTTTTAAATTTATAATTCTATTTTTACTGGAAGGATGTGTACTTAAAAACTGAGGAGGTTCCTTACCTTTCTTAGCTTCTGCCATTCTTTCCCAAAGCTTAATAGACTCTCTTACATCGTATCCAGCTAAAGATGAAAAAATTAGACCTAAATAATCCGCTTCCGTTTCCTGTTTTCTACCAAACGGATTCATTATACCAATTTTGAATATGTCTAATCCGGTAGTTTGTCCAACAGTGTTTCTAGTTCTATTAATAGCCCCGCCCAAAAAAATATCAGCAATTTGGGTTCCCAATTGAAGACTTAATGCTTGACTTTGTCTTTCAATAGAATGTTTAGCAACAGCATGAGCAATCTCATGTCCCATAACAGCCGCTAGTCCATTAGTATTTTTAGTAACTTTTAAAATACCTGTATAAATAGCAATTTTTCCACCTGGCATACACCAAGCATTTTTAATTTTGTCATTATCAACTAAAATATAATCCCATCCAAAATTCCTAGTAGGATCTTCTATAGATTGAGAGTCAAAATATGCAGAAATTGAATATTGTATTTTTTTTCCAATATCTAAAATCTCATCTAATTGTTTGCCTTTAGTTATAAGTTTCGAGTTTAATCTAAATTTACCATATACGGCTGCTGCTTGTCTATTTAGAGTGCTTTCTGGATAAATTGATAATTGTTTACGTTCTGTAATTGGCACTGTTGTACAGGATGGCAAAGCTAAAGCACAACATCCACATCCAAATAATTCAAGAAATTTTCTTCTATTTATGATATGTTTCATTTCAATTTAAGTTTATATAATATATTTTTTTTTTGCAAATGCCAGAGAAGAGAAAAAAACAATCAATAATAGCTAGACTAAGAAACTATTTTTTTGCTGGAGCAGTTGTATCCATACCAATTGCTATAACTATTTATTTAACCATTTTTTTCATCAAAATATCAACTAAAATTCTACCAAAAGAAATTAACCCAAATCACTATTTGCCGATAGATATACCAGGTGTTGAAATTATAATCGCTATTTTTCTAATAACTTTTGTTGGTTGGTTGTCATTATCATTTTTAGGAAAAAAAATTATAGAAAGTTTCAATAATCTATTAAAAAAAATACCAATTTTAAGAACTATATATTCGGCAATTCTCCAAATGACTGAAAGTTTTGCAAAAAATAAAGAAAACAAAAAAAGTGTTGTTCTTGTAGAATATCCTAGAAAAGATGTCTGGGCAGTAGGTTTTGCAACAAAAGAGAACAAAGGTATTATAAAAAGAAAAGTTAATAGAGATTTGATAAACGTTTTTGTACCTACTACTCCTAACCCAACAAGCGGTTTTCTTTTAATGGTTCCGAAAAAAGATTTAATCTATTTAGATATTTCTTTTGAAGAAGCGTCAAAATTTATTGTTTCTGCCGGCACATCCGACCCTTCATAAAAATTATATTCACTCACTATTTCAGCTCGATCAAACATTTTGATCAAAAACTCATATCTTTTAAATTTATTATTATCAAAATTAACTTGTTTTATATTAGATTTCGCAATTTCAAACAATTGCTTGTGATGTATTGGATCTGCAATTTTAAAATATTTTACACCACTTTGTTGAAAGCCTAAAATATCTCCATATCCTCTTAACTTCATATCTTCGTCAGCTATTAAAAAACCATCGTCTGTCGATTTTAAAATCCTAATTCTTTTAATAGCATTTTTACTTAAGTTCTCTTTAAAAAGAAGGATGCATATAGCTTCTTTTTCTCCTCGACCAACTCTACCTCTAAGTTGGTGAAGTTGAGATAATCCATATTTGTTTGAGTTTTCTATAATTATAAGATTTGCATTCGGAAAGTCTATTCCCACTTCAATCACAGTAGTAGAGACTAATATATCTAGTTCTTTATTAAGAAATCTTTTAAGAACTTTTTCTTTTTCATCTTTTTTTAAAGAGCCATGTACTAAACCTACTTTGCCAGGAAACTTATTTTTTATTAAATCAAATCTTTTTATAACAGATGAGTAATTTAAATGTTTAGATTCCTCAATAAGTGGGCACACCCAAAATACTTGATTTTTTATTTTAATTTGATTTTTTATAAATTTCCATAATTCAGGTATTTTACTTTCAGGCTTGCTTAAGGTTAATATTCTTTTTCTTTTTAATGGTTTTTCTTTTATTTTTGAAATATCCATATCTCCGTAAACTGTTAACATCATAGTTCGTGGAATTGGTGTTGCTGACATTAGTAAAACATCGCATTCTTTTCCTCCTTTTTGCGCGAGTTTCATTCTTTGTGCAACTCCAAATTTATGCTGTTCATCAATTACAATTAATCCAAGTTTATTAAATTTTATATTTTTTTGAAATAACGAGTGGGTGCCTATAATTAAATTTATTTTATTATTCTTTAAATCTTCTATTATTTGTTTTTTTTTTACAGAATCGGTTTTGCCAATCAATAGAGATACCTTAACATCTGTATTATTAAAAATTTGTTTCGCTAATACATAATGTTGATTTGCAAGTATTTCGGTTGGAGCCATCAGTGCACACTGAAATTTAGACTCAATTACATTTGCTATATTTAATAATGAAACAATTGTTTTACCCGAACCAACATCTCCCTGTACAACTCTAAACATTTTTTTATTTGAGCTTAAATCCTTTTCAATTTCTTCAATTGTTTTTTCTTGGCTAAGGGTAAGTTTAAAAGGCAAATCCATAATTATTTTGTTGTATATTTTTCTTTTAAATATTTTACATTTTTTTTTATTTTTTTTAATATTTATTCGGTTTCTAGACATAACTAATAAATGAGCAAAAATTTCATCATATGCTAATCTCCTATAAGAATTTGAGTTTATATCGTTTTTGAAATCGTCTGCGTGTATATTAATTAATGAATTCTTCCAGCTTAAAAAGTTCATTTTTTTTAAAAAAATGGTATCGTACCACTCTTTAACAAGCGGTAAATTACTTAATACTAGCTCAATAATCTTTCTATAAGACTTTTCGTTAAGTCCCTCAGTTAACGAATATTTAGGTATTAATTTTTTTACATAATCTATGTTTTCTACAGTAGTTACGTAATCAGGATTAGTAATTTGATATTTATTCTTATAAAAATTAATTTTTCCACTAACTATAACCCATTTATTTAAAGGGAGTATTTTTCTAATATAACCCTCTCTACTATTAAAATATATTAAGTTGATTTCTCCCAACTCATCTTTGCAAATTATTTTATTTGGTAAATTTCTTATACGCGGAAAATTGTACTTAATTACTTTAACTTTAACCGTTAAAATTTTACCTATTTCTAGTTTATTAAGAGTCACTAATTCTCTTCTATCTGTAAAAGAATAAGGTAAATTCCACAACAGATCATTAACTTTTTCTATTTTTTTGTTTTTTAAATATTGAGACAATTTCTTACCTACACCGGGAAGGCTTGAAACTTTTTCAAATAAAATATTTTTTTTACTTATATTCATTAATTAATATATATTATATTTTATAAATGAATAAACATGAAAATTTTAAAAAAAGATTAATTTATAGATCTTCATATAGAGGAAAAAAAGAAATGGATATCTTGCTTAGTTCATTTGTTAAATTTTATATTAACAAATTTTCAAAAAAAGACTTGGATGAATTAGACAAATTGTTAGATTATGAAGATGAAGTGATTCTTAATTTTTATCAAAATAACGTGACAAATGAATTTTTTAAAGAAAGCAAAGTATCAAAATTATTAAAAAATTTTAAAATATAATTTATGGCGGAGAGGGTGGGATTCGAACCCACGAACGAGTTGCCCCGTTGCTGGTTTTCAAGACCAGTGCTTTCAACCGCTCAGCCACCTCTCCAGTATAAAATGCAGAATACTTTTAGTCGAATTTTTTGATTTTGGCTAATTTAAAATATAATATATAAAATTCAAAGATTTTATGCTGACAGTTGTCATTGTTGCTTTTAAGAGCGAACATTTATTAGAAAATAGAATTCAAGAAATTGGAAAAAATATACCTGTTATAATTGTAGATAACGCCACAGATGAAAAAAGTAAAATCTTTTTAGAAAATAAATACAACAATGTTAAAGTTATTCACCCAGAAAAAAATCTGGGTTTTGGAAGAGCTTCAAATATAGGATTGGATCAAGTCAAAACTCAATTTGCATTTTTAACTCAACCTGATTTAATTTTAATGGATGATTGCATAAATAAACTTCTTAATTGTATAAAATTATTTCAGGATTTTACGATACTTTCTCCAGTAGATGTCTCTAACAAGAATTTTGTAAATTACGAAATTTACAATAATTATAAAAATGAAATTAAAGATAATATGTTTAATTTAAAAGAAGTTGATTATGTAGATTTATCATGGTTGATAAATATGAAATCTTTTGACTCTAATGATAAATGGGATGAAAATATTTTTTTATATTTTGAAGCACCGGACTTTTGTAAAAGAATAAAAAAAAGATTTAAAAAAATATTTATTGCTCGAAATATAAATACATCTCATTTAGGATCTAAATCTCATAAAGAAAAATATAACTATGAAGCCCAACTAACAAGAAACTGGCATTATAATTGGAGTAGATTTTATTATTTGAAAAAACATAATAATTATTTTTATGCATTAAAAAAAACAATGCCCTTATTAATAAAAAATTTAATCAAATATATGTGGACTTTTTTTAAAAAAAATGAAAAAAATCAAAAAAATTTAGTTTTAGCTGAAATAAAAGGACAAATTTCTTCTTATTTTAATACACCTTCTAATTATCGACCATATGAAAAATATAAAGATTAAGATATTTAATTTTGATAAGGTTTAAAAATGGATATTCAGTCAAAAAAAAAAAGTTTGTGGTCTTCTTTTAAAAATTCATATCTAAGATCTAGAGATTTAAAAAAATATTGGGAAAAATTAAAAAAGGATAATTTATCTAAGGATTTAATCGATACTTTTAACTTATATATAAATTCAGAAAGTTATAAAATGTCATCAAAGTTCTGGCGACATTTAGTTATAAATCAGCTGGGTTTACTTGCTAATAAAAAACTCAATGATAAATCAAATCTAATATCTCAAGAATATTTCACTTTTTCCTATATTAATGACTCTTTAGTTGAAGATGCTTTTAATAATATAAAAAACATGCAAGTTAAACTTGATGTTAATCTATTTAAAAAACAAGACAATTTTACAATATCTCAGTCAATTAACCATAATATTATATTATTAATGTTATATGAGAATATTAAACATAAAAAAATATTTAATGAATTTCAATTAACGAAAAACAAATCAATTCTTAATAATAAAAAACCATCCTTAAATATTAATAGTATTGAGTTTACTCAAGATGAACTCAACTCACTTTTTGAATATGAAAAGATAGACAATTTATTAAAAAAAATATCAAACAAGAATTTAAACATATTAGAAATAGGATCTGGAGAGGGGAGAACTGCTAAAACTAACCTATTATTAAATAAGAACATAAATAAATATGTTATAGCTGATATCCCCCCAGCAATTAATCAATGCTTTGTTAATTTAAAATCTAGCTTCCCTGAGAAAAAAATTGTTACGGGTTATAATATTGATAACACAAAAGATTTATTATCAATCATGGAGAAGAATGATGTATTATTTATTTTTCCACATCAATTAAATTATTTTCCTGAGAAAGTATTCGATATATCGATCGCAATAGACTGCCTTCACGAAATGGAAAAAGATACAATTAAAAAATTTATGAATTTATTCGAGTTCACCTCAAGATTATTATATTTTAAGGTTTGGGAAAAAGCAGGTTTACCATATTCTTTTAATAAATTTTATTCTATACATAATAAAAAGGACTATTTTATTAAAGAATCTTGGAAAGAACATTTAAAAAAAAGATGTCTTTATCCATCAAATTATTTTGAACTTGGTTATGAATTTTGAGAATTTAAAATTATGGACTAACAAGTCCTACGCTGATATATCGAATCTATTATGAATTTTTCATTAGAAATAACTATGAAAACAGATCTTTCTAATCTTCCGAAAGTCAAAAATGTTTATATTACAATGCTACCTGGCAATGATTATAGGGAGGTAGCAAATAAGGCTAAAGAACTTGTCCAATTCGGGTTTAATCCTATTCCACATTTTCCAGCTAGGTCTATTAAAAATATTAGTCAGTTAAAAGACTATGTATTAACATGTAAGGATTTTGGCGTAAAACAAGCTCTTGTAATAGGAGGTAGCTCCCAACCAATTGGTGACTACCACTGTTCGTTGCAATTATTAGAGACAGGATTATTTGAAGACTTCAAAGTAGGAATTGCTGGACACCCTGAGGGTTCCCCTGATATATCGGATTCTGATTTAGAAAAAGCCATGATAGAAAAAAAACCATATGCAGATTATATAGTAACTCAATGGTTATTAAACACTGAAGCGATTAAAAATTACATCTCAAATCAAAGTTTACCTGTTCATGTGGGAATAACTGGTCCTCTAAGATTATCAAGTTTGATAAAATTTGCTAATATCGTTGGTGCTAAAAATTCTATTAATTTTATAAAATCAAACGCAACAAAGGCTTTAGATCTTTTAAGGCCTTCAGATCCAAACGACTTGATAAAAAGCCTCAAAGGAAAGACAGATAATTTTCACATATATACTTTTGGAGGTTTAAAAGAAACAAATAAATGGTTGGAAAAAAATAATTATGCCTAAAAAGAAAAATAAAAAATCTAAAAAAACCAAAAAAAATAAAAAATTTAAATTGTTATCATTTAAAACCGAAAAAGTTGACTATACTAAAATTAAACACGAAACATCAGTAGACCAGTCAGATAGAAATGTTCCTTATAACTTAAGACAAAGCGGACCTACGAAAGTTGAAATGTTAATTTCTACCCGTGTAAGAAAATCTCCTTATTGGCATTTATCCATGCAAGCTGGATGTTGGAGAGCTACCGTTTATAATCGCATATATCACCCCAGAGGTTATGTAAGACCAGAAAAAGGTGGTGCTATGGTTGAGTATGAAGCTATTAAAAAACATGTCACTATGTGGAACGTAGCTGTAGAAAGACAAATTAGAGTAAAAGGGCCAGACGCAGTAAAATTTACTGATTACGTTATAACAAGAGATGCTACAAAAATTTCTACTATGAGAGGTAGATACGTAATTTTATGTAATTACAAAGGCGGTGTTCTTAATGACCCAGTTTTAATGAAAGTAGCGGATGATGAATTTTGGTTTAGCTTATCTGACTCAGATATAGGTTTGTATCTTCAAGGTGTTAATTCAAATAAAAGATTTAATGTGGAAATAGATGAAATAGATGCCTGTCCAGTTCAAATACAAGGTCCAAAATCTAAAGCGTTAATGAGAGATCTAGTGGGAGATCAATTTGATTTAGATAATATGCCGTTCTACGGTTTAGCCGAAGCAAAAATTGCTGGACGTAGTTGTGTTATTTCTCAATCAGGATTTTCGGGTGAAGCGGGTTATGAAATTTATTTAAGAAATGCGACTTTATATGCAGAAGATATGTGGAATGCAGTATTAAAAGCTGGAAAAAAACATAAATTAATGGTTATAGCACCTGCACATCACAGAAGAATACAAGCTGGAATACTATCATGGGGTCAGGATATGGATAATGAACACAATCCTTTTCAATGCAATTTAGGTTATCAAGTTTCATTATCGGGTAAAGGAGAATGGAACAAACAATCAGATTATGTTGGAAAAGAATCTTTGGAAAAAATGAAAAAACAGATTAGTAGCGGGGAAAAACCTTATAAACTCCAACTTGTGGGAATGATACTTGGTGGCAAACCAATCGAAGATTATGCAAACGATTTTTATCTAATATCAAATTTTGATGGCGGCAAACCAGTTGGTTACATAACATCTCCTTGGTTTCATCCTGAAAAAGGAACAAATATAGCTATGGGATATGTTCCATATGAAGGAAATTTAAGTAAAAATGGTTTTCCAATCGGAAATATAGGAAAAAAATACAAAGTACACTTGCCGAAAAAATATTCAAATAAACCTGTTGAAGCTGTTGTCGTGGAACTTCCTTTTACTCAGTCACACAATGCAAACACGCGTGAAGTAAAATAATTGTTTTACATCTAAGAAAAAACTATCATTTAAAATGAAAAAATTTTTAAAAATAATTTTTGTTTTATCTCTTATTTTTAATATTAATACATTCGCAACACCCAATGTACCAGAATTTGAAAATTGGTTAGTAGAATTTAAACTACATGCAATAAAAAATGGGGTGTCTAAAAAAACTATCGAGAAAGTTTTATCAAATTCTAAATTTTTACCAAAAGTAATTGAGTATGATAGATATCAACCAGAGTTTTATGAAGATACTATTACTTATATAAACAAAAGAGCGAATAAGATAAAAGTAAAAAAAGGAATTACATTATTTAAAAATGAAAAAAAAATTATTAATAATATTGAAAGAAAATTTTCTGTAGAAAAAGAATTACTTCTCTCATTAATGGGCATTGAAACAAATTTTGGGAAATACTTAGGTAAAATGGATATTATATCCTCATTAGCAACATTGAGTTTTGATCAGAGAAGAAGTGCATTTTTTACAAATGAATTAATAATTTTACTCAAACTTATAGATGCTAATATCATAGATTATAAAATCTTATATGGTTCTTGGGCTGGGGCTTTTGGAAATTTCCAATTCATGCCATCAACAATTAGAAATTATGCAATTGATTATAATCAAAATTCTGAAATTGAACTTAAAAAGATAGAAGATTCTTTCGCTTCTGCAGCAAATTATATTAATAAGATGGGTTGGAAAAATGAAGAACCTTGTTTTTATCAAATAGAATTAAAAGAAGAAATACCAAAAAAATATTTGAATACCTCAGCTCGAAACATTAAAAATAAAAGAAAAATTAAATTCTTTAAGAAATATATTAAGAATTATAATTTAGGAGAATTAGATGAAAATTTAGTAGTTGGTATAATTACTCCTGACAAAGATATAGTAAATGTGTCCAATGAATTAGAACCTGCCTATATAGTTTTTAATAATTATGAATTAATTTTAAAATGGAACAGATCCTTGAGATTTGCTTTAGCTGTTTGCACTTTAAAAGAAAAATTTAAAAATGAGATTTAAATATTTAATAATTTTGTTATTGGTATCTTGTCAACCACTTTCAAATCAATCATCAAATAAGATAGTTTATTCGTCTAGTGGTTTCGCTTATATTTATAATGAAGGTGATTATATAAAAAAATATGTATCTAAAAGATTTGACAACCAAAAACTACTAGTAGCTCATAATAAAATTAGAGTTGGTAAAATAGTAAGAATCACAAACCCAGAAAATAAAAAAAATTTAATTCTTAAAATTAATAAAAGAACAAATTACCCTGATTTTTATCAAATACTAATAACCAAAGCTGTAGCTGAGAAACTTAAACTAGACAATTCAATGCCATATGTAGAAATTCAAGAAATTAAAAAAAATAAATCTTTTATAGCTGA
>MDTB01073564.1_pt1 | contig 15497 bp, 13 predicted proteins | sample 811161 | NCBI WGS metagenome assembly MDTB01 (sample SAMN05326650, study PRJNA326480) | marine metagenome | isolation source: seawater | place: Mediterranean Sea | collected 2009 | reverse complement strand
GATACATTAAAGACTTACTTAACTCACGTTGTTGCTGATGCTGACTTTGCAGGATATGTTTCTTTCGATACTGTTTCTACAGTTGACGATACTGAAACTGCAGGTACTACCACTACAACATTAAATGTTACTTATACTAGCAATACTACTTGGAACGCTGCTACTGTACTTTACGAAGTTGCAGGAGTTTCTACTGCTGGTTCTTCTGCTACTAAAGGAAAAAGAGGATATCTTGTAGATATTTCTGAAGCTGATTCTGTTGAATTTTGGGCTGGTGGTAGTTCTATTACTGATTTAGATGGTGATGGTACTCCTGGACCGATTGTTACAACAGATAGTTCTGCTGCACAGATTGTTGCTGCGCTTAACAATTCTAACAATACTTCAAGAGCAACTAACAATGGTGTTACATTCTTAGCTTCAGAAGGTGGTAACTCTACTGTAATGGTTACATTAGGTGGAAGTACTTTAAACTCTGCTTTATATGAAACTTCAAATGCAACTGCTTCTGCCTTTGCACTTGGTACTCAAGAATCAATTACACTTACAGTTGGTAACCTATCAGTTGAAGTCGGTGTAGCTGGTACTGAGTCTGCTGGTGAAGATGCTTATGCTGTTGCTGATAGACTAATGGATACTATGAAGACTGCTGTTGATGCTGCTTTAGCAGGTGCTTCAGCTAACTACTATGAAGTTACTGTTGGTGCTGTTGTTTCTACAACATTAAGTGGTGCAACAGAAGACGCTACTGCACTTATATTTACATCAAAAGATGTAGGTACAGGTGGTGCAGATTTAACTGCTTCAATTTCTGTAAGTGGTAGAGCATCTGGTGCTTTCGTACCTTATGCTATTGGTGCTACTAAAGCAACATCTGATAATGCCACTAGTGGAACTGATGTAGTTGTTACTTTTGAAGATAATGATGCTGGTACCGTATTATATAACCTTGGTACTCCTGCAAATGACGCTACTGACCACGCTGTAAGTGCTGCGACTGTGTCATGGACTTCTGCTGACGGTACAGGTATTAATGAGTTATATACTACTTATTTTGCTAATGCTGGTACTGCTAAAGAAACAGGAACTAATACATATCCTGCTGAATCAAGAAGTGATGTGAGAAATGCAGAAGATACAGTTGCTGCAACTGTAACTACTACTGCTGTATCTAAGTCAAGACTTGGATGGCTATAATTTATTTATAGTTAGTAGTAAATAACTACTAAAAATTAAAGGCTTCTCATTTGAGAAGCCTTTTTTTTTGTCTAATTTTAATGGGTAATAATCTATGAGACCTTTTACACTTTCACAACTATTTTATCTATCATATTTACTTGTATTTATAGTGCCTATGTTTGGATCCATTGACAAAGCATTCGTACAATATTTAGCAGGTTCAATTGTATCATTAATTCACTTTGTATACAATTACAAGAATGGATATGTGAAAAATATTTATACGATTCCCATCATAGCACTCACATTATTTATACTATTAGCCTTTATATCAATATCTTATTCGTTTAATATTTCAAGCTCAATAATTGAGTTTTCAAGGTTATTCACAACATTTTTTATTTTATTGAATTGTTATTTTAGTCTACTTAATAATAAAAAAGATTTAAAATTTATATTCCTTGTAATTGCATTTGCAGCTTTGTTAGAAATAGGCGCTGTATTATTAAACTTTGTTGAGTTTTACAGACTTGCTGTATTTGAAAAAATTGGAAGAGTTGGAATCTACAATGGGTTTGCCGGTAATATTAATATAGCTGGATTTTCAATTTTGATGAAGCTTATGTTTCTACTTTATTATTCTGAAAAAAATACTAAAAATTGGATAAGATCAATTTTAATAATTATTCTAACATTGGGATTTTTTACAATTGCACTTACCGGTTCTAGAGGTGCACTATTGTCTATATGGGTTTCTTTAATTCTATTGATTACAATATCATTAATTCGATATTTTAAAACTAAAAATAAAAGTGATTACTTGCGAATATTCAATTTCATAATCCCTTTCGGAATTTCTACAATAATTACAGAGTTAATTTTTGATACACTTAGAGTATCATACAGAACAGGACAAATATTTATAAGAGGATCAGATTCAAGAATCGAATATTGGAAAGATGCAATACAAGCATTTATTGATTATCCTTTAACTGGACTTGGAATAGGAAGCTGGAAAATCTTTTCAATTTCCTATGGAAGCGACAATATGAGGGACTATGTTGTACCCTATCATGCACATAATGATTTTCTTCAAATTCTTACTGAATTAGGTGTTTTTGGTGGAATTCTTGCTTTAATAATTATGACAGTGCCTCTATATTATTTACTTAAAAGGACAATAACTGATATAAACTCAAAAAACTCAAGTTTGCCTATTTATATTTTGCTATTATTTATAATATATTTAATTGACTCACTTCTAAATTTTCCAATTGCTAGACCAATACAAGCTTTCACTTTTGCCCTAATTATTGCAGTCATTAGTGTAAAATATCTTAAACAGGTTAAGATTAATAAAATTATTAATAAAGGATTACTAATATTTTGTTTAATTATTTCAATAGGTACAATATATATTCATACAAGAGCATATAAATCTTCCATAGAACAAGTTAATTTATTTCGAGATTTTAATAAGCAAAATTTTGATGATTCTATTGAGATTATTGAAGAGTATGAGGATCAAATTCCAAGTATGACTGTTACTGCAATGCCAATTTCTACATTGAAAGCCTTCTACTATTATTCTAACGGTGATACTATTAATGCAATAAATAAATTAGTGGATATCAAACAAAAAAATATTAATCCATTTTTAGGAATTACGGATGCAAAACTATCAATAATTTATAATGATCTAGAAGAATATGACAGCGCCTATAAATACAGTAGTATAGCATATAATAAAGTTAAAAATAATGTAACACATTCAACCTCTTTAATGAAATCTATTCTTGGAATGCAATCAAATTTTGATCAAGCTCTTGACATTTTTAATGATAGTAGAAACCTACAAAGTCCAAATATATATGCTGGAATACTTGCTATTTCATATCAAAATCCAGGAGTATATAATCAAGATACTGTTTTAAAAATTTCTAATCAAGCTAGAAAACTTTTTCCAGAAAATGCGGGAATTAAACTTATTAATCAAGAATATAAATATGGTATAGAAAACGTTCAAAAGGCAATTAATTATGATAACTTAGGAAAAAAATATTATGATAATGGTAATTATGAAGAGTCTTATAAAAATTATAAACTTGCATCTGAACTTTTACCTGATGAATACTCCTATTATCAGAATATGGGATTAGCCAAAATAGGTTTAGCAGAGTATGACGAAGCTTTATCGTATTTTAATTATATTGTAGATTCACTAGTAGTACCTAAGAGTGAATCTAAGTTATACACCCTCCGTGGTGGAGTACATTTGGTTAAAAATAATATAATAGATGGCTGTGAAGATTTAGTAATTGGAGTTCAAAAAAATGATTCACTTGCTAAACAGTTGTTTTTAGGTAGTTGTAAGTTTATGATTAATAAAATAGAATATAAATATTAAGATATTACTTTTCTGAAATTATAATGCAAAATAAGTTTTAATGACATGAATCTCGATAAAGTAAAAATAGCAGTATTTGGACTGGGTTATGTTGGACTTCCACTAGCCATAGAGTTCTCTAAAAAATATAGCGTAATAGGATTTGATATCAATTCATCCAGAGTTAATGAACTCAGGTTTTTTAAGGATATTACCAATGAAGTAGAATCAGAAACTATAGAGGCTCAAATAAACAATAAAAGTTTGCTTTTAACTAATGACTTAATCAACATTAAAGATTGTAATATTTATATTGTCACAGTCCCAACTCCAGTAGATGAAAATAAAATACCAGATCTTTCCTATATATTAAATGCCTCAAAACAAATATCACAAAACTTAAAAAAAGCAGATGTTGTTATATATGAAAGCACTGTTTACCCTGGATGTACTGAAGAAGAATGTGTTCCTATTCTAGAAAAACATAGTAATCTTAAATATAATATAGATTTTTATTGTGGGTATTCGCCTGAAAGAATAAATCCTGGAGACAAGATAAACACATTGACAAAAATTAAAAAAGTTACATCGGGCTCTAACAAAGAGACAGCTAAACTAGTGAATAAATTATATCAATCAATTATAGATGCTGGAACACATATGGCACCTTCTATTAAAGTTGCTGAAGCCTCTAAGTCAATTGAAAATGCACAAAGAGATTTAAATATATCTTTTATGAACGAGCTTGCTATAATTTTTGATAAAATGGAAATTGATACTAATGATGTTCTTGAGGCAGCAGCTACTAAATGGAATTTTTTAAATTTTAAACCTGGTATAGTTGGTGGACATTGTATAGGCGTTGACCCCTACTACTTGATGTATAAGTCAAAAAAACTTGGATATGATCCAAAGGTTATTCTCTCGGGGAGAGAGGTAAATGATAATATGGGGAGTTTTATCGGACAAAAAGTAATTTCACTGATGTCTCAAATCAATCTTAAAATAAAGAGATCAAAAGTACTAATTCTTGGAATTACTTTTAAAGAGAATTGTCCTGATATTAGGAATTCTAAAGTGATTGATATCCATAAATATTTAAAAAACAAAGGCGCTAATGTATCAATTCATGATCCCTATGCAAACTATAACGAAGTATATGCTGAATTTAATGTTAAATTAATCACTAAATTTGAATTGTATGATGCAGTTGTCCTCGCAGTATCTCATAATGAATATAAAAATCTAGATATAACTAGTTTAAAAAAACAAAAGGAATCAGTTGTATTTGATGTTAAGGGATTTTTAGATAGAAACATAGTTGATGAAAGACTCTAAAAAGGATCATTACTTTATTCATGAATCTTCATTTGTTGATGAAGACTGTCATATTGGTGAAGGAACTAAAATTTGGCATTTCTCTCATATTATGAGTAAATCTAAAATTGGATCTAAGTGTAATATTGGTCAAAATGTTGTTATTAGCCCAAACGTTGTCATTGGTAATAATGTAAAAATTCAAAATAATGTTTCAGTTTATACTGGTGTAGTTTGTGAAGATGATGTTTTTTTAGGCCCGTCAATGGTTTTTACTAATGTTATTAACCCTAGATCTTCTGTTATAAGAAAAGATGAGTTTCAATCAACAATTGTAAAAAAAGGAGCATCAATCGGAGCAAATGCAACTATAGTTTGTGGTGTTAGTATTGGAAAATATAGTTTAATTGGAGCAGGATCTGTTATCACAAAAAATGTTGAGGATTATGCATTAGTATATGGTAATCCAGGAATTCAATATGGTTGGATTAGTGAATATGGAGAAAAACTAGACTTCAACCAAAGTGGTCAAGCAATATGTCCTCATACACAAGAAAAGTATATTTTAGAAAATAATAAAGTAAATAAAATATAAACTAATGAAAAAATTTGGCCTTATTGGCGCTGCTGGATACATTGCTCCGAGACATATGAAAGCAATTAAAGACAGTGGCAATGAATTAATTGCTGCATTTGACACTTCCGATAGCGTTGGTATAATTGATACATATTTCCCTAAAGCAAGCTTTTTTACTGCTTTCGAAAGGTTTGACAGGTATATTGAAAAGCTTAAATATGAAAAAAATATTTTTTTGGATTATATTTCGATATGTTCTCCTAATAACTTTCATGATGCTCATATAAGGTTTACTCTTAGATCTGGTGCAAATGCTATATGTGAGAAGCCGCTTGTGATTAATGTAGATAATGTTGAAAAGTTAATAATGGCAGAAGAAAAAAGTAATCATAAAGTATATAATATCCTTCAACTTAGACTTCACCCATCAATAATAGATTTAAAAAATAAAATTTCAGAGTCCAAAAATAAAATTTTTGATATAGAGCTTACATATATTACTTCTAGAGGTAGGTGGTATGATTATTCATGGAAAGGAGATATTGAGAAATCTGGAGGTATAGCGACAAATATTGGTGTTCATTTTTTTGATATGCTATCATGGATATTTGGCGATTTTAAAAGCATAAAAACTTTTGAAAATAAACCTAATGTTTCATCTGGATATTTAGAGCTAAAGAACGCCAATGTTAAGTGGTTCTTATCTACGGATTTTAAATTCTTGCCAAATGATTCTATTAAAAATAATAAAACCACATTTAGATCAATTAAAATAGATGGTGAAGAAATTGAATTTAGTGATGGGTTTACAGACTTGCATACCAAGGTTTATGAAGATATTTTAAAAGGAAATGGATATGGAATAAAAGATGCTTATCCATCTATATTCATAGTTGATAAAATTAGGAACCTTAAGACCTCAGCATTAAAAGGCGATTATCATACTTTCTTAAAATAAAAAAATGATATACAGATATGTCTATGGTATTTTGAGAAATAATCTTTCAAAGACTAAGTTTTTTTGGAAATATAGACACCTATTAGATTCATCTGTATGGCAAGGTTATAGAGAAAGTTATAAAAGCAGTAGAAGATTATTTTATTTTGAGCTAATAAAACAATATAATTTAACTTCAGTATTTGAATTTGGATGTGCTAGTGGCCCTAATTTTTACTCAATCAAGTCAAAAAAACCAGATATAATTTTTTTTGGATATGACATAAGTAGGTCAGCAATTCAACAAGTTAATTACAAAAAAAAAAAAGAAGTAGAGTTTACACACAAACTTTCTAGTCAGCTTATTAAAGATTTTTTAAATAGAAATAATATAAAAAAGTTTGATTTAGTAATTTTTGATAGGGTTTTATATATGTTAAATGAAAAAACCCTTAAGTTATTTTTAAATGAATATTCAATTTTTTTTAAATATGTAATTATTGAAGACTTTCATTCTGAAAAAGAAAAATGGGACTCTGATAAATATATTTATGCTAAAAACTATATTAAGATATTTAGTGAATATGGCTTCCATTTAATGCAAAATAAAAAATCACTTATGCCATCAAAGTCGGCGGAAAAATTTGCTAGAAGAATTTTATTTTCAATCGAAAAAAATGAAACTATTTAGTTTAGATAAAAATAAAATAATATATTTTCTATACCTCTTTTTTGAAAAAGTAACTGTCTTAATTTTTCATTTTTATTTTATTAATAAAATATCTAAAGAGTTTTATGGAATTTTTGCGCAAACAACTTATATATCAGGATTATTATCTAATATTCTGATGTTTGGTGTTGCAATTCCTTTTGTAATACTAGCACCTTCTCTTGGAGTAACTCAGAACAGACTTCTTAAGTTTTTTAAAAACTTTTCTTTATGTATAGCCCTAATTGTATTATTTGCTTTATTTATTTCTGCAAATCAAGTTTCTAATATACTATACGGTGCTTATGAATATAAAAGTTATTTACTGGTTTTATCCATATATATATTTGCTGATTTAATTTCAGAATATTATAATCTTTACAATAGAATTAATTCAAAAATCATTACTCATTCTAAGTTTATCTTTTATAGATCATTAATTAGAACTTCATCATTAGTTCTTCCGTTCATAATTTTAAACGATTTTCTTTTTTCATATTTGATTTCTGCTTTAACTAGCTTTATATTCATAGTAATTTATAGTAAAAACAACATTGGTGTTTTTTCATTTAGAATTACTGAGGTTTATAAGGATTTAAAAAGTTTAATTCTATCAATATTTAAGGATGGATCGAAATTTTTGACTCTTTTTTTGTTGAACATAGTTAGCTCACTACTAATAAATTTAATTTTAGTTAATCAATTTAATCTAGAAACACTAGCTGTTTATAGTTTTAATATGATGCTTGCTTCGATTCCTATCTCAATTTTAGGATATATTACTTTCTATTCTTTAACAGATTTTGTTAATCAATTCAATATTAGCCCAATAAAAGGAAATCAAGTTTTACTTAAAGATGCTGCATTTAGTCTATTAATTTTTTTAATTATCTTCTGTATATTTTATTTTGCTTATGAGTTTATTTTTCAATCATTTTTAAATGAAGCCTATTCTAATAAAAAATTATTTATAGTAATTTTTATTGCTAATTTACTTTATATGATTAATAACTTTATCCAATTCCCTATTCTTTCAGAAAAAAAATACTCTTTGATTATGATAATAGTCTCTCTCTCTCTTGTTTCTAACATATCATATATTTATTTAAATATTGAAAACATTTCAATTTTAACCCCAGTAATAGGTCTTCTAATTGCAAACTTGACAATACTTTGTTTACAAACTCTTTATATTTTATTCTTGAAGTATGTCAAATAAAATTTTATTTATTGCACCATCTAACTCAATTCACTCAATAAAATGGATTGAAAATTGCATTGATAAAAAAGTTGAAGTCTATTGGATTAGTTTCTATAGAAAAAACGAACTTTTAGACTCTATAAAAGATTCCGTAAATTATTTTGAGATAACTACACTTAACCCGCTATCAGTATATATTCACTTAAGAAATATTTTAAAAAAAAATAATTTTAGTGTTGTTCATCTTCATTATATAGGAAGAATGACTTATATACTTTTATTTTTTAAAATAAAAAATTTTATTATTTCTCCTTGGGGGAGTGATTTGAAAATGGTAAAAAAAGCATCGATTAAAGGACTTATAATTAAATACTTGTTTGAAAAAGCAAATTTAATAACTGTTGATGCTGCATATATGAAAAAAGAGGTTCAAAAATTCACTCATAAAATAAGTCGTATAGAACAAATTAATTTTGGAACTGACACTAATGTTTTTTACAATTATAATTTAAATAAAAATAATGTTAGGATTGTTTCATTAAGAAATTTAGAGACTCTTTATGATATAGGCACACTAATAAGTGCTTCTTCAATATTATACAAAAAATATAAAATGAAAAATTTTACTGTTGACATATTTGGTCAGGGATCTCAGCAAAAAAATTTATCTAATCAAATTAATAAACTCGGTTTAAATGAAATAATTAATTTAAAAGGAAGGTATGACTATAAAAATCTTCCAAAATTGTTAAATAACTATGATATTTATGTTTCAACATCAACATCTGATGCTGGATTAGCTGCTTCAACTTCTGAAGCAATGGCTTGTGAATTACTAATTGTTACTGCTGATAATTCGGAGAATAGGTTCTGGATGAATGATAAGTGTGGCTTTCTTTTTACAACAAGTAATTCCAATGATCTTGCAGATAAGATAAACGAAATTGTGAATATTCCAGTCGAAGAAAAAAACAAATTTAGAGTTAATGCCAGAAAAAAAATTATAAAATTAAATTCAATTGAAAGTGAAATGACAAAAATGAAAGCTCTATATGGCATATACTAAGAAAAAAATAATAGTCATTTCAGATTTAGAACACTCTAAACCTAGAATACCAAATTTATTGTTCCATTTAAATAAAGACCATTATGAAAAATACATAATTGGAGCAAATAGTGAAGCAAAAATTTATGAAGGAGATTATCCTGAAGATTTTTTTCAAAAAGTTAATTTGTTAAATTTTGAAAGAAGTGTAAACTTATTCAAATCAATTAAAAATAAAACAAGAACTTTTAATACTAATAAACTAACTTTTTTTAATACCATTAAAAAGCTGATTATGAAAGTCGTTCTTGAGTTCCTATTTCCTGATCAATATTTTTTCACTGCTAATCAATATATAAAACTATTTAATGAAAATTTCAATCCTAAAAAGGATACAATTATTTTAGTTTCAAGTTCTCCATATCCTACTGTTCACTATGCTGCAAGTAAAATAAAAAGAATATATAAGAATGATCTACATTGGATAGCTGATTATAGAGATCTATGGTCTCTTAATCATTTTTATAACAAATCATTTTTAAGAAAAAAAATTGAATCAAATTATGAAAAAAGGATTCTTAAATCAGCAGATTTAATAACTACGGTTTCAAATGAATTAGCAAGAAAGCAATCAAAATTTTTAAACAAAAAAGTTGAAACTATTTACAATGGGTATTCTGAAAATAATAATGAAAGTAATATTGATTTGAATAAATATCTAGAACCTGGAAAATTAAACATTATATATACAGGGTCATTATATCTTGATTATTTCGATATGGATGGGTTTCTTAAATCGTTAATTAGCATAAATAAAGATATAGTTTTCCATTTCTATGGAAATTTTTCCCCTCTATTTCAAAATAAGATTGATATGTACAATCTAGGAGAAATTGTAAAACAAATGGGATTACTAAGTAATTTAGAGATACTAAAACTTCAAAAAAACTATGACTATCTTCTTTTCTTTGATGTTAATTATGATGTTAAAGGATTGTATTCGCTTAAATTCTATGAATACATAAAATCACTAAGACCAATTATATGTATTGGCAAAAATCAATTGTCAAGTATAAAAAAAACTATACTTGAAGAGAATAGAGGGCTAATCTTCAATCAGGAAAAAGATCTAGTAAGGTTTTTGAATAATAATTCAAGACCACCTGAAAATCTTGATTCTAAAGGAATTTCAAAATTTTCATATAAAAATCAATCAATTAAATTAGATTTAGAAATTAATAAATTACTAAACAAATAATTTTACCACTTCAAATGCTTCAGCAAATTTTGTATTTGCCTGAATACCCCTAGTAATCATGTGTGAATTTATGAAATCAGGGTTTGAATAATTTCTTTTCTCTTGAGATTTATAATAGCTTAAACTTTTAATTTTACTATCAACATCACCTTGCTCAAGCTTTATAAAACAATTTGGATTAAACCCAAAGTTGTTCCAAATCAATTCATAGGATAAAATAGAGGTATTTTTAAAAGCTCTTAAAGCTTCATTAGCAATTGTTCTATGATCTTGATGAACATCATTTAAACTAGGCATCAATATTAAATCAAAATTATTTTTATTTCTAAATTGAATTAAGTCCTCTAAAATTTCTTGTCTTTTACTAGGGAAGTGCCTCACTTGATATTGTTTAATAAAAACTTTATGTTTCTCTACACCGAGTTCGTTAGTTGCTAATAAAACTTCTTTTTCTAAAATGTTTTTTGGTAAACCATCAGGAACTGACTCTTCTGCTGTAGAAAAAGCCAAATAACTAACATTTTTTTTATTAGTAGTCAACTTTTTTATTGTCCCGCCTGCACCAAACTCTCCATCATCACAATGAGGCGCGATTACAAGAATATTGTTAAAACTTTGTATTAGGTCCAATTTGCAAAATTTAACGTAAATTTAATGAAAATTTGATTAATCAAATTTTATTCTAATTAAATAGAAAATAATGAATGTTTTAATGACAGGCGGGGGTGCTCCAGGAGCTCCTGGTATTATTAAATGTTTAAATAAGGATAAAAAAATTAATCTTTTTGTTGCCGATTCAAATTCACTCTCATCTGGAAAATTTTTAAATTCTGATTTTTTTTTAATTCCCAATGCTGATGATAAGAACTTTATAAAAGAGCTATTGCAAATATGTATTTCAAATTCAATTAATTTCATATTTCCATTAGTAACCAAAGAACTTTTTTATTTATCAAAAAGTAAAAGCTTATTTCTTAACCATGGTATAAAAATAATTGTGTCAGATTATAAAGACTTATCAATTGCAAATAATAAAAGCTCTTTATACAAGCATCTTAAAATTAATAACATACAAGTCCCTGAATTTAGAGTTGTTAATAATTATGAAGAATTTATCATTGCTTCAAAAGAGTTAACAGAACTTACAGGGGGGTATGTTATGAAGCCATCAATTTCAAATGGCAGTAGAGGTGTAAGAATTGTTGATAATAGTTTTGATAAATTCGATGTATTATTTAATCAAAAGCCTAACTCATTATATACAACAGACAATAACCTAAAAGAAATATTATCTCAAAAACAATTTCCCGAGTTATTACTTTCAGAAAATCTACCAGGTGATGAATATACCATCGACACTTTAGTTGACGAAAATGGAAATATAAAATTAATTCTACCTAGAAAAAGAATCAAAATAAGAGAAGGAATTTCTATCTCAGGAGAATTTATAGAACATAAAGAAATAATAGAATATTGTAAATTAATTCTAAAATCACTCAATTTAATTGGACCTATAGGAATACAAGTAAAGGCTGATAAAAATAATATTTTTAAGGTTTTAGAAATAAATCCAAGAATTCAAGGTACCAGTGTTTCAGCTCTGGGTGTTGGTGTGAATATTCCATTAATGTCAGTTTATATGATAAATGGTAAAGATTTAAAACTTGAAAAAATTAAATGGGGTACAAAATTTATAAGATATTATGATGAAGTATATTTTAGATAATGATCTTATTATTTTTGACCTAGATAATACTCTCTATAATGAAAATGAATATCTTTTTGAAGGTTATAAAAACATTGCAAAATACATTGAATCAAAGTATAATATTAAGTTTTTAAATACCTATAATTTTCTAAAAAATAGATTTCTTGAGGTGGGCAGAATAAATTTATTTAATGATATGATTTCTTATTTTGAATTAGATGAAAACGAACTTTCATCAACCCTGGAATTACTAAGAACCTTTAAACCAAAACATAAATTTCATCTATTCCCAATTATGAAAATTTTTTTGTGTGAAATAGAAACAACTGAAACGGACTATGTAATAATTACAAACGGAAATGTTCAACAACAAAAAAATAAAGTTGAACATATTTTATGGGGTAAGCTTAACCCTAAAATTGTTTATGCAAATCTTTTTAAACCTAAACCTTATCCAGATAGTTTTCTTGATTACTTATCCAAACAAAATAAAAATTATAAAAGAGGGAAAGTCTTGTTAATAGGCGATAACGAAATTGATAATGAATTTGCAAAAAACATTAAATGTAAGTTTATGAATGTAAAATCAATACTTAAATAATGCTAATCTGGGTTTTTACAATTGGGGAGCCAATTAATCATAAAAAAAATAAATTAAGACTACAAAGATCTGGCCTTCTTACTAAGTATATTTCAGAAAACACCAACCATAAAGTAGTTTGGTGGACATCACTTTTTAATCATTTTACAAAAAAATTTGAATTCGAAAATTATACCGAAATAGATTATAATTCCAATTTAAAAATAAAGTGTATTAAAGGATTTGGATATAAAAAAAATATTTCACTTCAAAGGGTATTGGATCATTATATGCTTAAATTAAAAATTAAAAAAAAAATAAAAAATCAAATTCTACCTGATATAATAATTTCTTCATACCCAACTCTTGGTATTTGTGAGGAAACACTAAATTTTGCAAAAGAAAACAATATACCTTTTGTAATAGACTACAGGGATATGTGGCCAGAAGTATTTTATGACTTATTTCCAAGAAGCTTAAGAATAATTCCAAAAATTATTTTTTATCCAATGTCTCAAAAATTAAACAGGGTATTAAAAAATAGTGATGCAATAGTTAGTGTTACAAAAAACATTCTTGATTTTGCTTTAGCTAGAACGGGTGGAATAAAAAATGACCTTAATGATTTCTTTCCATTAGGGTATAAAAGATTAGAAATATCAGCTAATGAAATTAGTTTACAATCTAAATATTGGAATTCTCAAAACATATTTGAGGATGATGGGTATATTAAATTCTGCTTCTTTGGAACCATTGGATATCAATGTGATTTTGAAATTTTAATCAATGCATTTAATATACTTTCTGATCAAAAAATTAAACTAATAATTTGTGGCTCTGGTGACAAAACAAAAAAACTAAAAAAATTAGCAGAAAAAAATGACAACATAATTTTACCTGGATTTATGAATCATGAACAACTCACATACTTAATGAAGATTTCAGATTTTGGTTTATGCCCTCAATATCCAGAAGATTCTTGGCTAAATTCAATTCCTGGTAAGGCTATCCAATATATGTCAGAGGGGTTGCCAATTTTAACGTCACTAGATAAAGGCTTGTTAGGAAATTTAATAAATAATAAAGGATTTGGATTAACCTATAAATCGGAGAACCTTCAGTCTTTATTATTAACCCTAAATAATGCTATTAAAGATTCCGTTAATTTTTCAAATAAAAAAAATAAAATTATAAGCTTTTATGAGCAAAATTTCGACAACAATATAGTTTATAAAAATTATACAAATTTCATTGAGAATCTTCACGAAAAACATAATTTTTGATAACTTTAATTCTATGAATATTCCATTTTTTAATTATCAGTATTTATTTAAATCAAGAGAAAAAAAATTCATTGAAATTATTACAGATATTGGCAATAGGGGTGCTTATATTTTACAGAAAGATCTAGAAGAATTTGAAGAAAATCTCTCAAAATACATTGGTGTAAAATATGCCCTTGGAGTGGCTAACGGAACTGATGCGATTTGGCTGGCATTATTAGCTGCCGATATAGGAAAAGGTGATGAAGTTATTTTTGCATCACACACATATATTGCTACTGCAAATGCGATAAAATTCGTAGGTGCTGAACCTATTCCTGCTGATTGTAAACCAGATCATATGATAGATCCCAGTTCAGTTAGGTCTCTAATTACTTCAAAAACAAAAGCTATTGTCCCAACTCAGCTTAATGGAAGATGTTGCGACATGGACGAGTTATTAAAAATTGCTAATGAAAATAATTTAATTATCATAGAGGATGCAGCTCAAGGACTTGGTGCTAAATTTAAAAATAGAGGTATCGGATCCTTTGATAAAGGTGGTACAATTAGTTTTTATCCCGCAAAAAACCTCGGATCATTTGGAGATGGCGGAGCATTTGTAACTAACGATAAAAAAATGTTCGAAAAAGTTAAAATTCTTAGAGATCATGGAAGAAATGAAGATGGTATTTTTGTTGACTGGGGATTTAATTCAAGGCTTGACAATCTTCAAGCAGCCATACTTAATTATAAATTATCTTATTATGATGAAGAGGTTAAAAGAAGAAGAGATATAGCCAAGCTCTATCAAAATAATTTATCAGATATTAAACAGCTTTTACTTCCACCTTCACCAGAAGATAACTCTGATTATTTTGATGTTTATCAAAATTATGAAATAGAGGCCGATAATAGAGATAACCTTAAGTATTATCTGAAAGATAACGGAATAGGAACTTTAATTCAATGGAACGGACAACCTGTTCATTCAATTGTCGCCTTAGGCTTTAAAGGTTCAGGACTTCCTTATACTGAAGAAATGTATACAAAATGTTTAATGCTTCCAATGAATACTTCACTAACAGATGAAGAAGTCTTGTATATATGTGAAAAAATTAAATCATTTTATGAGTAATTTGGAAAATCTTAATGATATTAACAGCTTTACTCATTTTTCCGAGTTAGATATTTCAAATATTCCAAATGAAACCCTTATTAAAATGCTTTACAAAATGGTTTTAATAAGAAAAGCAGAAGAAAAAATTTCTGATAATGTTGAAAATGGAGTAATAAAGTGCCCATGCCATCTTGCAATTGGCCAGGAAGCAATTGCTG
>MDTB01113503.1_pt1 | contig 15499 bp, 18 predicted proteins | sample 811161 | NCBI WGS metagenome assembly MDTB01 (sample SAMN05326650, study PRJNA326480) | marine metagenome | isolation source: seawater | place: Mediterranean Sea | collected 2009 | reverse complement strand
TAAATCTATCATAAGCTCTCCATAAATCGATCATAATCTTTTGCAATTTTTGCAAACGAAAATTTTTCAGCAACTCTATCCCCTAATAAATTAGCCTGTTTGCGGACTTTTTTCTCATTATTTATGAGATAATTTATTTTTTTGATAAAATCTTTTTGATCTGGTTGCGCCCAGCTAGCGCCAGGAACAAATATTTGTCCATCAATTTTTTCTGGGGGTACAGCTACCAAACTTTTTTTAACTTTCAACCAGTCACCTAGATCTAAAAAGTCTTTGTGCCCCGACCAATTGGTTGCAATAACTGGAAGTTTACATGCTGCGGCTTCAAGAAGAGGCAAACCAAACCCCTCGCCTCTTGTTGCAGATATCAGCGCTGTAATTTTTTCGTTTTTATAAAGACTAGCAACTTCAGCTTCGGTCATAAGGCCATGTAAAAAATACAATTTTGCTTTTGCGTTTTGGGGCCTAACTGCATCAATTACGTTTTTTAATTTTTTGCGTGTAACGTCTTTGTCAATCGTACAATTTGTACCTGAATTTGTTTTTATAATTAGACCGTAATCTTTGTCACTATACGCCTCAAAAAACCATTTAATAGTATCAAACGTGTTTTTCCTATCAGTAGAACTATCTGGCCCAGTTATTTGGCCAAAAATTAAGAAGTTTTTTTCGGTCGTTACACACGCCAATTCATCTTCGACTGTATTACCGTCGACGTCGGAGTCAATGCAAGAGTCATAAAAACATTCATTTACAACGCTAATCTTTTCGTAACCAGAATTTACAAAAGTCTGTTTTGCAAAACGCGAAGGTACTATAACAGCATCCATTTGCTTACACGCATTAATCCATTGCTGTGAGCATATATTTGTTTCAACACCTGCGGTTACACCTATGTTTTTCTTGCCGACGCCTGGATTCCATTCATGCGGTAGTTGAATTGATATTGCATAATCTGGTCTATAATCGATTGGTTTTGTGCATTCCATAACTTGACCAATAAGACCATCGCAATGCTGTGGATCTAAATACCACGGCGTGATACCCCAATTGGTAACTTCGACACTTACATTGTAGCCACGAGATTGTGCCCATCTAAATATTTGTCTTGAGTGCACTCCGTAACCAGACTGAGTAAGCAAAGGTCCTTTAATATGCATGGTTTTCATTATATTTCCTCACACGTGTATTTCTTGTATTTTGTTTTCCAATTTTTAATAGTGTCAATCATTGTATTGTGCCAATCATCAACCGTGTCTTCAAATTTGAATTCATGCATTGCATAATCAAACGCTTTTTTTCCAAGCTTTGCTCGACCATCCGGACCAAGTTTCCACATTTTGTATATACGGTCTGTTATTGTGTCGACTGTGGTGTAATCCTCATAAATATAAGGTACCTGTTGTGACCCTACCAGCGTTTGTAATTCTATTGGGAGTGCAAAACCGTTTTCGCTTCCATCACGATAATCGACCACTTGTCGTGTTTGGCCGCCGGTCATAGGAGCAATGATTGGTGTTTCTGTCATCATAGCTTCTAGAGTTGAAAGTCCAAAACCTTCTGCATAACTAATATTAATTGTGAAGTCACTAATGTTGTGTAAAGCGTTCATCTGTTCAAATCCGACCCGATCGTTTGAGTAAATCACATTTTCGGATATACCTAGCATTTCAGTAATTGCGAACATATTTGGGCCCTCCTTGTCGAGAGGGTCTGTATGTAAAATAAGAGAAGCTTTTCTTTCGCCAGTTTCATCCTCAAGTTTTTGAAGGAACTTTGCCCACGCCCATAAAAGATCTCCAGGACGTTTTCTTCGTGCATTTCTGTTTACCCAAAAACCTATAAAATGGTCTTGTCTTTCCTTGCCTATAAGTTGATTTTTCCATTCTGCTTTTTGATTTTCCTCAGCTTTAAAAAAGATGTCGCGCGGGATGGCATGCGGTACAAAATTGGTCCTATCTGGATATCTTTCAACAAGCTGCGAGTATGTATGATGACTATGACAATTAATTAAATCAGTCGATCGATAAAATGAATCGTTAAATTCTGGATATGGTTTGTTGTCCCAGACATGCCAATATACAATTGGGCAAACCTGATGAATTTCATCTTCCATTTCGAAAAGCCAATAAAAAAAGCGGGGATCCGTGAATATAAAAAGTATATCTGGTTTTTCAGTTGCTAACGCGAGGCGTAGCATTTCCTTGTTTCCAAAACCATCAATAGGTTTGATTATAAAGTCATCAGAAATCTTTACAACGTTATAGTCTTCGTGCTTCATTGCAGCACCAAACTGCCTAACAATCCACTTATCCTTTTTTAGCAAACCATTTATCAGATGACGCGACTGTGTCCCTACACCACTAGTTGATAGCGCATGATCACTTAACATTAATATTTTGTATTTTTTACCAACCTTTTCCACTACAGTGCTCCGTGTTTTTGTATGGGCAAAACGTGCAATTATTATAATTTTTTAGTTTAACACCGTTTCTTACGTTTTTAATCATTCGATCAACCATGGCATTTGCCTTTTTCAAAAAGGTTGGACCAGCAGAAAAACTAAACAATTCAATGCATTTATCAGGTTTTGCGCCTCTTTTAAGAAATACATAACCTACTTTTATGTCACTTAAAGGTACATTGAATTTATTCGCCCAGTAATGCTTGTAAAGTGCAACTTGTGCCAGAGATAGGAATTCTTTTTTCTTTTTGTAAAACCACCCGTTTTTTCCAGTTGTTTTCCAGTCAATAATCCAATATTCAACTTTGTTACTTCCTGGTTTTTTTGGCCTTGCGATGATACAATCGATGAATCCTTTAAATTTCATGTCTTCATCGATATTTTCATATAACTGATGTTCTGCTGATATCGGCTGCCAACCAGGAAAAGTTTCATCCATAAAAGAATCAAATGCGTTAACAATGTTTGCGGCTGATTGTTTCATTACATCGAGACTTTCATGATTATATTTCCAACCATTGGCTGCTCTTTCTTCTGTTATAAGCTTAATATATTCTGGTTCATCATATTTCTTTTCAGCCCAAATTTTTGTAAGTCTATCGTTTATTGATTCTATAGAAAAACCTTTTCCGTTTAATCTCTGCTCAATCTGATCGTGCACTACAGTACCAAAATCGGCATAGGGATTATCAACATATGTGTTGATGCCTTGTACGTACATTAGATTGTGTCTAAACGGACACTCGGCCCAAGCTTTTACCTCAGAATATGAGACATGAGCTTTGTTTGTTGGAAATGCTGCCATGTTAAAATCCTTTTATATTATTATAGCCCCATTATTCAATTTGTTTCATAATTTACCACGAGTGTATGCCAGTGGGTCAACATTACCAAATCGGCCGCGGTGTGCTTCTTCGATCCGCGCAAAGTCCGATGTGTACATATCCTTTACAAGATCTTTTATGTTGTACTTTGGAATCCAGCCTAAGTTTTGTTTTGCTTTTGAAGCGTTTCCAAGCAGTAAAGGTACTTCATGCGGTCTAAACAGTCTTGGGTCTATTTCTACATGTTTTTCAATATCAAGGCCAGCATACTTGAATACCATTTCAAGAAACTGCTGTACTGAATATGTTTTTCCAGTCGCAATAACATAATCCTCCGGAGTAGTTTGCTGTAACATAAGCCACATTGCCCTTACATAATCCTTTGCATGTCCCCAGTCTCTTTTTGCTTCAAGGTTTCCAAGATAAAGTTTTTCCTGTAAACCCATTTTTATTTTTGCTGCAGCAATTGTTATTTTGCGAGTGACAAACGTTTCACCCCGACGGGGTGATTCGTGATTAAAAAGTATTCCACAGCATGCGAATATTCCATAGCCAATTCTATAATTTCTTACGATGTTATGTGAAAAAACTTTTGAACATGCGTATGGACTAGCAGGCATCAGCGCAGTGCTTTCACTTTGAGGTACTTCTGGATTGTCACCAAACATTTCTGAGCTTGACGCTTGATAGAATCTTATATCTGGATTTATGTGACGGATTGCTTCAAGTAAACGTAAAGTACCCATTGCTGTTATATCTGCTGTTTCGACTGGATTGTCAAATGATACACGAACGTGCGATTGAGCTGCAAGATTGTATATTTCTTGTGGTTCGTACTTTGCAATTATAGGATATATCCAGTCAGAAGCATGCAAAGAACCATACTCTAAAACAAAGTTTGGATTATCAAACAGATGATCAATTCTAGAGGTGCTTATAATCGATGTACGTCGTTTAATTCCAACTACCCGATACCCTTTTTCTAAAAGCAACTCGGCGAGATAACTTCCGTCTTGGCCGGTCACACCGGTTATAATAGCAGTCTTAGTCATACGATATAGCCCTTCCTTCCATTTGTTCCCAGTCTCTTATTCTTCTACATGCATCATTATAGTCTTGCACCGCCTTAAGAAAACTAGTGTCCCCATCATTAATAGAACCAAAAGCAATCATCGCTGCCAAGTCCTTGGGAAAGCAGTGTCCACCAAAGCCTAAGTCGCCATCAGGTCCAGGTACTGCTAGATGACTCTTGCCGATTCTTTCATCGTAAAGTGCATATTCACACACTTTATCATAGTCGATATTGCTATCATTGCATATCTGAAACATTTGATTAGCAAATGTAACTTTTGCTGCAAGAAAGCAATTTGTAAAATACTTTACCATTTCTGCAGTTTCCCATTTGGTCACAACAATTGGTATTCTTGGAAAAGGTTTTCTAAACATTTGCTTAACTTTTTTAGCCGAACTGCACTTGTTTGCAGTGTTTCCACCGATTATAATCCTGTTTTGATTCTTAAAATCTTCAAAAGAATTTGCTTCCGTTAAAAATTCTGGACTAAAACACACGTCTAAAACGTCTGCGGTATTGTTGAGCTTTTCCGTAGTACCTGGTGGCACTGTAGACTTTACAACTAGAACAGGTCTGTTACGCTGTGGGTCATGACGACATTCTGTATTTATTTTTTCAACCACCTGTTCAAGCAGCCTTGTGTCACATTCACCGGACTTTCTCATCGGTGTTGGGATGCAAATAAATATTATTTCAGATCTTCGGCAAACTTCACGGTGTGTACTGTTACATTTTGATTCATCAATATCGTACGTACGCACATTGTAAAAATTATCTAACCCTTCTTTTATTGCGCTTCCAACGAAGCCCTGACCAATGATACCGACATTCTGCATTTTAGCTCCTAAAATTTACTTTGCCTTTTAATAGTTTATCGATTTTCTTAATAGCAATATCAAGGGTTATTGCAACGTCTTTTGCTCGAACTAAAGAAGAGGGCTCATCTTTTCCCGGGATTTGTTTATATTCCTGAATTAGTATCTTTCTAATCTCAATTAATTTTTTAATATCGTCTTCACTCATTTTTTCTCCAATATGAATATATTCCTTTATCTATTTCATAATCCATATATTTTACTGGCTTTGGCTGGATTTGTACAGCCCAATCCCATGTTTCTTCTATCAATGCATATAGATCTGTTTTGTCGACAAAGGATAGCAAATTTTTTGCTTTATCATGGTTACACCACATTTTGTGTACCTCATCTCGAGGCTCCAGGTGTACAACAGATGGTCTTATGCTCATTTTTTTGTGAGCCACATCTCGTACGATTTCGCATAATTCGTTGATTGAATATTCCTGATCTGCACCGATGTTTATAATTTGCTGATCTGTTTCATGGGCTGTCATTAGCTTTGTAAATGGATCCATGTAATATTTAACGTCGCTGAAAGCTCTCTTCTGTGTACCATCACCATAGATAGTTAGCGGTTCGCCTTCAAGCGCTTTTCGAATCCATATACCGGCAACGTTCCTATATTTGTCCCATATATTTTGTCGTGGACCTATAATATTGTGTGGTCTTATAATAGTATACTTAAGCCCAAACTGTCTGTAAGCATTGTTTAAATCCATCTCTATCGCGTATTTAGCTATGCCATAAGGATCAAGTGGGTCTGGCTTCATATGCTCGTAAAAAGGAGGTCTCTGGTCACCGTATACGTCCATGGATGAGGCAAAAATCAGTTTTTTTACATCATTTTTAATGCAGCCGTTTATTAAATTGGCACTAGCTATGACGTTGTTTTTGTAGTTAAAATTTCTTATGAAAGGACTAAGTCCGACCGCGGCGTACGCGGCAAAATGAAAAACATAATCAAATTTGAACGCGTTCATGATGGCGTCGACGGCACTTTCGTTAACGAGGTCAATGTTTATAAAGTTGGCCTTGTTGTTGACGTTTTCAATATAGCCTCCAGATAAATTGTCGACACACGTTAATTCGTGGCCCTGGGCTATCAAATGGTCGATCAGATGACTACCTAACAAACCGGCACCACCTGTTATTAAAATTTTAGACCCCTCTAACATTTGGATACTCCTGCAGAAACCATTTAATTGTTTTTTGTAAGCCTTCATCTAAAGGTGTATATTCAAAACCCGGATTTAAATTTAAGAAACGTGCATTTGAACTTGGTTTTTTGAATTGTCCCTCGGGCATAGAGTCATCCCATTTGGAGCTTTGCTTGGCCTTCATGGTTTGTTGTATTTTTAAAACTAATTCCATAATACTTATGTCGTTGCAATTGCCAATGTTTAAAGGATCCGGGTCATCATAATGGTCTATCATCCACAATAAAGCTTGAGCAATGTCTCTTGAGTATGTAAATTCTCTTCTAGGTCGACCCAATCCCCAGAATCTTGGTGTTTGTCCTGAAATTTGTGCCTCATGAACTTTTCTAATGATTGCCGGAATTACATGGCCATTTTTCAGATCAAAGTTGTCGTTTTCGCCATAAAGATTATTTGGAACAGCCGTTACGTAATTTAACCCATATTGTTGTCTTATAGCCCGTGAGTGTACCTCTAACATTCTTTTAGCATATGCATACCCAAAGTTACTCTGATGCGGTTCTCCAGAGTGTATTTGGTCTTCTGTTAATGGGTACACAGGGTCGTCTGGATAAATGCAAGTTGAAAGCAAAGAAACAACTTTTTTGACGTTTTGATTTTTGGCCGCATTTAGCAAATTTGCGTTTATGAGGATGTTTTCATGGAAAAAATCTGCAACATAATCAGTGTTGCCCTTAACGCCGCCGACTTTTGCTGCTAAATGAATAATAGCATCAGGTTGGTTATCTGCAATCATGCATCTGCAGTCACTACCACGCCGAAGATCGTAGTCATCAGATCCAACTAGGACTAATTCGTGTCTAGTTTGTACGCCCTTAAAAGCAGAACCAACCATACCTGTGCCACCAGTTATTAAAATTTTCATATGTCATCCTTCGAAAAATATTTTTTGTTACCATCATTTGCGTACAAAGATCCTGGGCCGGCCCATTCTAAAAATTTATCTAGACCTTTATGGTTTTTATCATAAAATTCATAGAGATTCGGATCTAATCCCAAATGTCCAAATAGCTTGTTCAGCACATGTTCTCTAAATTGTATCAACGACTCATAAGAAATTATTTCATACATTTTGTTTGTACGCTTTAATTCTCTTATTATAACCTCAGCACTTTTCTTCCAGTTTTCAATCGGATCCTGTGAATATACCGTGTATTGTGCACAATTTGGGTTTTTTTGGTTTTTATCCAGCAGCTTCCACCATCCAGCTCCTTTGGTCATGCTAGCGGCTGTGCAAGTTGAATCACGGACCATAAACAGTACCGCATCGTACTCCGGTAAAACATTGATTATTTTAGTTGTTGGGTTTTGATCCTTCCACGGGATTGAAAAATGTGTCATTTTTGTCACCTGCGGGTGCAAAACGACGTTGTGATAAAGCCAGCGGGTACCAGAACTTTCGCAACCAACAACCATAATTTTCATTTTTGTACCTCGCATGCTATTATATCATCAATTGTTTCATATATTGATTTTGTAATTTTCCAATCAGGATAATCTTTTTTAAACTTTGATATATCACTAACATACCAAATATGATCACCTACTCTCGCATCAGCCATTTGTACGTAATCTAATTTTTTGTTAGTTTTAGCTTCAATATACTCTATCGCTTCTAACATTGAAATGTTTGAATATTTACCGCCGCCAATGTTATAAACTACACCAGTGCCGGAAGGACACTTTATGTAATTATCGATTGCAGTAACCAAATCATCTGTGTGTATGTTATCACGAACCTGCTTTCCTTTATGTCCATATATAAAATATTTTTTTTCATGTACAACACATTTTACCAAGTATGAAAGAAACCCATGAAGTTCGGCACCAGAGTGATTTGGTCCAGTTAAGCAGCCGCCGCGAAAACAAACAGTGTTTAGTCCAAAATACTTGCCATATTCTTGAACCATTGCGTCAGCAGCTAATTTCGAAACACCAAAAAGACTATGTGTGCAGTGGTCAACCGACATGTTTTCATTCACAAGGAAATCTTTTACCAACGGCTCGTAGCGCTTTTCTTTTTCAATAAGTTTTACGTTGTTTGGATTGTCGCCATACACTTTATTTGTTGACAAAAAAACAAACGCAGCAGTCTTTGGGGCATGGTTTCGATAGCTTTCTAGGAGATTTAATGTACCGTTTGCATTTATAGTAAAGTCCATTACTGGATCTTTAGCTGCCCAATCATGGGATGGTTGCGCTGCGCAATGCACGACTCCAAATAGTTGTGAACCATATTGTTTAAAAATGCTTTCAATTGATGAACTATCACGTATATCAATATGAAAATGACTGTATTGAGGCAATTTTTCATTATAAATAATCTGGTTGCTAACGCTTGTACCAAAGAGTTTTTTCCTTGTATCATTATCAATACCAATTACCTTATGCCCTCGATCACAATAGTATTTTACTGTTGCGGAACCAACAAGACCACCAGCACCCGTAACTAAGATCATAAAACACACCTTTCTATTTTTGTCCACTGATCAAGCATGAGGTTTTTTGCTCTTTGGGCATTAATGTCATACCACAAATCCCAGTTTGGGCAAACAACTTCTACGGTTGAGTCGAGTACAGTTGCTTCAACAGCAGCCCACCAGGCAAAAGTACTGTTTGGGATAATCATTTTTTTAAATCTTTTCATCATTTTTAGATAATCATAAAATTTTGGACCGGCATACTCGTGGCCGACAACAATAAAGCTTTGATGGAGGTTTTGTCGACACCACTCTGGTTCGTCGGAAAAAACATATACATTATCATACTGGTCAAACTTTTCAAAAGCTCGATCATGATATGGCTTCTCTAAAAAGGGGAACTGCTTACTAGTTACATAATCAGTTCTACGTACGTTGAGCATTAAATCGTTGTCAGTAATTTGTTCTGCAAAATTTTTAGCTGCTTCAGTCTTGTATGCCGGCTGAAAAAATATTTCTAAAAGATCTCTTGTAACATGTGCTCCTTGCTGAAAATGACCGTCAAGCACGATATCGGTTTTATTTGCGGCCGCTGTAACATTTCCAATCCAGTTCTTAGTAATATTTCCAGGATCGTGTACTACGGTTGCGTTGGTTCGATCAATGTTTTTTTCTATATTTAGTGCACAAAAATTTTCAAACACATCAAGGTCATATTCTCGATCACAATTTACGTCATCAAAAAACTTATTGTCAATAGTTAGTTTTTTTCCGGTTCTTGAGGCTATGAAATGGCCAATTGAAAACTGGAACATTTGGTTTCCCATTCCGCCGTAAAGGAGCGTAGTTATACTCATTTTTTCTCCATTAGAAAGTCTAACACATGACACGTGTTTTTGTTTTTGTGAAACTTAACGTCGATTCCGGTGTTTTTCCATAAATCCATATTCATATATTGTTTTCCCCCTTGGCCAGCAAGATATGTCGTTGCGCCGTAATATTTGCATATGTCAACGAGTCTCTCGGTTGATTTAAGAGTTGTATCATAATCATATACAATTTGCACAGCAGGGTTAATAATTTTTGCAATATGTTCAATTATACCACTGTTTGTTTGTGACATGGAATCGCAAATATACTGATCAAACTGTGATAGAACAGGATCAAATTTTTTTAGTTTTGTTTTAATTTTATTCCAGTTTTTCTCACAATCAATATACTTTTTTGTATCGATAGGTTCGAGCCCACGATACACTGGCATAGTATACCATTGATTTTCACGCGAAAACCGATTTGTATAACCGTTTTTTTCAAACTGACATTTTGTTAACAAAACAAATCGATCGCATAACGACATTTTTTCAAAAAATGGATACCATGGTATAAAATTTGGTTGGTGTATTGAGACAATCATTTTTTATCCCAGTAATTGGTACGTATCTTTTTAGCAGCCTCTTCAGCGATTGGGCAGTTTCCAGTTATCCCTTTTTGTACATAAATTGGTTGTCTGTATATAACCTCCGGATAATGACCCTTTTCGGGGCCTCTAAGGCCCAGTTCGGCTTTTATACCTTTGTCATGTAGCTTCATCTGCTCATAAGCCATCAAACATAATGGTTCAGCTAATCTAAAATTAAAACCTATATGTACGTGGTTGTATTTTCCATCTTGACCCTGATTACATATTGATCGAATTTTTTTTGCATTCAACCTTGAATTTTTAGGTATACAAATCATTCCACCCTCAAAAGTGGAGATGTTTTTTGTCTTGTAAAAAGAAAAAGTACCTGCATCAGACAACATACCCGCATACTTGCCGCAGTGACATTCGGCGCCAAAGGCTTGGGCAGTGTCTTCAATGACGGTCAAATTATATTTTGCTGCTATGCTGTTAATTTTATCCATGTTGCATATACGACCATACAAGTGCACTGGAATTATAGCGCGGGTATTTTTCGTTATTGCTGCCTCGATTTTATCCGCGTCAATAAGCAAAGTGTCAGGATCGATATCAACAAAAACTGGTGTTGCACCTGCAATTACTATTGAATTTGCGGTCGCAGCGAACGTAAAAGGAGTCGTTATGACTTCGTCGCCGGGCTGTAAATCCAACGACCATGTACAAGCTATCAGTGCACTGGTGCCGTTGTTAACAGCAATACAGTCTTCTAAATCAAACCTGTCTTTTACATAATTTTCAAATATATCACGTACTATCTCTGGCATTGCTGTACTCTTTTTTGTAGGTTTCAAACTTTTTAATTAAATTTACTTCTAGATGCTCTGGTATAGATGAATGATATTTTCCAATTGGTAACGGCATTAATTCCGTTGATTGGTTTTGCAGTGTCTTAAGTGCATCAACCATCATATTTTGCTCAAGATTTTGTAATCTTACAAAAATATCGAGTAAGCTATCATCTGAATACACACTAATTTGTTTTTTATCAATCATTAAGCCACGATCAATTTTTGAATCGATAAGATGAGTTGTCACGCCCTGAGGAATGTTGTCGTTTATGGCCCATTTTATTGTGTCTAAACCCCTATTTTCAGGCAAAAGCCCGGGATGCATATTAATCACTCCAATTTTAAAGCTACGGAATGCGATAGGTTTTAATATTCTTGCGCCAAGAATTATTCCAACATCTAATTGCTTTTCTTTCACAATTCGATCTGTTTCGTTTGAGTTATGTTTAGTAACTACATAATCAATACCATAATATGACGCTAGTTTTGAAGGGTGATGCAGGAAAACATCTTTTGGTGTGATTCGAATCTTTGATCGATAGAAGTTAAGTTTTACTTTATCGGCAGCAAATATTACAGAAGGTTTATATCCGGCAAGACACAAATTCTGAATGCCTTCTTGGGTTTTTTGATGTTCGAAATTATATGCAAAAATACCAATGTTCATCAATAATTCTCCGTTGGTGTGCTATCAAACCACCAAACCGGGTGAGTATTTATAAGAAGCTCACTATAGCCGTTTATATGTTTTGAAAAACACCCCTCTCGCCAGCGCCCGCCAGAATCAGAAATATATTTTACTGTATTGAAAAAAGGAGAATTCCAAGCGCGGTTGGATTTAGACGTGTTGTTTTTAAAATCAATCCCTGTTCTCACCGGTTCATGTACGTTAAAATATCTTACAGGGTATTTTAATATTTTCGAAAGAAGACATATGTTGTAAGCAATATCGGTTTGATCAAATATTTTTTCATAGTGTAATCCCACGTCGTGTCCAAAATCAATAATCTCATGAACCATTTTTTTGTAGAACGGGTTAAGCAAATTATATTCTCGCGCACCTAATCTTACAAAATACGTTGATTTGATGCCTATTTGGTGTTCATGTTTAGCTAGCGTGACAGCTTGCTCAAGAAAAAAATCGCAATCATGCACCATGTATACACGGCGGCTAGATCGCTTTTCCAGTGAACAAAATTCATAACCAGCATTTATAAAATCCTTGCAAGTTTTTTTGTAATGCTCATAAGAAAACGACATAATCACCCATCATGAACATTGTATACTTTCAGAACACTGTTCTCAAGACAGGGCTCTACTGATTCTGCTGTTGACTTGAACAGCTCGATAAGCCGATCACCGGTTCTAGGTTTTATTTCTACTTTTTCTCTTTGTGGATGGAGTCTTTCGGCAATATCACTCATATATAGCCTTTGAGGTGAATTTACCATATATCTACCAGGTTTTGCATTAAACGTATACAAAATTAAGCCGACAGATTCTTCTAAGGATATAAAGTGTCTTTCGCAGTCTGATGCAACTTTTATAGGCTCGCTTTTTGGTACCTCGTCCCATATTTCAAACACGTTTCCAACTGTTTCTACGACATTAAAAAACCTCGCTACAGACCCGCCGGCGCTTAAAGCCATTTTTTCAGCAATCAGTTTTGAAGCACCGTATACGACTTCAGGATTGTTTGCTTTACATGTTGATGTTAGTATAAGACGACAGTTCGCCGGTGCAGAATCAACAAGATTCATCGTTCCAATCGTATTTATCGATAACGTTTTCCATATTTCACGCTCGCCTAAAGGCGCATGTTTAGCGCCGGCGATGTTAACAATAATCGTTGGTTTAAATTTGTTTACTACTGAGAAAGTGTTTTGAAAATCTGTTACGTCGAGATACGTGTGGTCACCAACGATATCTGTTGTTAACACAGTAATGTTGTGATACTCCTTAAGTCGATCGGTAAGAGCATGTCCAATGCTACCATCAGCCCCAGTGATTAATATTCTCTCGGTTTGATCAACTGGAAGATATCTTTTATCAAGAAGTTGATCATGTATTTTTCTGTTTAAAATTAATTCTGTTGTTTGTCTTTCCATTATTGCACCATTGTTTGTTATACTATACAAAAGATTTAAGTTTTTTACAAATTGTAGTTAGCGTACGTCTAAATCGTAAAGAATTTTATCGATTATTTTTTTATTTGACTCTTCCGTAATTGGTCGGACCATATGAACGGCCCAATATGCGCCCTGTTTCATTTTTTCAACATCATAAGAGCACATAGAATTTCTAGTAATTCTTCTTGAAAAAAACAGATTTTTTGCGTCGGCGTCGCTTAAAAATACAGCATCCGGATGGCCATATACAACTGAAGATATGTAAGCTTCATCCATTCCCCACCATCCACGACGTCGTACGTCGTGGTGATTTTGAGGTACTCGCTTGCAAAAATCATCTTTATTTTCCCAAATTCTTTTTAATTCGTCCCTTAAATCGTCTTCAATGCCCAGAACGTTTTTAAGGACAGATCCCTTTGCAATACTCCATCCGTTAGCGACTATATTATTGCCATACGGGTTTGGTCCAAGTGGGAAAAAATACTTGTCATCTGGAACTTGTTTTGCTATTTCGGCCACCATGTTGTTGCAGGGTATTTCATCGATGCCAGATAACATACATACATCATTCGAAAACTTGTTTGCCATATACCAATAACATGTCCACATTACTGTCCAATCCAAGTTTGGGTTAACAACGTAATCTGGAACTGGATCTACTCGATAAACCTCACCATAGTCGTGTTTTACTTCTCTATAAAGTTCTTCTTTGGTACCTACAAAAATTAGGGTAGGTTTGTATTTTGTTTTTTGTGTATATACTTTCGAGACAATGTCCCACATCCCGGAATACAACGGTGATGCGTTTAAACAGAAAACTATTCTATCAATATTCATAATCTTATTTTTTTTCCTTGTTGCATATATTTTTCAAACGATATTTCCCTAATAATTCCAAAACTTCCAGGTAAACTGTGAATTTCAAAATTATTTACCATACAATGATATATCAAAAGCTTTTCAGCATGAAGAGGACATCCTTTACTTAAATAAAGCATAATATGTTCATATAGCATGCTCATTTTTTCCATGTTTTCATATGAACCAGCCATAAAAATATCAGAATACTGTTCAAAAGCACCATGTCCTCCGATTAACTTTCCTGATACCTTGTGTTCGATTGAATTATATTTCATAGCCCTTTCAGATGGCGCCATGCTTATCTTTGATAAATCAAAATCACCAAAACTGTAAGGTTGGTTGACTTGTAAGTCTTCATTGTTGTTTGTTAAAATTAAATCTGGTCTAGAAAGAATTACAAGGTCATATTTTTCATTGATGTTCGCTAACATCTTAAAAGATTCTCTTCGCTTGTAATACATTGAAAATACTGCTTCTGGTACGTTGTTCAGGATAGCGCTAAGGTTGTAATCTTCAACAATTTTTTTAATAAATTTGCTGTATTCCGACTGTTGCTGGACAAGTACTTTTTTTGGGTTAAGGTATTTCTCAAGCTCCTGGTAATCATCGTCGTTTATATCATCCCACTCGTCGCGACCGCTGTGATCGCGTAAATCCCATGTGTGGATAAAAACGTCAGCATTTAGCGGTTTGATTAAATTTTCACGAAGAGCTGCAGCCGTATCCTTATACGTGCGCATGTGTCCTGATAAACATAACGCTGTTTTCATTTTAAACTCCATTTTTGTAAAGATGTAGCTAGTTTCAATTTGCCATAATAAAACAAAAACTCATCGAAAGGCTGATGATGTAAGGGCGCCATATTTAGCCAAATAATCCCAGTGAGAATATTGACCAAATCCATATTGTAGCCCATGTCCTCAACCTTTTTTGCAAATGCTTCATTACATTTTACCAAATTGTCTTTTCGGAGAATATCACAAGTAACAACATTATTGTTGACTTTTACTTCAAAAAGATCACGACAAATTATATCATGATTAACTGTAAGGTTGTGGTTTAGTTTTGCAAGATCATAATACAAATCACCAGCAAACAAAGAATTTAAGCCAAATTCATGACGCCAATCTAACAACTTGAAATTGCCGTTTTTTTGTATAATAATGTTATCAAGTATAAAGTCGCCGTGAAATTTAGTTGGTTTACTGTTTTCAGCAATGTACTGCCATGGTACTTCATCAAGAAGCTCTTGAACTGTCGGAACCGTAGTTTCATTAATAACATGGAGTGAATCTTCTTTATAGCCGGCAAGAAATCTTTTTACCCTGTTTACTGTTTTTTCCCTATAGAAAAACATACACTGTTCTGAAAAGTCTCCATTGTACTTAACTGGAGTCCATAAATT
>MDTB01043421.1_pt1 | contig 15499 bp, 14 predicted proteins | sample 811161 | NCBI WGS metagenome assembly MDTB01 (sample SAMN05326650, study PRJNA326480) | marine metagenome | isolation source: seawater | place: Mediterranean Sea | collected 2009 | reverse complement strand
TATTGAGTGCCGAGGTAGAAATCGATTTATCGAGCCTAGTATTCAAATCACGTCCCATCTGTAAAAAATCTTTAATCGCATGTCCAGTCTGGGCAGATACAAAACACACTGGTGAATCTGGCAAAAAGAAAAGCTCCTTACGAATAGATTTTAAATAACTTTTTCGAAAATCTTTTTCATCCTCATAACCTGGAAGCGGGTCTTTACGAAAACTTTCCAACGCAATGTCCCACTTATTCACTAGAATAGCAAGTGCCCTACCCTCTTCCAAAACATGCCCTGCTAAAATTTTATCTTGTTTTGTCACTCCTTCTCTTGCGTCCAAAACGAGGAATACAATATCCACCTCCTCAATCGCGTGTTTTGTTCGGACCGCAGAAAAATAATCTAAAGATGAGTCTATTCTATTTTTTCGCTTAAGTCCAGCCGTGTCAAAAAGACGGAATTTCCATGGCATCTTGCCCTCTTCTGCCTCATAATCTAAATCAAGCTCAACGGTTTCTCTAGTAGTCCCTGGAACATCGCTAACAATAAGGCGTTCCATGTTCAGCAATCGATTACACAAGGAAGATTTTCCCACATTGGGCCGACCAATGAATGCCATTCTTGTACGATGTTCACCAGATTCGTCTTGAAGAGGAGGAGATTGTGGCAACAAAGAAAGCAACAGTTTTGAAAGGTCATCAATACCGTGTCCATGTTCTGCAGAAACTGAAATTACATGCTCAAAACCAAGTTTTCTAAATTCAGAGAATAAAAAACTTTTTTCTGGCTCATCCATCTTGTTCACAACAAGTACGGGTGACTTACCCATTTTTCTAAACTTTGAAGCGAGTGATTCATCAAGAGGAAGTAATCCCTCGCGCCCATCGACCACAAACAGTAGGAGGTTGGCAGCTTGTATGGCAAACTCAGCTTGTTCTTCGGTTGCATCTTGAATTTCCTTAGGAGTCATTTCAGGAAGCATCCCAATCCCACCCGTATCCATCAAGGCAAAGCCATCTGGTGAGTCAGCAACAACCACATCCCGAGTCACACCTGGGCGATCATGGACAATAGAAATACGCTTTCCTGCCAATCTGTTGAATAAACGGCTTTTACCGACATTGGGTCTACCAACAATTGCTACACTAACTGCTCCACTCATTAGTAGTTAAAAAATAATAAATTAGACTGCAGTGGTTTGTTCTTTCTTTTCCAAATGGACAGTTTCAACAAATCTTTCGATTCGATCAGCTGCCACAACCAGTTTGTCATAGGATGTGGAAAAGCTGGCACGTACATGATTTTTTCCATGAGGACCAAAAGCCGTTCCTGGAACCACAGCAACCTCCTGCTCCCGGAGCAAGCGATGACAAAAATTAACTTCATCGAGTCCGAGGGATCGAACGCTAGGAAAAGCATAAAAAGAACCGCGGGGCAAATGACATTCAAGTCCCATTTCAGAGAAACGACGTACGATAAAATCACGACGTTTTTGGTATTGTTCCCTCATCCGCATAACATCATCTGTTCCATTTCTCAGAGCTTCTATCGCTGCTTCCTGACTCAATATTGGGGCACACATCATGCAGTACTGGTGAATTTTCATCATTGCATCAATTATCCAATCTGGACCGCAAGCAAACCCGACCCGAAACCCCGTCATAGCAAAACCTTTGGAAAAACCATGCAACAAAATAGTCCGTTCCTTCATGCCCGGAAGTTCAACTATGCTCACATGCTCACCTTCGTAGGTAAGCTCTGCATAAATTTCGTCGCTTATCACAATCAAATCTTTTTCAACTGCAAATTTTGCAAGTCTTTCAAGTTTTGCTCGATCAGCAGTGCCCCCAGTTGGATTGGTTGGAAAATTAAGCAGAAGAATCTTACAACCGGGTTGCCAAGCTTTTTCAAAAGCTTCGGGATCAAGAGAAAAGGATTGTTCTGGCACCGTCCCTACGGCAATAGCTTCCCCATAGGCAAGGGTGACGCTCGGAGCATAAGAAACGTAACAGGGTTCATGATACAGAACTTTATCTCCAGGATTAATAATGGCACGCAATGCAATATCAATTGCCTCGGAAACCCCAACAGTAACCAGAACTTCTGATTGAGGATCGTACTCAGGACCAAAGAAGGAGTTTACATAACTAGAGATTTCTTTTCGTAAGCTGAGAAGTCCTCGATTATCTGTGTAAGAAGTTTTTCCTTTCTCAAGAGCAAAAATGGAGGCTTCCCTTATTTTCCAGGGAGTTATGAAATCTGGCTCGCCAATACCAAGAGAAATGGCTTGTGGCATTTCCGAAACAATGGCAAAAAAATCGCGAATCCCAGATCGAGGAAGGTTTTTTACATGCTCAGCAATAAAATTTTGGGGATCCATCATAGCTTAAGCACTGATTGGGGGTTTCTCTGGGTTATCTCCCTCGTTAGATAAAAGATGCCCGTGCTGCTTGTAAGAACGAAGCAAAAAATGGGTTGCAGTTGAAAGCACCCCGTCAATAGTGGACAAACGCTCAGAGACAAAAGATGCCACGGCATGCAAGTTCTTTCCCTGTACGATCACCATCAGGTCATATGCACCTGACATTAAATGACAGGCTTCAACTTCTTCAAATTTGGAAATCCGATGTGCCAGTCGATCGAAACCTCCCTCTCTTTCAGGACTGATTTTTACTTCAATCACGGCTCGAACTTCATCTATTTTCTTCTTCGATGGATGAATCAATGGCACCCACCCAAGCAAATGCCCACTTGCCCGTAACTCACCCAATTGTCGATCCACATCCTCTTCGGAAAGATTGAGTATTTTCGAAAGTTTTGATGGATCAGGGTCTGCAGTTTCTTGTAGAATTTCGAGTATCTTACTCATGATTATAATTTTGCAATATAAAGATGAAGGTCTTTTAGGTAAAGAATCAAAGCCTACAGTTCCAGATGTAAGATTAATCGAAGGATCGCATTCAATCCAATAGAGTGGGTAATTTCCTCTTTGGCAACCAACTCCTTTAGATTTTGAATTGGATATAATTCTGTGACAATCTCTTCGTGTTCATCAAATGCAAGTCCTGCAGTCTTCTCAACTTGCTCCACTAGTAAGAAATGGCATCGATTGGACAATATTGCCGCGTTCGGTCGGGCACTACCTAATAACTTTGCATCCTTTCCCACATAGCCTGTTTCCTCTTTAAGCTCTCGCAATCCTGCTTCTATTGGATCTTCTCCTTTCTCAATGACTCCTCCCGGTGGTTCGAGGGAATACTCCTTCGTTCCATAGCGAAACTGACGAACCAAAACCAATTCATCATTTGGAGTAATCGCGAGAACATTGACCCAATCATTGGTATCAAGGACAAAAAAATTGCCTTCCACTCCATCCGATTGTCGACGAAATCGGCGCTTATAAACCTCAAAAATCCGGCAATCTGCATGCAGATTATCTTCTTGAACATCCCATCTGCTAGGAAATTTTTTACTCATTAATTTGTATTTCTTCTATCACAAATTCAGCAAGGCTATGATAGATAGGCACATCAGCCTGCCATGCCTTTTCGTGTGTATTTTTGTCTATAGGTTTTCCTGTTTTCACAAGAGCCCCCCGCATACCCGCACTTAGCCCTGTCTGTGGATCAATCCATTTATCTCCTACCACCCAGCATTGCTGAGAATCCAAGTCGAATTTAGTGATCATTTCTTCCTCAAACCTTGGTGATGGCTTTCGATATCCTCCAGCTTCTCCAGGCAATTCAGGCGAGATACAAACTTCCGAAAAGAAATTCTTTGGCCAACCAAATTCTTGATGCATGCGTTGGTTACAGGCATGGACATCTTCCCAATCATAATAACCTCGAGCAATTCCAGATTGATTAGTGTGCATAAAAAGAAGATATCCGGCTTTGCTCACTTCTAATAAAAGATCAGCAATACCGGGAATAATTTCTAATTTCGCAGGATCTTTTAAGTAGTGCACATCTTGAATCAGAGTTCCATCACGATCAAGAAATAATGCTCTGTTTTTATTCTTCTTAATTACAAATGATTTAAAATTTCGTAGGGAGAAGCGGTTGCAGTTCCAACTTTGCCAACCACCACCCCGGCAGCTATGTTTGCAAACTCAGCAGAGTGTTCAAAGGATTCGCCTGATACTAGAGCCATGGTAAGTGACGCAATCACAGTATCACCAGCTCCAGAGACATCAAACACTTCACGCGCAGCAGTAGGAATGGTAGAGGTAATTTTTCCATCTTTTGCAAGTAGCATACCTTTAGATCCTAATGTAATCGCCAGCATCTTAGGAGCGAAGCGTTCAAAAATCCGATCGACAACCTCAATCTGTTGGAAAGGGCTGCGGGTTTCTTTAGATAATCCGGCCAACTCGAGAGCTTCAAATTGGTTAGGTGTGAGTAGGTCCGGAGATGAGTATTTCAACAAACGGCTAGGTTTCGGGTCAATTGCAACAAACCGGGCATGATCACTAACGATTTCAAGAAGCTCATTGGTGACAAAACCTTTTCCATAATCTGAAATTATTACCGCATCCGCAGCTTTTATTTTAGGCATTAAAAGATCCCCAAGCACCCCAAGATCAGGGGAGTAATCTGCCATATGTGCTTCTCGATCGACTCGACATATCTGCTGATTTGAAGCAGTAACTCTTGATTTACTAATGGTGGGTGCAGAAGAGAAACGAAAATTTGTATCTACCTTTACATTGGCTGTACTAAGAATTTCAACCAACTCGTTACCCTTTTGGTCTTCTCCAAACCATCCGATGGTTTCCACAGATGAACCCAAAGAGCGCAAATTTAAAGCTACATTAGAAGCACCACCTGCAACTGATTTCTCTTCTTGCACGGTCAAAACAGGTACTGGAGCTTCAGGAGAAATTCGGCTGACATCGCCAATTACATAACGATCTAACATAACATCACCAATTACCAGAAATTTTAGACTTTTGATTTGTTCGAGAAGCTCTTTCATTTATTATCTGAGATTAAAATGGAATTCACAAAAACAATAAAATTATTCTTTGCTATAATTTTAATTATGCAAGGTTGCAAGGAAAGTACCCTTGAACATGACCTGCCTTCGACAACTGAGCCAAAGAATCAATTCTATAACCTAAACCTTGCGGGAGTTTCGCTAAAAGTAGAAGTGGCGGCACTTGCAGATGAGAGAGCGAAAGGACTAATGTTCAGGGAAACTATGGGATTGCAGGAGGGAATGCTTTTTATTTTTAAAACCGGAACGGAACAGTTTTTTTGGATGAAAAACACCAGAATTCCTCTGGATATCGGATATTTTTCTTCCGTTGGTGAATTACTTGAACTTCACAAGGCAAAACCACATGATTTATCTGGAGTCCCTTCCCGTTCGAAAGACATTAAATTTGTTTTGGAGCTAAATGCTGGGGCGTACAAAAAATTAGGCATTAGTATTGGTGATCGTTTGGAGATGAGTGAAATATATGAAATTTTAAAACTAAGAAATTTAAACCCTTTAAAATACAATATCTCGCCGTAACCTTCATCGGTATCCCTGCGGATTTTTTCTTTGCCAAAGCCAAGCGTCAACCAACATAGACTTTAAATCATATTTCGATTCCCAATTAAGTAACTTTTTCGCAAAGGAGGGATTTGCCCATGCTTCAGTGACATCACCTGCTCTCCGAGAAACAAATTCAAAAGGAATTTTTATGTTATTTCCCTTTTCAAAAGTTTGAATTACTTCCAATACTGAAGAGCCTTTTCCTGTTCCCAAATTACAGATAAATCCTTCCTTGGAATTTTCCAGGGTGGAAAGGGCTTTTAAATGTGCATCAGCCAGATCTACCACATGCAGATAATCTCGCACTGCCGTTCCATCAGTTGTTGGGTAATCATTTCCAAAAATCTTAAGTTTTTTGAGTTTGCCGGTGGCAACCTGGCAAACAAAAGGAACTAAATTATCAGGAATTCCAAGAGGATCTTCTCCAATCTCACCACTTGGATGAGCCCCAACTGGATTGAAATATCGTAAAACCGCAGATTTGAAATTTTGATCTGAAGTACTGTGATCCTGGATGATTCCTTCCATCATGTGCTTGGTTCGTCCATATGGGCTGGCAACTTTACCCACTGGGAAATCCTCTGAAATCGGCACCTTTTCTGGCTCCCCATATACAGTGCAGGAGGAGCTAAAGACTAGGTTAAATACTCCTGCACTTTTCATTTCATCCAATAAAATAACTGAACCTGAAACATTATTATGGTAATATTTAAGAGGATGTTCAGTTGATTCACCCACTGCCTTGAGCGCAGCAAAGTGAATCACAGCAGAAATGTCGGGATTGTCCTGAAAAACATTTTTAACTTTCTTCCTGTCAGTGATATCTCCCTCGATTACAATTAGATCCTTACCTGCAATTTTTGTAACGCGTCTTAAAGATTCTGGAGAGGAGTTGGAGAAATTGTCAATTACAACCACATCTTTTCCATCTTCAAGAAGAGCCAAAACAGTGTGACTTCCAATGTAACCTGCCCCTCCCGTAACTAAAACTTGGCTCATCGGCTCCCCTTTCCAATAGACCTTAAAGTCGCCAGAATGATTTCGAGATCTAAGGCAAAAGATAGATTCCGAAGATAATACAAATCGTACGCCAGTTTATTTTCTGAAGCTTCCATATTGGAAGCATACTGATACTTGATCTGTGCCCAACCTGTGATTCCAGGTTTAACCAAGTGTCTTGTATTCCAATGCGGAACTTTTGATTGAATGTCACCTTGAAATTCAGGTCTTTCTGGTCGTGGACCCACGATCGACATATCTCCCTTAATAACATTCCAAAACTGAGGTATCTCATCAATCCTCCATTTCCGTAAAAACTTACCTAAAAAGGTTACACGCTTATCATCGCTCTGAGCCCACCTCGCTCCATCTTTTTCTGCGTCACTGCACATAGTTCTGATTTTGTGCAGTATAAATGTGTTGCCTAAGTAGCCAGTTCTATTTTGAGAAAAAATAAAAGGAAAACCAGATTCCAAGGTCACCCCAATGAAGCAGAGCAGCATGAGCGGCAAGCAGAAAACTAGAGCAACGGAAGCGAAGAGAATATCAAAGGCTCGCTTGAGCTTGTGGGCAACTGGATTTCTTATCCTTAAATCCAATTTTGCTAACCATGCTTGATTCAATTCAGAAGGTGGAACACATCCAAGATACCTCTGCCAGAATTCAAGTAAGCCAATGACCTGTGTGCCTTTTGATAAAATACCTACGATGTCGAGGCTGTTTTGTGACTTACTTTCATCAATAACCAGCAGATCAATTTTTTGATCTTCACACAATTTTTGAACATTTGAGTTAGTCATGTCACTTTCCTCCTCAGTACTCACCCAGCGAAAAATGTTACTCCCCTTTTCAATATTATCGATGATTGTTTTTTTTCTTCGAGATGACAGCAACAATAGGCATTTAGTAGGGTGTGTTGAAAGAAAAAGATTTACACAAAAAAGGCTGAGAGATGAGCCAAGGGCATTACAGATGATAATCTTTCCAACTGCAAACCTCCCAATAAAAGAATATTCCACAACCCAAACGGACAACAAAAGTGGAAGTACAGCAAAAAAAGAACTTATTCCAGGGAGAAGAAAAATTCCAGCTATACCAAATTGAGGATTTCTTTCCCTCGATCCAATGACTTCACCAAAAAACAAATAAGATAAGCTAAAAACAAGAGCGTAGAGGAAAAGACGTTCTTGAGAAACTAATGACAATGTTTCACTCTCAGGGGAGAAAAAAACAGGTACGGCAATTGAAATCGCAAAAGCGATGATCAAATCAAGAATCAGTTTACAGGATTTACCTAAATTTGAATCCATCAGCTAAATATTTTTTTTAAAAGGTGCGAAAGTAGATTCTATCAAATCCACAAACTCAATTGACTGTAATCGTCTGTCAAACTTCGATCGAATAGAATAAACTTGTTCCTGTAAATTTTCATATCTCAGCCTGTTTGATTTCAACATGACAATGGATTCTGCTATTATTACATGATCTGTTTTTTCGAAAGCCAAACCTATTTGATTAAGTTTAACAAAATCGTTCAACTCTCCGTCTGGTGCCACAAGCAAAGGTAATCCCATCCCCAAGTACTCGTAGACCTTAGCAGGCATCGCAACTTTGGTGGAGTTCATTCTTTGCATTAGGCTGATTCCAACTGATGCATCCGACAATAAAGATGGAATCTCAATCCGATCTTTTTCACCAGTAAAATTAACATTGCCCCAATCTTTCAACCTTTCGGAGTCTGGAATCGGTCCGATAATTATAAACTCAATCTCCGGATCCAATGCTTTTACCTTGAGCGATATTTGACGCAAAGAGTTAATGTCGTGCAGACGACTGAAGCGACCATGGTAAACCACTCTGAAAATTTTATCTTTTTTCTTAAACAAAGTTGGGTCGAAAAATTCACCATCATATCCATTGGGAACATGCTTATTAAGAACTTTAAAAGATTGCATTTCAGCATTAAGTCCCTTCGTCACTGTTGAGACCATTGCACTTTTCTCATAACAAGATTTCTCTCTCCATTGTAGGATTTTTCCTAAAAGATTTTTTTTAGAAACAATGTTTAAATCAAACAGCACTGCGGGATATCTATCACGAACATCAAAAAGATAAGGTATTTTTTTCTTTTTTGATACCTTTGCAATATAGGTTGCTAAAAAAAAGGGGGGAGAAGTAATTACGACGCCATCTAAATCATTATTGATCTTCGTTATTCCCGATCCCAAATCACATGCAAGCCTCATTTCCTGATAAAATCTTCGTATAATCCCCACTCTATTTGAGGGGACTGCTAACCTCGACTCATAATGCTTAGTTCTTCCCATTTGCTTTGAGCCTCTGGAAGAAAAGACATTTATTTGATGTCCACGAGAATCGAGTTCATGAACCCAAGGTCCTATTCTTGCAGAAGCGGCTGCATTAATTGGAGGAAACTCAGAGGTAACAACGGCTATTCTCACATGTATCTTTCCAACAACGAATCAACAATTTTATCTGATGAATGACCGTCTCCGTATAATTCAACAGACCAGTCTAAAGAAGCACCCATGGCGTCGGTTGCCTTTTGCAAAATTGAATCAATTAGAGGTTTGGCCAATCGATTGTGTCCACCATGCAGGAGTTCAACCCATTCAGTTTCTGTCCTTATTGTAACGCATGGCTTTTTTTGAAAAAACGCCTCCTTCTGCATTCCCCCTGAATCTGTAACAATCAAAGAAGTCTGGGATTGTAGGGCTAGTATGTCCAAAAAACCAATTGGAGCAATCAATCTAATTTTAGGTGATACTTTTTCTGTCAAACCATACTCTACAAATTTTGCTCTTGTTCTAGGGTGAAGGGGCAAAACAATTAGTATCTCTTTCGACAACTCATTCAAACCCTCAAGAATCCATTCTAAAGTTTTGTGATCATCGACATTTTCTGCTCGGTGGAGAGTGCACAAAGCAAATTTTCCCTCTATTAAATTCAAATCTTTTATAATGGAAGATTTAGCAACCGCGATTGCTCCAAATGTTTTGGCTGCATCAAGCATAACATCTCCCGTCTTAACTATCTTGCCCGGGTCAACTCCTTCACCAATAAGCCGCTCAAAAGCAACCTGCGTTGGAGAAAACAATAGATCGGATGCATGATCCGTTAAGATTCGATTGATTTCTTCAGGCATTATGCGGTTATTCGACCTTAAGCCTGCTTCCACATGGGCACACTGAATATTCAATTTACTAGCTGCTAATGAACCTGCCAAAGTTGAGTTCGTATCTCCAAAAACTAAAACCCAATCTGGTTTCTTCTCAATGAGTAATTGCTCCACCTCCATCAACATCTGGCCCGTCATTTTTCCATGCGAACCACCTGAAATACCTAGATTTGCATTGGGTTCCCTCATATTTAGTTCATCAAAAAATACTTTGGACATATTTTCATCAAAATGCTGCCCAGTATGAACTAAATATTCGTCAATGCCTCTTTCGATCAAAGAATTTGAAACGACAGCTGACTTAACGAATTGCGGTCTTGCTCCGATAATAGTCATTACCTTCATCAAGATTTTACCTCCATTACGAGCTCATATAAGGAAAGTAATTTTTTTTCTTGTACCTCCCAGGAATGATCTTCTGCCATTTTGCGGGCGTTCCTGCTCAATCTTTTTAGATCTTTTTGTAGTAACTCTTTTAAACCTCTCCTTATTCCATCTGGGGTAATCGATTCACAGATCACGCCACATTCGTATTTTTCCACAAGTTTTCTCATTTCGGGCAGATCGTTTATAAGAACCGGCAAACCTGCCATCGCATATTCGAAGAATTTATTCGGTAAAGAATATCTATGATTCAAGCAATTATCTATGGTCAAACAAACACCAAAAGTAGCCGAAGAGGTATAGGATAAAAGCTCATTAACTGGTACCGACCGAAGGTAATAAATATTTTTCTCACTCAGGGATAACTCGATAATATGCTTTTCTAAGTTTTTACCGGGTTCTGTGGTACCACCATGCCCCATTAATATAAGATTTACATCTTTGACTTTTTCTTCGCTAAACCCTGAAATCAACTCTTCAATACCTCGGTATGGAATAAACCCACCTTGGTACAGACAGTTTAGCGAATTAGCAGGAAGAGAAAGTACAGAATGGAATTTATTACTATCAGTAAGATCTTCAGAAGGTGGGCAGTTTAAAATAAGAATTTTGGGTATTTGGCGGAAAAGATTCTCATACATATTTAGAATCGACCCGCTTACAGTAATGAAACCTGCAACAAAATTCGTTGAAATTTTCTCCAGACTCAATATCAGAGATTTACTGATTTTACCTAAGCCTAATTTATGACTCTCAAACTCATGGGCATCGTAAATTACCTTAGCATTAGTTCTAAAAATTAATTTTGAAAGTATTATTGCTGGCAAAGGATGATAATCGTGACAATGCACAAGATCCATTGTTCTAATTTTCCAAGAAACTATGATCGTGAAGTTTAAAATTTCGATAATTTTTGCGATGGAAGAAATATTGAATCCGAACGGTGATTTCACCCTTTTAATGCTATATTTATTGATAGATTCAAAACTTTTTAACCCCTTTTTCCATAGGGCGAAAACAGTCACATCATATCCTGCATTAGTTAAACTATTTGCTTGTTTCTCAACCCGTGAATCACGTGTAAAATCATTATAAACCAGAGATGCAATTCTCATTAACAAAGATAGATATCTAATTTAAATAATTAATTTCATACCATTTGTAATAATTAATCATCCTCCAAAGCTTTGAACTATTTATTACCTTTCTTTCGCAAATTTTTTGAAAATAAAGGGAGGATTTTTTCCTATCTAAAATTGGAACCTTATGAAAGTTTTGAATCCAACCGTTGATTCTGTTTCTTTCGGAACGAAGCCAATCTAACTCAGGAGTTTCAAATCCAACTTTATCTTTCCTTTGTAATATTTCCTGCGGAACAATACCCTTCATTGCATCACGAAAAATGCATTTTGTGGTGCCATCAGCAGCAAGCAGAAAATCTTCAGGAAGGGAAAGTATATACTCTGCAATATCAGTCGTAAGAAAAGGAACCCTACTTTCAACAGAATGAATCATGGAGTTTCTATCCTCATATCTCAAAAGGTGAACAAGTCCATTTTTACCCATAAGCGCGTCTCTCAAACAAAGACTCAAGAATCTTGAATTTTCATTTTCTGTTTCTTCCATGTATGAGTGTGTTATTGGCAATTTTTTAACAAACTTTTCGTTTAGTAGAGATTTTCTTGAAACAATTTTCCTGTAATGAGCAAATAGCGACTGAACTGAAGGAGAATTCATTATTTTAATAAGATCTTTTAGAGGATAGTTTCCTGTTCTACTCTTAATCCCCAAAAATAATTTTAAAAATTTTTTAATTTTTAATTCTGATAACAGGCTTTTAAACTTTGAAAACGGGTATCCATGATATCCTGCTAGTAATTCATCAGCACCCTGCCCATCTAAACTAACCGTTATGTCTTGTTGTCTCAATTTTTGAAACACTCTATACTGGGCATAAATACTTGTACTCCCAAAGGGTTCTCCCTGAAGACAGATCAATTCCTCCAAATCTTCGATTAACTCTGAAGGTTTTATTACAATTTTATGAGGAATTGCTCCGACATGAAGGTTTACAATGTCAATCCACTTTTCTTCATTCTTCGAAGCCTCAGAAGAAATAAAGCTAAATGTGCTGATCGGAATCCTAGGTTCAAGATGCCTGATAGCACAGACTATGGCTGAAGAGTCAATTCCTCCAGAAAGAGCCGCTCCAACAGAAACATCAGAACGCAAATGGAGTTTCACGTTGGAAAGAAATTTTTCCCTTATTGTCTTACTCGCCTCAGCAAATGAAATCTTTCCATTTTCTTCTACGCTTGGGTTCCACCATCTGCTGAGATTTAATTTTGTTTTGGGGGCTAAAGATAGCTTGAGATAATGACCCGGTGGCAAATGTTTAATGCCTTGATAGAAAGTGTTTTCTCCTTTGTCTACTTCTCCCAATGCCAGATATTTTAACGCAGTATCCCAATTGGGTTCGGGCTTGGAACTCAAAAGTGGGATTAATCCTTGAATTTCAGAAGAAAACTTGAATTCGTGATTATTATAAAAATAAAAAAATGGTTTGATTCCAAAGCCATCCCTTACGCAGTGGATCATTTGCTCTTTTTTATCAAATACTACGAAAGCAAACATCCCCTTAAGTTTAGCTAAACATTCAATACCCCATCTTTCCCAAGCCACAAGAAGTACTTCCGTATCAGTTTGAGTGAGAAATTTACAGCCACTTGATTCCAACTCCGACCTGAGTTCCAAATAATTATAAATCTCACCGTTGTAAGTGATAACATAACGACCATTTTGAGAAAACTTTGGTTGATGACCATCCTTGGATAAATCTATTATCGAAAGTCTTGTATGACCCAAAATCAAGGTTCCAGAAGAATCATTTGAATCAATATTTAATCTCACTATGCCTCGATCATCTGGGCCCCTGTGATTTAATTTTTTTTGAGCATCTTTTACCTGTTCGATCCCAGAGCAAGAAAATTTAGAAAAATAACCAATAATTCCACACATCAGTTTATTTCGATTTTCTTTCCTAATGCTTTTTCATAATCCCGCTTTATTCCATCAACTATAGATATAGGATCATGCCACTTTTCAACATATGCACGACTTTGTCTTGATAAATTGGAGAGTTCCGTATTGGACATATTCAAAACTTTCTTTAATCCGTCACGAACCGTTTCAGGGCAAACTCGAATGAAAGGAAATTCTTCGGTCATTTGTTCAGGGACAAATTTTAAATCTTCATCCCTTAGGTAAACCACCACAGGTTTTCCCAAAGCCATAGCTTCCACAGCTAATCCTCCGTACCAACCGGCAAATAATTGGTCCACCAAGATGTCTATTGTTTCATATATCTTACGGGCTTCTCGGTTACTCACCCCTTCAACCAAGACAAACTCAAAGGAATAACCTGATTCCCTCAACGAATCGAGAGCATCAATGATAAGTTGCGTGCCCTTGACCTTACGGTGGCTAGGAGCATGACCGATCCGCAAGGGGCGATCCGTTTTTGAGGGGTAGACTGGAGACCATTCAGAAAGATCGAGGTGGCAGTAGGGTGTGAATTTCGCCCCCTTTGGCAGGACATGCAGTAAATCCGGATTAAGAGCATAAATGGTATGGCAATAACGAGCCATTCTGTTGATAGACCTTTTTTTAAACGCATCTGAATGGGGATTGTAATATCCTTCATCAACTTGGGAAGCGATGGAGATCTTGAAATTTTCTCGGCTAAAAGAACCTTGTCGTGCATCATCCCCTTGATAATGCACGAACATCGGTCTCCCCAAGGCCTTTAACATAGAGAGCTCCCAGCACTGCAAGATTGAGGAGTAAAGGAAATAGATTGCCCGTGCAATTCGGTTAAAAAAGCCTTCACCCGGCTTAAAAGGAGGTGGCGGGCAGGCGACTGTAGTTCCAAAATTGTAATGTATTACTTCAAATTTCCAAGGCATAGTAAGTATGGTTACTATTCTCTTGATTTCCCGAAGGATGAAAGAGTCCTTCTTTTTCCAAAGCACTTGATCAGCCTCGTATTCATACATGTTTTGCTTTAAGACAAGTACATGGCTCGATACACCGAGCTCCTTCAATACTCTACTAATTCCAGGAGGATTTCCTCCTACGGCAGTTGGACAGTGTAAGACTTTCGCTCTCAGGGGATTAGATCCTTTATCCCTTTTCGAAAAGGAATCTTGGGTACATGGAGCTTACTTTTCATGGCTGACACGTCTCCAATCAAATCATTCGGATTCACATCCGATCGCTGATAGCTTGCAGCAACGCCAATACACTCGCTCATTGTCTCGCAAATCTCAAACAGCGTCATTTCTTCAGCACCTCCGATATTAAAGGTTTGATTGCCCCCCGCTCCCAACGACGCGATCAATGCCTTGGCCGCGTCGGTAACATGAATCGGATTGATTCGAATGCCATTCTGACCATCTAGGCTTACCGGGTCCCCCGATCGTATCCCGTCGATCAATCTCGGTAAAAGCATCGATCTCCTTTGGCCTTTCCCGTAGATGAAAAAAAAGCGTAAGATGGTGACTTGCATAAGTGAAGAGTACTGTTGCACCAGTAGTTCGCTGGAATACTTGCTACTCAAGTAGTATCCGAGTTTGCCACTGTCAACCACGGGTGCATTTTCCTTAAACGCTTGGTTTCCGTGTCCGTAGACCCCGCCCGAAGAAGCGTAAACAAAATGGCGTGCACCTGAACGATAAGCATAATCTAGCAAGCGTGCGGTGGATTCGACATTAACGCGAAAAATATCCTTTGCCTTGTCTGGGAATTCACGAAAATGCTCGGATTGGGCGAGATGAATGACAGCATCAATTTTGCCTGGCAGAGAATCGTCCTTCCAGTCTTTCGCTAAATCAATTTGATGGGAAACAGCATTAAAGAGCTCAGGCACTCCACACTTCCCTCTCATCAACAAGTGCAGTTCTGAAGAATCACAAAGAAGATTGGTGACCTCTCGCCCCAGCAAGCCAGTCCCTCCAGTCAGGAGGATTTTAGAAGATTCATTCATAAAATTTCTTACGAAAATCCTTGGCACCCAAAATCTCGGCGGTCGGGTACCGGGATTTGATTGTGTTCCGGGACTCATCGTCCCAACAACCGAAGCAAAGGCCCTTTGACAAACTGAAAAAAGGAACATTGCAAATTCTCTCGATCAAAGGACGAAAGCCATCTTCATGTCCGTATATGTTCATTTCTAGGAACTGGTAACTGTAATCATTCGAATACTCGGAGAATTTGGTCAGATCCAACGAGGGTGCTTTAGACATTAATTTCACTTCTACGGGATTCCCCTCAGCAACTTCCCGACAGAGTTGAAAGGCATCGAGCATGCTTCCCTTACCATCTTGGAAC
>MDTB01236352.1_pt1 | contig 15500 bp, 15 predicted proteins | sample 811161 | NCBI WGS metagenome assembly MDTB01 (sample SAMN05326650, study PRJNA326480) | marine metagenome | isolation source: seawater | place: Mediterranean Sea | collected 2009 | reverse complement strand
TTATCAGTCACTAATAATTTATATTATTACATCAATATATTTACTCTTTAATTTCTATAAAAAAAAAATTGGGATTACAGTACTTATACTGTTTACATTTTATATGCTTCCATTTATTCATATTTTTACTTATCTCATTCATGACTTTTCATTATTATACAGTGGCAAAACATTTTTTGGATTAGCACCAAATGAATACACCTTTAATGAAGATATCTCAAAACTAATGTTTATGATGGGAGCAATGGGAGGGTTGGGGTTTGTATTTGGTATCTCTAAAATGTCTGATAAACCCAATTTTAAGAAAAATATAATTTCAACAAATCAACCAAATGAAATTACTTTTACAATGCCTATATTTTTTTTAATTCTTTTTATAGCAGTCATTACCTCTCAATTATCCTCTATATCAAGTACTATATTTGAGACTAAATATGCAGCAGAAGGTTCATCGACATGGAGTACAAAAGCTAATATTTCCTCTTTATGGTTTGTGTCATTTCAAATATTTCTTTTTTTAATATGTGAGGCAGTATATGATAAAAATTCGACCAATAGAAATACAAAATATTTTTATTTATTTTTGTCTTTAGCTTATGTAATTGTATGGTTGCAATTATTTCGTGGAGACAGAGAGTCTGTATCCATAATTATTGCTATCTTTATTATATTTAGTTTTTGGATTTATAAGATAAGAGGCAATCCCAACAGTAATTTTCCTTTTATTAAAATACTTATTCTTACCATTATAATTCTTACAATATCTCAGATTATTGGATCTGCTAGAGGAGGATTATTAGTAGGCTCAAATAATATTTTTGAAATTTATGAGTTAATCAAAAATGACAAAAATATAGGAAACAACTTATTTTCTGGAACTTGGTCTGCAGTTTTACTTGGTCCAATGTCCGTTGCCGGAGACTATATAAAAGATATTTCATTAAACAACAACCGAGAAGAAATGAATCATTTTATCTTTTATTATGGTAGAGATTATCTAGATATTATTTTATCTGCATTGCCTGGTTTATTTTATGATTTTGTTGATTTAGAAAGACCAATAAATCAATTAGCATCGCCAGCCTGGAGGTTAAGATATGGTGGAGGAGGCTGGCATGCTGTAGTATTACCATTTTATAACTTTTCTTTTATGGGTATTTTTATAGTTACTTTTATTTATATACGTATAATAAGTTTATACGAGGTAAGTTTCGAAAAAAACCCAACAATGACAAAATTATTTTTCTTGAGCACAGTTATTGCAGTTAGTCCTCACTGGCTATGGTACGGTGATAAGGCATTACTAAATGCAATATTAGGATTTTTCATTTTATATCTCTTTATGAGATTGTTGGGTATTATGCAGTATATTAAAATATTAACGAGTAATACAAAAAAAAATCTATGAAATATTTAATTATTGGAGGCGCTGGATTCATAGGCAGTTATATTGCTGAAGCTTTAATAAAAAATAAAAAAAATCATATAACAATTTATGATAATTTTTCATCAGGCAAATTGTGGCATCTTGAGGCAATAAGCTCTAATAAGCGTCTAAAAATTATTAATAAAGATATTTATAATAAATCAATTTATAAGATTATGACTAATATAAATATTGTTATATTATTAGCTGCAAATCCTGATATTTCAAAAGCAGTTAATGAACCGGATATCGATTTTAAACAAGGAACAGTTCTTACGCAAATAGTATTAGAATCTATGCGTTTAGCTAAAGTTTCAAGGCTTATATATGCTTCAGGCTCTGGTGTTTATGGAGATATTGGAAATAAAAGATTGGATGAAAATTATTCCCCTATGCAACCAATCTCAACATATGGCGCAAGTAAATTGGCATGTGAAGCCTTAATTTCAAGTTATAGTTACATGTTCGATATTAAGGCATCAGCTTTGAGGTTTGGAAATGTAGTTGGTGGACGACAAACACACGGGGTCGGTTATGATTTTATAAGGAAACTAATTAATAATCCTTATACAATTTCTGTAATGGGGAATGGTTCTCAGTCTAAACCCTATATACACGTTGATGATGTTGTAAGAGCAATTATTTTAGTTCTAAACAAACAAAAACTAAAATTTGATACTTATAATGTTGCCCCAGATGATATCCTTTCTGTTTCAAAAATTCTTGATATAGTTTTATTAAAGTTAAAAATAAATAAAACTAAATGTGATATAAAATATGAAATTTCAGATAGAGGTTGGAAAGGCGATGTTCCAATTGTAAAGCTTAGCTCGAAAAAAATTTCTAAGCTTGGATGGAAATTAAAATATAATTCACTTCAAGCTGTAACAAAATCAATAAGAGAGCTATATAAAAACAGAAAAAAATTGTATTAAAATTTATTATGATCGATTTAGTAATTATCAGTGGAGCTAGCAGTGGAATAGGAGCATCAATCTTTGACTCATTAATTAATAATAAAAAAAAGCACATTATTGCTATTTATAATAAGAGTAAAATTTATTCCTCAAAAAAAGATAAAAATACAAAAATTTTTAAGTTAAAGTTAGACTTAAAAAATATTTTACAAGTTGAAAAAAAAATTTTAGGATTAGTAAAATATAAAAAGATAAAATCTTTATCACTAATATTAGCTGCAGGGTCACTGGGACATCCAGGTGGAGTATTTAATTCGGATATAGATGATTGGATAAATACTTTCAAAATAAATTTAGCGGGAAACTTATCAATAATTAAATCCTGTAAGAAAATTATATTAAAAGGTGTAAAAACTAGAATTGTGTTTTTTGGTGGAGGTGGAGCTGCATATGGATACCCAGAATTTACTGGTTACTCTTTATCTAAAGTATCAATTATAAGACTGGTTGAAAACCTTAGTATTGAGTTTAAAAAGTTAAAATTAAATGCATCAGTAGTTGCTTTAGCACCTGGGGCAATTAAAACACCAATGCTTGCAAAAGTTATAAAGAATGGTGGTCAAATAAAAACACTTACAGAAATAAATGAGCCTGTAAAATTTGTTAATGATTTTATTTCTTACAAGTTAGATAAATTCTATCTTAATGGTAGGTTTGTTCATGTAAGAGATAATTTAGAGAAATTGAAAAAAAAAGATGCATCTAATTTATTTTTATTAAGAAGAGTAGAATGAATATTATTATAATAGGTGCTGGATATATAGGAAGAGAGAGAATAAAAGCACTGGAGTATATTTCAAATAATTTCAACTCAAAAATTCAGATTTCTGCAATTTATGATCTTGACCCAGACTCTATTAAAAATCTTAAACAAGAACATATAAATAAATTTTCAAAAGATTTAAACAATATTGATTTCAGTGGTGTTGACTGGGTTTTTATTTCATTACCACATTTTGAGGTAAAGAATTTTGCAATAAAAGCTCTAAAAAATAATTGCAATCTTTTTATTGAGAAACCAATGGGTAGAAATTTGGAAGAATGTAAGGAAATAATTTCAAACATTAATAATAATCAAGTTGTTAAGGTTGGTTTTAATTATAGATTCATGCCAGGAATATCGAAAGCAATTTCTGATATAAGGGAAAAAAAATTTGGAAATTTAATTTCGATAGATATGACAATAGGTCATGGTAATTCACCTGGCATGGAAGACTCATGGAAACTAAATTTAGAGAAGTGTGGCGGTGGATGTATACTTGATCCTGGAATACATTTAATTGACTTAGTAAATTTTATAGCTGATGAACAAGTTAGCGTATTGCATGTAAATGGTTGGTCAGGATTTTGGAATACAAATGTTGAGGAAGAGGCTTATATATCTCTTAAGTCAAGAAGTGGAATTAGGTTTAACATTACGTCTTCTATAGTGAGGTGGCGAAGTACTTTTGAAATAAAAATTAATGGAACAGAGGGATATGGAATTGTCACTGGTCGGGGAAGATCTTACGGTTCTCAAAATTATATTATAGGTAAAAAATGGGGATGGCTTTCTGGTAAAACACAAAAAGAGTCCGAAGAGCTAATAATAAAAAATGCTGATTGTGAAAATTCGTTTATACAAGAAACGTGCTCTGCATTAGAAGTATCTAACAATAAGTTAAGTGAAGTTTGTGACTATAAATTTAATTTAAAGAATATGAGTCTACTTAATGAATGTTATATGAATCTCAAAAAATGAAGAAATTTATTATAAAAATAGTTGAAAATATATATTTTATTAAATTTCTGTATTATTTATCTATTATCCATAATTTTTATTATATTCATATAAAAAAAAATAATAATAATGAATCTAAGTTAAGAAATCAGTTAGTTAAATCTGTAGCATTTGTAAATTCTAGTGTTCATTTCAATCCTTATTCTCTTAATCCAAAAATAAATAATTCAGGAACTGCAAATTGGGCCGAAAATATATGGAATCTACTTAGTACTATTGATAGTAAGGATTTCTATTGTATTTATCGCGATTATAAAATTAAAAATAAAAAATATGATTTAATAATAGGTTTTCCTTCAAAAATATTTGTAAAATTATGTAACCATAATGTTTATGCAACAAAAATTTTGATTGCTGTAAATTGTCATCCTATATTCAGACTAAAACAGTTTATAGAAGAAGCAAAAGATTTGAAATTATACTCAATTGAAAGAAGTGAAATTGCAGATCCTTTTATAATGAATAAATCAATATTTTATAGTTCAAAGATAATTTTAACAGGAAACCATGTCATAAAAAAAACCTTTACAAATTTAGGTATTAAGGACGATAAAATTCAATCAATTTCTGGAGGATTAAATTATGAAATATTTTATAATAAAGAAATAAGAAAATATGATTGTGAGATAATCTTTTTTTTTCCAAGTGCTTATAGGGGTCTAAGAAAAGGCTATGTTAGACTATTAAAATTTTGGAGTAGTATTGAAAAAAATAATCCATCATTAAATATTATGCTTTTTATATTAGGCAAAAAAGATAAAAAAATTGAACATAAGTTTAGGCGTTTAATTTCAAGTTTAAATAAGGTTAAATATATTAACGATTATATAAGTGAAAAAAAATTAATTGAATACTATAATAAATCTCATTTTGTAATATTACCTTCTTTAGATGAAGGTGAAGTACATGGAATTATAGAAGGAATGGCTTGTGGTGCAATACCAATAATCTCAAAATTTTGTGGGTTAAATATTAATCACCAAGAACATGGTTTATTACTCGATGATTTTAAAAATACAGAAAAAAATACTAAATTAGTATCTGACATGGTAAAAGATAAAAAGAAGCTAAAATTAATGTCTGATGTGTCTGTTAAATTCATTAAAAATAACAATCAGTGGAAAAAGTTCGATAAAATTTTTGTTAAAGCTTTAGGTAGGCCGATAGAATGATAATTGTTCGAAGTCCACTAAGAATTACATTAGGTGGTGGGGGTACTGATTTATTTTCTTATTACAGTAAAAAAGAAGGCTTCACAATATCGGCTGCAATCAATAAATACGTTTATGTATCAATAAATAAGAGATTTTATAATAATATTTTATTAAAATATTCTGAGTATGAAGAAATAAAAAGTATTAATGAAATAAAGCATCCTATAATTAAAGCAGTACTGAAAAATAAAAATTTTTTAGATACAAATATAGAAATTAATTCAATAGCTGATATTCCAAGTGGTACTGGTTTGGGTTCATCTAGTAGTTTTACTGCAGCATTAATAAAAGCTATATCTTTTTATAGAAGAGAAAATTTAACAACAGATGATTTAGCAAAACAATCATGCATGATTGAGATTGAGTATTTGAAAGAACCAATTGGAAAACAAGATCAATATATTTCTAGTTATGGAGGTGTTAACTGTTTAACATTTCATAAAGATAATACTGTGACAGTAAAAAAACTTGGTATGTCCGATAATAAACTTGAAGAATTAGAAGATAATTTATTGCTTTTTTTTACAGGAATATCAAGAAATGCTAGTGATATTTTAGTAGATCAAAATATAAACTCGTTAAGGAATGACTTAAAGATGCTAGATAATCTCGATTATGTAAAAAAACTTGGCTTGCTTAGTAAGAAGGCTTTAGAGGAAAACAATATTGAAGAGTTTGGATTAATTATGAAAGAGCACTGGGAATATAAAAAGCAAAGATCAAAAAAAACAACAAGTAACCTTATAGATGAAATTTTTAGCTATGGTATAAGTAATGGGGCAAGTTCTGGCAAAGTAGTTGGTGCAGGTGGAGGTGGATTTATAATGTTTTTAGCAAAAGATAAGTCTAAATTAAGAAAAGCAATGTTATCAAAAAATATTAGTGAAGTTAAATTTAAATTTGATTATGAAGGGACTAAATTAATTAATAGCTAACAATGAATTTTCCAATAATTATTTTGTGTGGTGGAATGGCGACAAGATTACTTCCTCTTACAGAAAGAGTGCCTAAATCTCTTATAATAATTAATAACAAACCTTTTATTTATTGGCAATTAAAGTATTTAGAATCTCAAGGTTTCAAAGAAGTAATCCTTTGTCTTGGACACTTATCAAATGATGTTGAAAAGTATTGTAGTGCAATATCAAATATAAAGTTAAAAATTAAATATTCCTATGATGGAGATAAATTACTTGGTACTGGAGGAGCAACTATAAAGGCCTCTTCTTTAGTTAAAAAACATTTTTTTCTTATGTATGGTGATAGTTATTTGCCAATTAATTTTAGTAAAGTAGAAGATAAATATATTAATTGTAAAAAGGATGTTCTTATGACTATTTATAGGAATAAAAATAATTTTGACCAATCAAATGTACAATATGAATACGGAGATAAATTTTTATATAATAAAAAAACCAGCCATAATTCAATGCAATATATTGATTATGGTTTATTAATATTTAACTCTAAAATTTTCGATGATTATAAAAAGAATATTAATATTGATTTGTCAGATATTTTAAATGACTTTTCAAAAAAAAAATTAATTGCACCATATGAAATTTATGATAGATTTTACGAGATTGGAAGTAAGTCAGGTCTATCAGAATTTAATGGGTACATTAAAAAACTATTTTAAATGAGCTTTGTAAAAGAATATTTGTCTGAGTCAAAAAAAATTATTGAGCAGATTGATTATAATCAATTAGATAAAATAATTGATATTATAAGTACAGTGAAAAAAAATTTTGGTAGAATATTTTTTTTAGGTGTCGGAGGTAGTGCAGCAAATGCTTCGCATGCTGTTAATGATTTTAGAAAAATTTGTGGTATAGAATGCTATGCACCTACAGATAATGTATCAGAACTTACAGCTCGAGCAAATGATGAGGGATTTGATTATATCTTCTCTGAATGGTTAAAAATTAGTAAACTTAATGAAAACGATTTAATCTTTATTCTATCAGTAGGTGGTGGCAATGCAGAAAAAAATATAAGTACAAATTTAATTAGTGCTCTTGATTTTGCAAAAAAATGTAACTCTAATATAATTGGTATATTGGGAAGAGATGGAGGGTATACAACTAAGATGGCTAATGAATATATTGTAATTCCAAATGTTAACAACAAACATATAACCCCACACGCTGAAAGCTTTCAAGCTTTGTTATGGCACTTGATTGTATCTCATCCTAACTTAAAAATTAATCAAACGAAATGGGAATCCCAAACATAATATTGTGTTATTAAATAAAGCAGTTTTTTTTGATCGTGATGGAACTCTTATATTTTCAAAAATTATTAAAGGTCAACCAATAGCCTTTAATAAGTTACAAGATATAAAAATTATACCTGGCATCAAAGAAACTATATCTAAAATAAAAAAATTTGGTTATCTTTGTATAATGATTACAAATCAACCAGATGTTTCTCGGAAAAAAGTCAGTAAATCAGAGGTTATTGAAATAAACGATTATTTGATTGAGGAATTGTCTCTTGATGATTGTTTTGTGTGTTTTCATGATGACGCTGATTTTTGTGAATGTAGAAAACCTTTACCTGGAATGCTTTTTGAAGCTTCTAGAAAATGGAATATTAATTTGTCAAGTTCCTATATGGTTGGAGACAGATGGAGAGACGTAAATGCTGGAAAAAAAGCTCAATGCGAAACCATTTTAATTGACTATAATTATAAAGAAAATATTGATATTGAACCCGATTATGTTATTGATGAACCATTTGATATATTAAATATAATTTGTCCATAATTTACTATGACTCCTGCTAATCACAATTTAAAAATTAAAATATTTGCTGATGGTGCAAATAAGAGTGAAATGCTAGAAATGAGTCAAAATGCTGTCATAAAAGGACTTACCACAAATCCATCGCTTATGAGAAAAGCAGGGGTTGAAAATTATAAGGAGTTCGCACTTGATGTCCTGTCGAAAATCAAAGATAAACCTATTTCTTTTGAAGTTTTTTCTGATGATTTAAATGAAATGGAAAGACAGGCAATTGAAATATCAAGTTGGGCAAAAAATGTCTATGTGAAGTTACCAATAACAAATACTAAGGGTATTACGACAAGTAAATTGATAAAATATTTGTCTGATAAAAATATTAAGCTCAATGTAACAGCTGTCTTTACTCTTAAGCAAGTAAATGAAGTTTTAGAAGTATTAAATAAAGATGTAGACAGTTATATTTCTGTCTTTGCTGGGAGGATTGCAGATACAGGTGTTGATCCAATTCCACTAATGCAGAAAGCCTTAATTATTATGAAAAATCATAAGAACTGTGAACTTATATGGGCCAGTCCAAGAGAAATGTTAAATATATTCCAGGCAGATTCAATAGGTTGCCACATTATAACAGTTTCAGGCGATATTATTCAAAAGTTAAAACTTATTGGTTATGATCATGAAAAATATTCACTGGAGACAGTTAAGATGTTTTACGATGACGGGGTATCTTCGGGCTTCAAAATCTAAATCAAGCTAATTTATGTTTTTTCTAAGTCAAGTAAAATTATTTCTAATCACTACAATAAATAATTTTTTAAAATTATTTGGATTAAAAATATTAAAAACCTCATCTTTAAATAATATTGAAAAATTAAATTCAAAATTATTAAACCAACTATCCCTCTCATTTGAATCAAATCTAAAAGCTGGAATATCGTCAATAGTGTTCAGTAAAGATAGAGCAATGCAACTTAATTTATTTCTAGAATCACATAAAGAAAATATCAATAGAAGTTATCCTATATTTATTATTTATTCTTATACAAATGATAAGCATCTTGAAAGCTATAGAAAACTTCAAGAAGAAAAAAAAAATAAATTTAGTAATTTATTTTTCATCAATGAAAAAAAATATAATAACTTTAAAGAATGTCTAATATTAACACTAGAATCAATTAAAACAAAAAATTTAATTTTCTTTGTTGATGATATAGTATTTATTAATAAAATAAACTTTGATATAGCTGCAGAATTAGACACTAAATCTACAATTCTCTCTCTAAGATTGCATCCCAATTTAAAAAGGTCATATACTGCAAACAAAAAAATAAAACCTCCTAATTTTACTCAATATAGAAAAGATGATGAATTAATCAAATTTGCCTGGTACGAACAAGAATGTGAGTGGTCTTGTCCGTGGTCAGTTGATGGACATGTTTTGTCATTGTCTGAGGTGTATTATATCGCAAAAAATAGTAATTTCTTTGCTCCTAACTCTTTTGAAGGAGTTTTTTTCAATTTTAATTATTTAGCTAAAAATAAAACTGGTATATGTTTTGAGGAAAGTAAAGTATTTAACTTGACCATAAACAAAGTTCAAAATGAAAATAGTAATAAAAGTGGAAATATTTCAGTATCTTATTTACTCGAAAAATGGGATAAAAATCTAGCAATAAATTATTCAGATTTTAAAGGTTTTAAATCAGAGTCAACGCATGAAGTAAAAGCTATAAGTTTCATTAAAAGAAATTTATAAATATTTTTTATTATTTTAATTTAAAAATGAATATCTTATTGATAGGCGAGTGGAGAAGCAAAATACATGAAGAAAGATGCCATAATGCTCTTTCGAATTTAGGACATATTGTTACAAAATTTAAGTGGTATACTTATTTTGAAACTAATAATAATTTATTACGTTTTTTTTATAAATTTCAAAATAAATATTTAATTGGACCAAAATTAAACAAAATTAATAATAAAATAATCAAAATAAATTTAGCTAAAAATTTTGATGCTATCTTTATCTATAGAGGTAGTTTAATAAAAAAAGAAACGTTAATTCATATAAAGAAAGATAAACCAAACATTAAGATTATTGGATATAATAATGATAATCCATTTTCCAAAGATTATCCAAAATGGTTATGGAGACATTTTATAAAATGTATTCCATATTATGATTTAGTATGTGCTTACAGAATTGAAAATATTAATCAATTATATGATTTAGGTGCAAAAAAAGTTGAACTTCTAAGGTCATGGTATGACCCTGAGTTTAATTATCCAATAAAATTAAATAGTTTAGATAAAAAGAAATATGGTTGTGATATTGTTTTTGTAGGTCATTATGAGGATGACGAAAGAGTGGAGTGTTTAAAAAAACTAGTTGTTTCAGGATTTAATGTTAAAATTTGGGGACCGGGTTACGATTGGGATCCAATATTGCTTAAAATTCCTGAATTAAAGCACTTAGTTCCAATTCAACTTGTTTGGGAAGAGGAATATAATAAAGCAATATGTGGAGCAAAAATAGCATTATGCTTTTTATCAAAACTTAATAAAGATACCTATACAAGAAGGTGCTTTGAAATTCCAGCATGTGAAGTTATGATGCTTTCTAGTTATTCCGATGATCTAAATAACTTATTTATTAATGATAATGAAATTGTTATGTTTAAAACAGTTGACGAATTAATTTCTAAATCTGATTACTATCTTAAAAATTCTATAGAAAGGAATAATATTGCAAAAAATGGTAAAGAATCAATTAAATCTAATAAACATGATATAAAAAATCGCATGAAAAGTCTAATATACTTTATTAATCAATTATGATTGAAAAAATTACAAATACAATACTCTGGATTAAGTGGAGGCTGAAATTTAATTTAAAGATTAATCCAAGAGAAAAAGTTAAGTTAAATCTTGGTTGTGGATTAGCTGTGCATCCTGAGTGGTACAACATCGATGGAAGCTTTAATGCATTATTAGCTAATTTTCCTGCTTTAATTCTTAAGCTAGCTTATAATTTTACTGGATCAAGACATTATCATTCTATTGATGAGTTTATTAAAATATTAAAAAATAATAACTTTTATCAATATAATTTAAAGTATGGAATTCCACTTAGGAGTAACTCAGTTGATTATATATTTTCATGCCATTTTATAGAACATCTATCTAAAAGTGATGCAAATTTTTTAATGTCTGAATGTTATAGAGTTTTAAAAAAAGGTGGAATAGTTAGAACCGTTATCCCAGACTTGGACTATGCTCTTAGGATAATGAATAATGGACATTTTGAAAAAGCTTTAAATAATTATTTTTTTGTCGGTGAGGGAGAAAAAGTAGATTTTTCAAGACACAAATACATGTATAATTTTAAACTTTTTGAAAAACTTCTTATCGATGAAAAGTTTACTGATATTACAAAGTGTTCCTTTCAAAATGGTAAAGTGCCTAACATTGAGACACTTGACAATCGTCCAGAGGAGTCACTTTATATAGAGGCAACTAAGTAAAAAATAATGATTGATACTCCATTAATATCAATAGCAGTACCCTGCTATAATAGGCCTGAGACTTTACAACGATTAATTGCCTCAATTGATTGCAGGCCTGATGATATAGAAATTATCTTTTCAGATGATGCCTCTCCTCAATCAAAAAAAATTTCTGAAATAATCAATAATTTTATAAAAAATTCAAAATATAAAATTATTTATAATATAAATGAAAAAACACTTGGTTTTGATGGAAATTTGAGAAAATTAATTAATATAGCAACTGGAAAGTATATTCTTTTTCTTGGTGACGATGATTTATTTATTAAAAATAGATGTGATGATTATATAAATTTTATAAAAAAAAATTTGAAATTTAAATATATACTTAGATCATACATTTCAACTAATAGCGAAGGCAAAATTGAGTATTTTAAATTTTTAAAGCAACGTTCTGTTATTAAATCAGGAGAAGAGTCAGTAGCATGGCTGTTTAAAAGAAGTGTGACAATAACTGGATTTACTATTTCGAGAGACGAAGCCATAAAATATAATACGCATTTATTAGATGGAACATTGTTGTATCAAGTTTTTTTAATGTCCCAAATCTGTCTTACAAATGACTCAATTTATTATGAAATTCCTGTAACCGAAATGGTCCAATCATTTAATGATGATTTACCAAACTTTGGCAACGCAGAAATAGAAAAGAAGAAATATATACCAGGTAAAATTTCTGTAGACAATTCAATTAACTTTACAAAATCATATTTTGAGGTAGCTGATTTTATTGATAAAAAAAATAATGTTAGTATAAAAAAATTAATTAATATTGAATTATCAAAGTATTCATACCCATTTCTCTCAATACAGAGAAAAAATGGTCTCATTCATTTTATTAAATATACTTTTAGACTAAAAAATGAGTGTAATTTAGGTATTTCCATTTATTTCTACATTTATTTTATTGCATTATTATTTTTAGGGGCAAATAGCTGTCAGCGTATTATTTCTATGATTAAATCTAGATATGGTTATACTCCAAATTTATAGATATGATTTTTGTTACTGGTTCATCTGGGTTTATAGGCTCTAATTTTATTTCAAATTATTTGAAAAAATATGAAGAAAAAATACTAGGAATTGATTGTCTTACTTACGCTAGCAATATACCTCTTTTAAAAAATCTTAAAAAAGAAAAAAGGTTTATATTTAAAAAATTAAATATTTCTGATTACATTTCGATTAAAAAATTATTTGAAGAGTACAAACCAACAAGAATAATTAATTTTGCAGCTGAATCTCATGTTGACAAATCTATCTTAGGGCCAGATATATTTATTCAAACAAATATTCTTGGTACATTCAATTTACTGAAGTGTTCTTTGGCTTATCAAAAAAAATTAAATTTTAAAGAGGCAATTAATTTTAAATTTATTCATATTTCAACTGATGAGGTATTCGGTTCATTAAATGATAGTGATGATCCTTCGACTGAATTAAGTCAATATAAGCCCAATAGTCCTTATGCAGCAACTAAGGCATCTAGTGATCATATTGTTAGATCTTTTAACAAAACATTTAATCTAAATACAATAATTACAAATTGTTCCAATAATTATGGCCCATATCAATTTCCTGAAAAACTAATACCTTTAGTGATAAATAACTGCATTAATATGAAATCTTTACCAGTATACGGCGATGGCAAAAATATACGCGATTGGATTCATGTTGATGATCACTGCGATGCACTTTTCCTGCTATCTGATAATGGAAATATAGGAGAAAATTATAATATAGGAGGTAATAATCAAATATCTAATATTGATTTAGTAAGAATGATATGCGAAATTTTGGATAAAATACTACCAAGTAATAAAATTAAATCTTATAAAGATTTAATTACTTTTATTAATGATAGACCTGGTCATGATAAGAGATATTCGATAGATATAAGTAAAATTAGTAAAGATGTTGGATGGTTTCCAAAAATAAATATTGATGATGGGCTAAGGCATACAATTACATGGTATTTGGAAAACAGTGAGTGGCTTGAAAAAATAAAGAGTAGAGAATTTGATAATTGGATTAAGCAACAATATAATTTGTAATTATGAAAATACTCTTATTTGGAAGTAATGGTCAAGTTGGTTCAGCAATACAAAAACTAATTCCAAAAAATTTTGATTTTCTAGCTTTATGTAAAAATGAAAAAAAATTTTGTGGTAATTTAGAAAACTTTGGAGGAATTGCAGAAACAATAAGTATTTTTAAACCAAATATAATAATAAATGCAGCAGCATTTACAAACGTTGATTTGTGCGAAACAGAAAAGAAAAAAGCATATAATATTAATTCTTTAGCAGTTAAATATTTAGCAGAAGAAGCAAAAAAAATTAATTCGTTTCTAATTCATTACTCAACTGACTATATTTTTAATGATCAAAATAATCTACCCATTAGTGAAAAACAAATTCCCTCACCTTTAAATTACTATGGTAAAACAAAGCTGGCTGGAGAGCAAAATATTATTGCAGCAGATTGTGATTATGCAATTATTCGTACAAGTTGGGTTTATAGTGCAGAAGGCAACAACTTTTTAAAAACAATACTTAATTTACAATCTTCTAAGAAAGAAATTAATGTAGTGAATGACCAATTTGGATCTCCAACGTTTTCTGAGGATATTGCAAATTTTACAATAACTATAATAAAAAACCTTATTAGTAATATTGATGATATAAAATATAAAAAAAATATTTACCACTTCACCACCGATGGAACAACAAACTGGTATGAATATGCTAAGTTTATTATTAGTTGTGCAGATAAATATGAGTTTAAAAAAAAAATAAAAAGAGCTAATATTTTTCCAGTAACTAGCGATCAATATAAAACAATGGCATTAAGACCAAAAAATTCTAAACTAGATAATTCACTTGTTAAAAAGACATTTAATTTGAATATGAAACATTGGAAACATAGCGTTGAAAAAGTAGTTAAAGAATTAAAGGATCAATTATGAACAGAAAAGGCATTATATTAGCAGGAGGTAAGGGTACTAGACTTTATCCAGTAACTCTCTCAACCTCTAAACAGCTCTTACCAGTATTTGATAAACCTATGATATATTATCCTCTTTCAACATTAATGCTGGCAGGTATAAGAGATATTTGTATTATTTCTACGCCTGAAGATTTGCCAAAATATAAAGAATTATTAAAAGATGGATCTCAATTTGGTATTAAAATTTCATACCTTAAACAAGAGAAACCAAATGGCCTAGCTGAAGCCTTTATTATTGCAGAAAAATTTATAAATAATAAAGAATGTGTCCTAATTCTGGGTGATAATATTTTTTACGGAAATGATTTATACAAAATTTTGAAAAATGCGTGTTCAAAAAAAAAAGGAGCAACTGCTTTAGCATACCATGTAAATGACCCTGAGAGATACGGCGTCATTAAGCTTGATAAAAAAGGAAACCCAATAAAATTAGAAGAAAAACCAAGTAAAGCAGAGTCAAATTTAGCTATAACAGGAATTTATTTTGTTGATAAAAATGCTACTAAATATTGTAAATCTATTCACCCTTCAAAAAGAGGTGAATTAGAAATTACAGATCTTTTGAAAATTTATATGAAGACAAAACAATTATCTGTAAAAATATTAAAAAGAGGATATGCCTGGTTAGATACAGGCACACATGATGCTCTTTTAACTGCTAGTCAATTCATTGCAACAATTGAAAATCGACAAGGTTTGAAAATTGCATGTTTAGAAGAAATTGCATATCGAAATAAGTGGATAGATAAAAAAACAATTATGAAAATTATAAAAATCTATA
>MDTB01231970.1_pt1 | contig 15500 bp, 13 predicted proteins | sample 811161 | NCBI WGS metagenome assembly MDTB01 (sample SAMN05326650, study PRJNA326480) | marine metagenome | isolation source: seawater | place: Mediterranean Sea | collected 2009 | reverse complement strand
TTTTATCCAGCACCCGTTTCGGATTCGGTGGTCAAGACCGCCAGAAGCTTCAAGAGGGATAAGCACGGTATGCCGACCTATCCTGACCGCGTTCGTCATCGTGTTGTGAGGACTACCGCTTACTCTCACGAGGAAAATGAGGTTGGCGTGCCTTGGCGTAAGAATGCTCTAGGAACCTATCTGAAGTATGGTGCGGTTCGCAGCGCGGCCGCTGATTGGTCTCGTTACCCAGTCGGGACTAAATTCAAAATTAAAGGCCTTCCTTACACTTATATGGTGGATGATTACGGCTCGTCTCTTGTTGGTACTAACACGATCGATATCTATCATCCAAATCTCAGCAGCATGCGCCTTTGGGGAAATCGTCATATCGAGATCGCGGTAGTTCAGTGGGGTGATTGGGATCGGACACTTAATATCCTAGCTGGTAGGACTCAATATGCGCATACCCGTAAGATGTATTATGCTGCGAAGGCTAAGGTTAAGTCCGGCAAGGTAGTACGAAATTAGGATCTCTCGCTGAATTTGGTAAAAGCCGGCCTCCTAACGATCGGAAATCTGGTTTTTTATTGGCCAAGCGCCTCTCCTTGGACAGGGATGGGGAATGTTGAGACAGGAACGTGCCGATTATATCCTTCGACGCTTGGAAGAGTTATATCCCGAGACACCGGTTCCGCTGGATCATACGAATTCTTTTACTCTCCTGGTTGCCGTGCTTCTGTCAGCACAATGTACAGATATCCGAGTTAATTTGGTCACTCCTGCACTGTTCGAAAAAGCCGATACTGCTGCCTTGATGGTGAAACTGACTGTAGCGGAAATTGACGCCATTGTCAGACCGTGCGGATTAGCTCCTCGCAAAGCTAAAGCAATTCGCGGCTTGTCAGAAATTTTGTTAAAAAAGCACGGTGGTAACGTTCCAGCCAACTTTGCTTTCCTTGAAGAGCTTCCTGGGGTGGGCCATAAAACTGCCTCGGTTGTTATGTCGCAAGCTTTCGGTGTTCCGGCATTTGCGGTTGATACTCATATCCACCGTCTGGCCCAGAGGTGGAAATTGACAGATGGTAGAAGTGTGAAACGCACTGAAGAGGACTTAAAAAAACTCTTCCCACGAGAAGCTTGGAACAAGCTTCACCTGCAAATCATTTTCTATGGGCGTGAATATTGCTCGGCCAGAGGATGTGATGGAACTGTCTGTGAAATCTGCAGGACTCTGTTCCCTCAGCGAAAGACACCTATCCAAACCAAAAAATAATAATAAAACCTAAGCTTTTCTGGGTAGGTCGATTCACCTGTCAAGAAGGCAACTCCCTGGAAAAGCGCGGAATTCTGGATATTTTCTTTACTCATTGGTTGCACTTTCGAGAATGCTCGCCTGATCATTTTATTAATTCGACTTCAAACAAAAAAACATGACCAAGACCTCTAAGTTCAGTATCGCCAAAGGATGGCTCGTTGGCTCCGCTTTCACCCTTCTTTCCGCCGCTCCCGTTCTTGCCCAAGAAGGCGAGAAAGCTGCAAAGGATAAAAGCGCTCTCGACAGCTACCTCATTGACGGTGGGCCGCTGACAATTTTCATCGTTGCCGTCGGATTGCTGTCGTTGATCAGCCTGACGGTCTTCAACTTTATGAACCTTACCAAGGGCAAGTTTGCACCCGACGATCTGAAGGCTGCTCTCCTCGATCACATGACAAACTGCCGCGTTCGCAGCGCGATCGAGCTTTCTGCTTCCCATCCTTCTTATCTTGGACGGATGATGGCTTATTCTCTTCCCAATATCGATGCGACGCACCCTGAGGATCTTGGTCGAGACCATGTTGAGGATGCGATCGCTGATTTTTCCATCAATGAGACTCGCAAGCAGATGACCTTTATTTCCCTTCTTTCTCTGGTAGCCCAGGCTGCTCCGATGCTCGGCCTTTTTGGAACTGTTTTCGGAATGATTGGTGCGTTTGCCACGTTGGGACAAAACGCTGGCGCCGACCCGCAGGATCTTGCTGCCGATATCTCGGTTGCTCTATTAACCACGATGTGGGGACTGATTGTCGCGATTCTCTCTCTTTTTGCTTACTTCTTCTTCAAGAATCGCTTCAACACTTTGGTTGCTGATTGTCACGGCACTGCAGAAAATCTGATCAATGCATCCATCCAGACGGTGAATGCTGATGCACATCTTGCTAAGATTCCTGAGGGGATTGCCGTTTAACCCGTCCGAGGGGATGGATTACTTCCTCCCCTTGTGTTGACTAATAAATCATCTCAGAAACCAATGGCCACCGATAGACTTCGCGCAGTCAATAAAGATGACGGCGAACCAGCTGAGATGGACATGTCGCCCATGATCGACATGGTCTTTCTGCTGCTTCTTTTCTTCCTCGTTGTATCCAATCCCAAGACGATCAAGATCGACCCTAATCTGACTCCTTCTGTAGCTGAGAATGCGCAAGCTGCGAAAACGAAAAATGGAAAGATTGTCGTTAATGTCCGTGATAATGGAGACTTTGTAAAAGAAGATACAAAGTCGCTCATGGCTGATGGTGCCGCCCTTCGCGAATATCTTAAAGCTGAAAAAGAGCGGGTTGAATCGAAGGGTAATGAGCCTGTCCTCCATATTCGTTCAGACAAGGAAGTCGAATTCAAGTATGTTCAACGTGTCATCAAGGCCGGTGCTACCGTCGGTCTAAAGCAGGTTGCCTACGCCGCTTTTAATAAAGAATAGTCTAACCTGAAACCCTAGATCGTAAAATCATTCCATGGCACGCCACAAAAAGATTCAAGCGCCTGAGGAAGATGAACCAGGCTTGGACATCTCTTCTCTGATTGATGTTTGTTTCCTTCTTCTCATTTACTTCTTGGTAACCACTCAGATTATCAAAAAAGAGCAGGAGTTGAGTACCTCTCTTCCTGCCACGACTCCCTCGGAGACTCCTCCAGATCTTGCTCCAATGCTGATTCTTCTTGAAGCGAATGGAAATATTTCGATCAAGAATGAGACCGGAGTGATTGAGCTTCTTGAATCCGACTCCGATGCTCGTAAGCTGCCGAATCTCTCGGCACGTCTCGATCTTCACAAGAGCGCTGCCGACATGTCGAGCAGCAAGGCCCTTGTTCAAATCAAGGTCGATGGCGATGCTGTTTCCCAGCGAGTGACGGATATTCTCAATTCCTTGGCTGGTGCTAAGATTACTGAGATTACTTTCACCGACCTTCTTGACCCGGAAGCCAATTAATTTGCCCTATTTCAGGGTTCGCTAGAACAACCTAAGGAATCTTTACTTTAATCGTTTTAACTCTTGCCCGAAAGGCTGACGAGCCGCTGGCTCTCAGCCTTTCTTTTTCCAACACCATTTATACCACCTCGCGAATTATGAATTCAATCCATTCCATTCCACGAAAACTGGCTCTCGCCATTTTCGCCTTCGTAGCTTTGTTCAATACAAGTTTTGGGGCCTCAATCAGCGATATGAACAAGGACGCTCTCGCGGCCATGAAATCGGGGAAGTGGGCTGAAGCTCAGGCGATCCTTGTCAAAGCGACTAATGCTTATGATGCTAGGGCTCCCCAACTTTATGGGCCACGCTTCGGGTGGTTTTGGTATCATCGAGGCTATTGCGAAATCAAACTCGGCATGTTCGGGGACGCAATGAAATCGTTTGAGAAGTGTTACAAGCGCTATCCAAACACGAAGCCCAAGGAAGGGCAGGCTCCGAGCAAGAACATGTATAACAAGCTCTCACTGCTTATGTGGGGGCATGCGGCCAAAGGGGCCGAGGAGTGGGCAACTTCGATTCGCATGTATAAGAAGTTCCTCGAGGAACGTGACCCAACTCGTGATCGGTATGAGAAGGGGGTCTATTTCATCAACATGGCGATTAACCACTATAAGTTGAACAAGATTTCTGAGGGCAATAAGTATCTGGAGACTGCGATTCAGAACAAAGTAACTTTTCCAACCCCAAACAAGGGCATTATGGCGGCTTTCAACACCATGGTTGCTTCGGTAATTGAGAAAAAAGATGAGGCGGCACTTCTCGACTTCCTTTCAAAAAATCGTGCTCACATCAAATTGGAGCCATTTGAAGCTCACGAGTTTTCTTCCCTCTTTATGAAGTTAGCTCAGGACGCTCGCTCGGCTGAGATGATCCGCTCAACCTTTGAGCTCTACTCTCTTGTTCCCAGCACAGTCGCTGCTATCGATGATATCAAGGGGCGTCTTGCAATGCTTTCAAGCTACGACCGTACTATTCGCGATGGCTCAATGATTGTGAAAAAAGGGGACCTTGACGAAGATTTCGCCGAGCTTGAGACAGCCGACACCAGCGGCAAGGTGAATGAGGTATACGCCTATCTCAATACTGCTGTGCTTCACGAGGAGGATGGGAATGTTCGAGGCGCCTTCGCTGTCTATGAGCAAATGGAACTCTACTTTCCTAATGCTCAAGTGATGCGTGATGGTAAGGTAAGTGCTGGTCGTGAGAATAACCTTTATAACTTGGTGCGAACCTCGGCTTTGATTGGTGAGGTTCTTACGACCGAACACTATGGCTCAATTTTTCTCAAGGATTTCCCAAAGAGTAAATACGTCAACGAAGTGCGCCGCATGATGCTCACTAGCCTCTTCTTTAATGGAGAGTATGAGAAGTGCATCGAAGTGGCTGAAGTGATGCTGCCTAAACTGACAAAGCCATCTAAACAGCATGATGTTTGCCTCTTTGTCCTCGGTGGAAGTAAGCACTATCTCGGCGAGTTTGTTGAAGCTCAAGACTATCTGAATGAATACATGTCCACCTATGGCAAGAATAAGAAAGAGGGAGACAAGCTTCGTATTATGGCCACTTCTTACTTCCAGGCCGCTAATTATTCACGCCTTCAGGAATGGACCAAATCTGCTGAACTTCTTGATAAATTCTTTAAAAATTATCCTGACCCTAAGAGTAACGTTTACTATCCATTTGCCCTTTTTGACCGTGCTAACTGCTACTATGCCGAAAGTGAATACGAACCAGCCCTTGAGAAGGTGACTCGGGTTGAAACTCAGTTTCCCGGAGTTTCTGTGATGGAGCAGAATCTTGCTCTAAAGGGCAACATTCTCGAAGGCCTGAAAAAGTCCGAAGAAGCCGAAAAGTACTATCTCATGGCTCTCGACCTGGCCGAGCAGAAGAAAAACGATCTCGTTGCAGGAGAGTGTCTCTTCTATCTCACCTCACTCATCGGTAAGGCCAAGATTGGGAAAGCGGAAAATCCACGCGTTGCCGAAGCTGTCCCTTATTATAACAAGTTCTGGGAAGAGTATGGAAACGAATCACCCTTCAAGGCCAAGGTCGCAGTCGCCGGAATCCCGGGAATGCGTAAGGTAGGAAAGATTGACGAAGCCCTTAAGCGTCTTCAGACGGTCATTTCTGGTATTGCTAAGGAACCCGGCACACCTGGCCTAGAGGAGTCTATTGGTTCTTATACCGAGGAATATCTTGAAGAAAAGACTCCCAAGCAGCTTAAAGATCACTACTACTCGTTCCCTGGAATTGATTCGCGTGATATGGCGACTCGGGCCCTCTTGCGTATCGCGATTATCGGGGTGTTTGAGGAAGTTATCGAGTCTTCTGATCCCGAAAAAGAGGCGTCTCAGATTCGTGATGGAAAAGCGATGATCGAAACTCTTTTCCAAGAGCTCCAAAGGGACTTCAAGCCGAAAGATCTCTCTAACTTTATTCTCGTCAGGGTCGGCGACTTTATTCGTAAGACCACCCAACCGCAAGCTGCTGAAGTGTATTACAAAGAAGCGCTCAGTCGTTCCGATCAATCTCATATGTTCGCTGCGATTTTTGGGCTAGCTGACGTTTACGCGAAGGGCACCTCGACCCAGAAGAGCGAGGCCATCAAGCTCCTGAAGCGGGTCAGTGATGATTCCGACGACAGCGGCGAGAGGGAGGAAGCTCTCTATCTTACCGCTAGTATCCATGCTGATAACAATGCCTACGATGCTGCGATCGCTACTGCCAAGGAGTATCTTGAAACTGATGGGTTCCGCCGCTACGCGGTTCCTTGCCGGATGTTACTTGCTGCTTCGCATGACAAGGCGGGGCGTGTTGATGATGCATTGACTGCTTACCAGCAAGTGTGGATTTCTAGCATGGGAACGATCAGGTTTTCTTCCCCTGCCATGAAACGCTGGATGGAGATTCTCTGGAAGCGGGGTGGAACTACCAAAGGTAAAAGTGATCAACAGTATGCTTATGAAGGAGGCTATAAGTATCTCAAGATGACCTCGCAGGCGGTTAAGAAAGCCACTACGAATGAGAAAGAAATGTGGGATGAAGTATTTCAATTGACTGAATCCTATGAAGCAAATTCCGATATCGCAAAAGTAGTGGAGCCAGAAGAAGAGTAATTTAAACTAGTAATAATTGAACGGATCAAAAGATATGAAAAAACTTCTTACTGCAGCCTTTGTGATCGCCGCCAGTGTGGCTTCTTTGCACGGAGCAACAGAGGCCCGGATTCTAATCGTCACCGATGAGGATACCTTCACCGGGTGGATGATGGATGCTACAAAATCAAAGTTCCTCTGGCGTGAAACCCAGGAGACTCTGGTAAAGCGGGAGCAGAGCCTTCTTAGCTGCACGGTCTATTTCCTACAGGCACCCGAGTTTACCGAAGCTCTCGAGCTCTACAAAAGCCGGAACTACAGGGATGCAGCACCCAAGTTTGCTGCATGTGCTGAAGAATATGACAAGCTGATCGAGGTGAAAGGTAATCCCTCCACTATGGCTTCTTTTTACGAAATGGAATGCTATCGCCGTCTTGAGGATCTTGAAAAACTCTCCGAGCTCGCAGCAAAATTTGAGCCTGAGAACCTCCTCTATAAGTTCCAAAAAAAGCAGTATGAGATGTATGGCGTCTTTTGGGATGCCGTCCGCACTAAGAGTTGGAATCGTCTTAACGCGATTTGCCGGGATGAAAAATGGCGTGGAGCGAAATTGCCCGGTAACTTGCGGGGACAGATTTCCTATTGTCACGGGTTGGCGCTCGAGGGCGCTGGTCAGCCTGTGAAGGCTCTGAATGCCTACAATAATGCTTTCGTTGCTGATTTCGCTGCCTCCGAGGAGATTACTCGGAAGTCGGCGCTGAATTGCCTCCGCATCATTCTCGATCACGAAGATGTTAAGACTGCGATGGATCTGTATTCGACCGAGGATTACAGCGATGAGTCAAACGGCGCGGCACTCATCAAGGAAGCGACCGGCCTCCTTAAGCTCTGGGACAAGGTTCTTGGTTCTGGCGAAAGTGTCCCTTCTAAATACAAAACGTTCCTTAAGTATCCTCCCAAGAATAGATAAGGTGACTACTTAGTTTTTAAAACAACGGCGGATCCGAAAATGGTTCGCCGTTTTTTGTGGGACGAGATTAGTAAAGTGAAAATACGGTGAGCGTAATCGTCTGACCTCACAGCGAGAGAGGTGCCAATTTCGATTCGGAATAAACAAATTCTTTCCCTTCGTAATTACGAAGAATGGTTCGTTCCTCGTTGGACTCCACGATATATTCTGGGTTGATAGGAATTTTCCCCCCACCTCCCGGAGCGTCGATCACATATTGAGGAATGGCGTATCCCGAAGTGTGCCCGCGCAAACCTTCGATAATTTCGATTCCTTTGGAGACGCTAGTGCGCAGGTGGGCTGTGCCCTCTATTAAATCACCTTGATAAAGATAGTAGGGCCGAACCCGACACATTAGAAGTTTCTGAACCAGTTCTTTCTGAACTTCGACCGAGTCATTCACCTTGTCGAGAAGGACGGATTGATTGCCCATCATCACGCCCGCATCGGCCAGACGACCAAGCGCTTCGTGTACTTCAGTGGTAAGTTCCTTTGGGTGGTTGGTGTGGATTGAGATGAAAAGGGGGTGGAACTTCCGAAGCGTCGCGCAGAGCTCTGGAGTGATGCGTTGTGGCAGAAAGATTGGGATGCGTGAACCGATACGAATAAATTGAATATGAGGGATTGCGTGGAGTTTTGAGAGGAGTTTCTCGAGCTTGGCATCTGAGAAGAGGAGGGGGTCACCACCAGAAAGGAGGACGTCACGCACTTGGGGAGTCTTTTTTAGATACTCGATGGCCATGTCCCACTGGGTTTCCAGTCTTTGGTCGGAAACTCCGGAAACTACGCGTGAGCGAGTGCAATAGCGGCAATAAGATGCGCAGCGATCGGTCACGAGAAATAAGACGCGGTCTGGGTAGCGATGGACAAGTCCGGGAACCGGCATGTGGGAGTCTTCGCCACAAGGATCAGTCATCTCGGATGGGTCAGTGTGAGTTTCTTCGATGCGGGGAATCACTTGACGTCGAATTGGACAATCTGGGTCGCTCGGGTGGATGAGGTTAAAATAGTGCGGCGTAATAGCAGTAGCGAGTTTGGTCCCAGTGAGGAGTATTCCTGCACGCTCTTCCTCGCAGAGCTTGAGATGCTTTTCGATATCAGCTAGCGATGAAACACGATTTTTCAACTGCCATTTGGCTGAATTCCAGTCTTCGTGGGGAATGTCTTCATTTACCCAATAACCGGGCGCGGAGGAGGTGAAGGAAATGTTACTCACGTTGTTTGTAGTTTAGGTAAAGGTTACGGAGATGTCAAAGGAGCCGTTTTGTATGCTTTAACAGATTGACCCTGACCCTATCCACCATTAGCCGGAACAGGACTCCTCCGTCTACAGAGACTCGTTGATCTACAGAGGTCGTCGAAAGCTGCATCCGAAGCATTAGAGTCCAAATTCCTTGAGCTTGGGTTCGATCGCTTCTGCCCAAATCTCGTAACCCTTCTGTCTTGGGTGGAGGGCGTCGGGCATGACTTCCTTGGTGAGAATACCCTCGGTGGTAAGAAATTTATCTGAAATGTCCAAGTAGTGAATGCGTTCTCCATTGTGGAACTTTGAGATGAGTTTGTTGATCTCAATATTGTTTTTCCGCTTGGCATCATCGGGTTTTACGCCGCGGGGGAAGACGCCAAGAAGAAGGATTTTTGCCTCCGGGCAGCGGGCACGCAGTGTTGAGACGATTCGCTCAACGCCATCTCGAACTTCAGTTGGATCTTGCATGACATGCCCAGTGTTATTGGTGCCAATCATAACAACGGCCGCTTTTGCTTTTTTCTGGTTTCGGAGATTTCCATTATCGAGACGCCAGATCACGTGTTCGGTGCGGTCGCCGGAAATACCGAGGTTGAGAGCCTTGCGATTGGCATAGTATTTTTCCCATGTCCCTTTACCTGAACCTTCCCAGCCTTGGGTGATGGAGTCGCCGATAAAGAGGAGATCGTGCTGTTTCCTGGCGTTTTTATTCATCGACTGGTGACGTTTCATCCACCATTCATCCTTGCGCGGCTCGCCGATAATAGCGGAGTGAACGCGATATTTTTTGCGGGCAGTATCAAGTTCTTGCTTCATTTCGTTGAAGACGACGGCGTAGGCAGGATCGTTGTGAACCGATTTCATTTCCTGTGGATCCTTATTCATGTCGAAAAGTTGGTATTCTTTGGTCTTTGGGACCCAGAAGATTTTGTGGTTAGCAGTCCGGACTCCATCATGTGCAGCTACGTTATGAGTGCGCTCACCAGAGTAACGGTAGTAGATGGAATCACGCCATCCTTTAGGCTTTTTACCGGCGGCTTTAAAAATAGGGACAAGTGATTTCCCCTGCATGCTTTTCGGAATTTCAGCACCAGCGAGTTCTAGGAAGGTGGGACCGTAGTCGATGTTTTGAATGATGGCATTGGATACAGAGCCCGGCTTAATTTTTCCGGGCCAGCGAACTACGAAAGGCATCATAAGCGATTCTTCAAACATCCAGCGTTTGTCGTACCAGCCATGCTCGCCAAGATAGAACCCCTGGTCTGATGAGTAGATCACGATAGTATTTTCAGCGAGGCCGGAATCGTCAAGGTGCTTCAGGATTTTGGTGATTCCTTCGTCCATGGACTGAATGACGGCGAGGTAGTCCTTTATGTAGCGTTGATATTTCCAGCGTGTGATCGCTTTTTGGTCAAGCTTTCCAGCCTTCATTTCTTTGATGAATTTTTTGTTTTCGTCCTCGTAAGCTGAGAGGAAAGTCTTTTTATCTTGATCCGAGAGCCGATTAAATTGGCCGTTGCCCGGACCGCCGGTGAAGTGGCTAGGGAACAGGTTCTTACCCTGCATTTTCATGTCGTTACCCCAAGACATATGGTCTTGAATTCCCATCGCGTGTTCCTTGAGAACGGAAGAACGGTTTTCGTAGTTATCGAAAAGAGTCTCGGGCTCTGGCATGTTCACATCATCAAACATATTGATGTGGCGGAACGCAGGAGCCCAGTTTCGGTGGGGAGCCTTATATTGGACCATTGCCATGAATGGTTTTTTTGAGCTAGCAGCCTGCTTAAGCCAGGTGAGGCCTTTTTTTGTCACGAGGTCATTGCAGTGGCCTTGAAATCGCTTACGCGTATTGTCCATCTGAATGAAGTCAGGATTGTAGTAAGCTCCTTGTCCGGGCAAGATTTCCCAATAGTCGAAGCCGATAGGGTTCGAATGGAGATGCCATTTGCCGATCATGGCGGTGGTGTAACCGACCTCGCGGAGAAGATCGGGGAAAGTGGTTTGGAGTCCGTCAAAGTAGGAAGAATTATTATCGATAAAGCCGTTTAGGTGGCTGTGTTTTCCTGTGAGAATGGAGGCACGCGAAGGTCCGCAGATAGCATTGGTGCAGTAGGAACGGTCAAAGCGCATTCCTTCGCTAGCGATACGGTCTATGCCTTTGGTAGGGGCGATTTCGTCGAAGAGTCCGCCTGGATAGCATGAAATGGCATTTGGGGCGTGATCATCTGAAAAGATAAAAAGGATGTTAGGACGATCCGCTCCTGAGAGGGCGAGCGTGAGTCCGGCAGTAAAGGTGAGAAGCTTTTTCATAGAAAGTTGGAGGTTTTGATACGAACTTAACTGTGAAGATCTTAAAATTAAGATTCCCGAATTCAAGGTCGGAGCCTATTTTACGGTATACCTAATGTTTTTCGGTGCACATAGAGAGACGATGCGTGCGTCTTGGGCGGCTATTCTGGAGGCTATCAAAGTCTCCGAGGGAATGCCGGTCTCGGATTTATCTAGGGAGCTCAAAATGAGCTATATGGGAGTGAAACAGCATTGTTTGAAGTTAGCGGAGCTAGGTTTTTTGGAGGAATGGCGGATTCCGCGAGCGAAAAAAGAAGTAGGACGCCCTGAAAAGCTCTATCGGTTGACTCCGAAATGTAATGCTCTTTTTCCGGAAGCTGGAGTTGGCCTGACGCTCGCGGTTTTAGAGGGAGTGAAACAACTTTATGGTGACTCGGCACCCGAAAAGCTTCTATTTCATCACTTTCAGGTCCTGAGAGAGCAATGGCAACCAAAGGTTAGGGCTGGGAAATCGTTGGTCGAAAAAGCAACCCGGCTGGCTGACGTCCGTGATAAGTCGGGTTGGTTTAGCAAGTGCCACTACGATGCAGAGACCGGTTTTCGAATTGAGGAATTTCATAATCCGCTGAAGAAGATTTATAAGGAGTATCCCAACGCAGTGCGAATGGAGGTCCAAATGATGGAGCAGTTACTAGGAACGAAAATTGCGAGGACTGAGGTTTCAATCGGGAAGGGTCGCAAAAGGGTGGTTTATGAAATCGCCACCCTTGGAATTCGACAGGAAGGCTTGAAAGCTCCAGGTGCTCCGGCCCGGAATGATAATGAAGGAGACCAAGGGAGCCTATTTTAAGGTGAACCTAAGCGGGTATTCCTAGGAAGAGAAAAGAGTGAACCGAAATATTAGGCGACCTAATATTGAATCAGAAACGACGAGAATTCCACCGAAGCGTCTACTGAGAATTTTCCGATCAGCAGAGTTTGTTGGGGATTTGATTGAAGGATCTAGTTCAACGAAGAATGAATTTGCTCAAGAGTCATTACCGCATAGCTGGTGACGAGAACGGGGTCGTTTTCCATCCACCGGCTGGCTTCTGTATTAATCCATGAACCGTCCTCGCGCTGTCCGTTGATGACGGTGGCAGCCAGCTCAGAACGCCAGTCAATTTTCAGACCGTCTTTCCCCTCTAGGATTGGCTTGTTAGCCGCCACGAGGCTCTTGGCCATGGCATGGTAGTAGTAGTAGAGTCCTTGCCCCCCAAGGCCTGGATTCTCTTTCAGAGTGTAGTTATCGGAGAGCCAGTTGATTACGGCTTTCACTCTCTGATCGTTTTCGTCTAGGTCCGAGTAAACAAGCGAAAGGAGTCCGGAGTATGACATGGAGCCATAGCCGCGAAGGGCTACGCGTCCAGTTTTGCTATCCACCGCTTCCCCTGCTTTTGAGTTTCCAGGGTAGTAAACAAAGCTTCCATCGTTACCGGTTTTTTCCCCTTTGTTGGTGGCTTGAAGATTCTGGCAGCGGGAGACAAACTTGAGGGCGGCTTCCCAGTCGAGCTCCATGGCCTTCTTGTCGCCGGAGTCGGTGGCAAGGGCGCGAGTGGTGTAGAGAGCTTCAAGAGCGCGGTGAGTGTTTGAGAGGTCAGAGTGAGCACGTGAGCCGCCGTAGCCTATTCCGCCGTCGAATTTGGTATCATTTTCGCCTTTAACTCCCCAATCGGTCTGGTGATTGATCAAGAAATTGCGAGCATTAATAATTTGATCTTTATATTTTTCGGGTCCGGCAATCCAGAGAGCCATAATAGACGCAGAGGTCGAGTAGGTGGCCATTCCGCGACCATAGATTCCACCGTCCTCTTTTTGTTGGGACAAAAGCCATTCGATTCCCTTTTCGACGGGCGCAGGCACGGGTCCCTTGAGGTCGAATGAAGGATCGAGAAGGAGGCACTTGATCGCAAAGCCGGTAAAGGCCGGGAGGTCGGGGTCTCCCCAGTAGCCTTCTTTGTTTTGCTGACCAATAATGAATTTGTTCCCTTTCTTGATGACTTCTTGAGTTTCAAGCTTAATCGAAAGATGAGCTCCTTTGAGTGGAGCCTTATCTTGTGCAATCGAGCTAAGGCTGGAGGTAGCGATAATTGAGGAAATCAGGAGCTTCTTCATTTTTTCGGAGTATGAGGTTTAACGACGACGGTGACAACTGTCCCTTCTTTTGGAACGTTCTTTTCGTTTGGTATCCAAACGTCACCTAAAAGGCGATCTTTACCAAAAAAGTTTACGATTGCTTGTTCATTTGTGTAGATCCCGAAGATAATTCCGCCAATTTCAGCCTTAAATCGTCCTTCGTGCATATAAGATCCAGTTGAGAGCCAGGGGCCCTCCTCCATGACGCTTAAGGTTGCTTCATTGGTCTCGAATTCTTGGTTAGGCTTTGGGGTCGGTGCCTTCTTGGGCCAGTTGATATGGTGAATAAGTTCGTTTGCAGGAACCCTCTTTTTCTTTGCTCCTTTGCCCCATTCCACGAAAATGTCGACCAGCGATGCTGCATGGGTTTCTGGCGAAACAGCCGGGAATTTGCCGGTTGGCTTCCAGGTTTCTTCATCAAAAATCTCGAAGAGTTCCTTTGATTCTTTAATGCCGAGAAGCTTCATCGCGATATTTATGTTTGTCGGCGAAGCATCAGTTAGAATAAGGGTTTCGTGGACCTTATCGCTCTTCGTGGTAGCCAAAAAGTATTCGATGAGGCCTTTTGTCATGTTGATCCCACCTTTGAAACTGAGTTCCCGCTTCTTTTGATGAAGGTGGATTTTTCCAATCTTTACCTCTTCATTGTTTAGACGCTCGATTTTTGGTTTTTCAGGGCTTTTCGGCTTTGCTTGGGAAGTTTCTTGGGCAATCGCAGTCCAGAAGAGCGATAAGGCGGCGGTGATGAGCAGTTTAATCATGGCTACGGGGGAGGGATATGAATTAATTTTCGCAGTGAACTTAATCCGAATTCAAATCGGCTGACTCATCAGGGTATTCTCTAGCGGCATCGGGAGCGTTTTGTGGTTGATGAAGTGATTGCGCAAAATCCCGCCACATCAAGCGAGTGATTTGCCGGGAAAGATAATCCCCGCCCTTTATGAGGTCTTCGGAAGCTGGTGGGTAGCCTAGTTGGGTAAGGTGAGTACGAATTACCTTGAAGACCGCCAACGATATTGCTTCGAGATGTTCTTTATCGTTTCTTGCAAGTCGAAGGGTAATGACTGCAGACGAAGTTGTGTTATTACCGGAGGCTGAAAGCCAAAGGGCGATAGAGTTATTAGTGAGGGCATCGGGATTGTCGCTATTGTTGATTGTCGGGATGATCTTGAGCTGGTCACTTGAAGATTTACGAATTCGGGTTGCAAGCTCTTGAAGAACTTCTTCCAAATGATCAGATGGCTTATGAGCCATCTCAAGGTGTAGATTGAGAATTATCTCGTTGCTGGGATCGATGTTCCAATTGGGTAAGTTCTTCGTAAGAGCAGAGATTCCTTGTGCCGCTTCGGCTCGGGAGTTGGGATCAGCTTTACTTGTATCGATGACTCTTTCAAAGGCCAAGAGGGCGCGTTGGAATTCACCTCGTGTTCGGAGTGCAGATGAAAGTTCAAAAAGCCGGTCGGGTGATTCTCCACGGGCGAACTCCCGGTAGGCGTCTAGTCCTGGCCTAGAGACTAAATCACCCAGTTCAAATTCGGTGATTTCTTTTATCTTTGGCGGTGTAATTTTATCCGAGGTTTCAGGTTGCTGGATGGGACTGTTGATATTCGGCTGATCTTTGATTTCCGGCTGAAGCACTACAGATAGGTCGATGAAATCCGAAGAATCTTCGGATTCTACGATTTCCACACCTGAGGGGGTCAGGAAATCCATGCTTTTAGTACGCAGATACCACGTGAGGAGGATGGTCCCGATCACTGCTAGAACGACAAATGCCCAGTGGATTCGCACAGGAGGTAAGAGTGGGAAACGAGAGCGCGCAGGTGAAGCGCAAAAAAACCGCAGCGAGAAAACTCTAACCGCGGCTTAAGGAGCTTGAGTGTTTACTTTTAATCAGTCTGCTGACTTCACCTGGATGGCGCGCTTGCCCACTCGATCACGGAGATAATGAAGCTTTGCACGACGAACTTTGCCGCGTGAGATCACCTCAACCTTTTCAATTCGTGGGCTGTGGACGCAATAAACACGCTCAACCCCTGTCCCGTATGAGATCTTACGGACCGTGAAAGCAGTGTTTAGGCCGCTTCCAGACTTGGCCAAGACAATGCCTTGGAACATCTGGATACGCTCTTTGCCACCTTCGACCACGCGATTGTGGACCTTGACGGTATCACCGACATTGAAGTCGGTAACGTCTGACTTCATTTGCTCTTTCTCGATCTTGCTGATGATATCCATGGTCTTAAAGTGAGTTGGCGGGGCGGAGGAACTACGGGAAGCCCGCAATGAATGCAAATCTTTTTTGAGGAATACAGCTAATCGGACAAAAAAAGGCCGGGATTGTCCTTCAGGGTCAATATGAGGGTCTTAGCGCCCTGAACTCAGGGCGTTTTCCGGGTTAAACTGTCAGCCG
>MDTB01150707.1_pt1 | contig 15502 bp, 3 predicted proteins | sample 811161 | NCBI WGS metagenome assembly MDTB01 (sample SAMN05326650, study PRJNA326480) | marine metagenome | isolation source: seawater | place: Mediterranean Sea | collected 2009 | reverse complement strand
TCTTTCTGTTGTCTTCATTATCAAAGGAAATATTTCCTAACATAAGATTACCAAACCTTTGTATATCTTGATTATCCTGAAACTTCTTCAAGTTCTGAATAACTAATTCTATACCACCAAGTTCGATTATCTTCTTTATGTTGTGATAATCAAGATATACAAGACTTTTTAACATATAATTACCAAACTCTTGTATATCTTGATTATCCTGAAACTTCTTCATAAAAGTTATGATAATATTTACGTTTCTACAATTACTCATTTTGTTATGATTGATCTGTTTGTCCTTAAACATATCTAAAACGAAATTGAATTCATCATTTGATACAAGGTTACTATCTTTATATTTTTCATAGATATTAGCAACATCATTAAGTAGATTGTCTAGAGACATTGTGTAAAAAATAAATAAAATAATTCATTTTTTTCAAAATCAAGGTTATTTAGAATTAATCAATAATATATCAGTTCATTCAATAATGCAGAGCCATTAATGAATATTGTATATAATCCTTATATACATTTTTAGACTTATTTCTAATCTGAAATATCTTCTTTCTTCACAACAACCTTATCTAGTTCCATTTGAATATTGTATAATGCTTTCATAGAAGGAATGAACTCTATACCTTCCTCTGTAATGTATTTACCATCTATCGCGTAAATTGTGATTTTGTTATTATCATTCGTTTTCTGTTTCTTTTTAGGTATTTGTTCTTGATCCTGATCATTATACTTCTCTACAAGATCCATAAATATCTTTCCATACATCTGAGCAATAGTTTTTTATAGAAATTAGCAAAATCATCCATAATTGAAAAATCTGTAATGAAGATTATTTTTTATATTTGTGTTGATGTATCATTCGTGTTATCATCATCAACCTTGTCATATACCCATACAACTACCGAATTATCTTCCGCATTATCTTCAATATCAACCTTATTACCCACCTCCCAGTTAAGTGAAACTGTCATAAGTGTAGATGTTCCTACAAGTTTGTCTTCGATATAGATATTTATTGATTGTGATCCAGTTGAATCATCCGCAATGATTGCGTTCGGATGTGTATCAACTACTAAATCATGTGGGAAAGGATAATCAATTAAATATTGAATTGGATTTGTAATAGGTATCACAGTGTTGTAGAACAGACCTAGATCTTTATCAATGTCTTGAACATATTGATATAAATCTGGTTCATTAATGATCACATTGAATGATACACTACTGTGTTCTATACCCTCCACTTTCACACTAATAGGAACAGAAGTTCCTCCTCTATACTCGTTATACACATGAAGCGTTGTAGAACCATACTCTATTTCCACAACATTACATTCTAGATCGTGTGATCTAATACCAATATGATCACGGGAATATGTGTATATTGGTGTCCCATCAATTTTCAAAAAACTATCAGTGATGCTTACTGTCTTTACAAATTCAAGATGACTTAGATTGATGCTAATATCTCTATCATCACTCTTGAATGTAATAGCAGGTAGCTCTACAACATCAAGGGCAAATGTTGCTATTGATGTTGCTATTGATGTTGCGAGTGGATCATCAACCTGAATATTTACAGTATACTGTGCGTTCCTAAAACTTCCAGAAGGATACTTAAATGTTTTTTCAAAATTGATATTATTAGCGGTATTTATGGTGAAAGAATCAACAAAAGATCCATAACTAGTATCGTATGTTGATATTGAATCTACACTTCTTATTGTATAATTAATATAATCCCTAAATGGATATACAATATTGTTTGTGAGATCATAGTCTTTATCGCTCACATTCACATTCGCATTCAATACTTCAATATCAGGTAGATTACTCTCTACAATTTCGATCGGTATATATAATACTCTGCTATCCGGTGTTTGATATACCACATTAGATGTCATCACTGAAAGAATAACTTCATATTTTCCGTTATATTCTGGAGCTATCTCTAAAATATTTGAATTAATACCATCAACAATCTGGACATTTGAATAATCGCCTCCATAGAAATACTTTGATCTCTTGATATTTCCAGATACACTAAACAATAATGTCTGATTTGTGCCGGTATCTACATGATTGACAAAATTAAGAGTATCTAGATCATATCTGTAAATACTTTCTGGGTTAGTAGCTACCGCATTATTGATACTTTGTTTCATACTATTAATAAAAATATTATTAACTGAAACAGGTTTATCTTCACTCACATTGATAGTAATATTTGTATCACCCACTAGATCAATGTGCGATTTATACCTCACATTTAATACATTCGAATAATCACCACCACGATAGTCTTTAGAAATTACAATAGCATCTCTCTCAGTATTCCAAGCATACAAATCATTACTATTAAACCCAGCAAGGCTAGGCTCATTCACAAAATACGCCTGAATAAGATGGCTATATGATGTGTTGTTCCCAATATTATATCTTGAATTGATATCGTAATTACCGTCATCCGCATTGTTTATCTCACTGACCTGACCATCCCTAAGGAGCAACTGTGGTAGCTGAACAACACTCAACAAAACATCCCTATTGCTATGGCTGGGTGTAATCTCATCATAAGCGGTGATCCTTATGTTATATTCTAATGGATCAGTTAGTTGTGTGTTGTAGAATGTAGTGGAAGACTGAATAGTAAGGTTCTCTTTATCCGCACTTTGTGATAGATCAGGCTCCGGAATAGGTGTCGGTGTCTCAATTTCATAGCTGTATTTAATGGAGAATGGATATGTATTATCGTATAGATTAGACAGAATCACATTACAATCATCGTCATATAACAAACCAATATCAACCACACTATTTCCCACACCCACATTCTTCACTTCAATCTCTGGTAGATTACACTCTGGTATAACCACAGAGAAGTTTGAAGAATAATCTGGATAACCTGACAAAGTTGCCGTAAATATTACTGTGGTATCATCACCGCGATAATCTTGCTGGAAGTCAATAGTGGTATTATTAATGGTATATAGATTGAAATCGGTATATTTACCTGTTGTATTTGTTGTCTGTGAAGATACAGTAAGATCATCTATATTGCTGTTAGGATGGTTGATAGTAAATATATTGTTTAGCGACACGCTTTGTGGAATGGTTTCTGTGTGATCTACATTCCATCCTGTCTGTTTATTTAAAGTTGTTTTTGGAACATCAATGTCAAATGGTGCTAATTCTTTAAAAGTAATAGTGAATGATGAATTCGTGTTTTCAACTTTGGTGCTTGTGCTAACCTCTTCATAATAACTGTTGATAGTTATAGTGTAATCGGTGTTCTGTAAATTAGGGGTGTATGTGATAAAAGCACCATTAGTATTCACATTGATTAACTCGCCATTACACGTATATTTCTGTATAGCATAGTTGCATTCATATGTATTGAAATACTGCGATACATCAATATTACATTCATTGATAGTCAAGTCATAGATTGTAATGTCATCCACCAGTGCTTGTAATTCTATTACCTCTGTGACAGTAAATGTTAAATTGTTGTTGCTAATATTATTTTCTTTTAACACATCGTCATATGCCTGAATATTTACAGTGTATCTTTCACCTCTTTTTGGTAGTGTCTTAATTACTAGATTAGACCCATCTTCAATATACACTTCATTAGTGCCTTTTGTATTCTGAGGATCATCGCTTATCTTATATCGTATATTTGCTGGCAAGCTATATGCATAAAATTGGCTTAGATCAATCCTGCGTTCATTAAGAACATCCAAGAAATATAAACTTTGTGAAGGTGCATTCTGTTTAAGACTAATAGTTCCAATGTCTTCTATTTCACTTACAGATAATCGTAGTGGTAATTCACCCCAATCATTATATCCCTCCATATACACATTAAAGTCAAGAGAATAGCTGATATCTCGCATACCTATATTCAATGTGATGATAGAGCTATTTTCTACATAAGTGTATAGGTCAGAAGGATCGTTATAATTCGTATTATCTGGAAGATTGCTATCTACAAGTGCGACAACCAGATTACATTCACTGCGACCTAAAATAAAGTGTTTAGATATGTCATACTCTTGATATACTGTGCCAACTACAATTCCACCTTCATATTTAACATTACATTCCGTGATACTAAGAGATGTAGAATTATAGTCAATCGGTTTCTTCTCTTCCACAAATATATTATATTCATTGTTGTTGTAGGATGTATCGGTTCCATCTCCATCCTTATAACTCACGCTCAAATCTATTCTATAACTTATTCCACGTGTATCAATGTCAAAGATGATGTTTGATTGATCAAGGTTTATAATAGGTGTTATAGTGGGTGTGGTAGGGGTGGTAGGGGTGGTAGGTGATAGAACACTCACAGTTGTAGTAGCATCTAAGAGTGATGAGTATGTAGTCGCGTATTTGAGAAACAACGGATCATCATAGAATGTATAGGGTAGATTTGACGTGGCACTCTGGAATATCTCATCATTCACACGGATATTACAGTCCTTACCAGAAGATATCCCTAGGATAGGCAGTTCGTGAATGGAAATATCAAGAGTATCGGTCTGGCGTGATCCATCCGCAAATACAGTAGTGCTATCCTCTGCTTTTATAGATATATCTGTTATTGTTGCTAAAATAGGCTTACTACCCCCACTCGCTGTATATGTAAAGGTGTTGTTGGTGTTGATAGAATATGATGTAGGATCAACCTTAAATATTACATCATTCCAGTAAGGATATTTAGTTGTATCATACAATGTGTCTAAATCCACCGATATATCTGCTGATATCAAGTTGCTAAACAAGAGTGTAGATGATCCACTTAGCGTTATCCTAGGGATGATTTCCTCGTGTATCTCAATAGTATTGGATGATCTTTCAAGAGTAGATAATATATAAGGAGTTATTATGAGAGTATTCGATGTTCCTCTGTAATACGGAGACAGTGTAATCTTATAGTCGGTGGGATCGTAAGAAAAGATGGAAGTATCAGCGTTGCCTCCTTCGCCTCCTCCATCCAACTCTACAGTAAATGTAATATCAGTGTTAGGTAAATCATTATAAAAATTGCTAAGATATATATTACATTCTGTATCACCACTTGTATATATATCTACGGGTGGTGTGGTGTGGAGGATATTACACTCACTAATACTTATGGTAATATCGGCTGATGTTGTAGAAGACAATGGATAATTAGGATCACTCGCAGATATATGTACGGAGTGGGTAGTGTTCCTGTAAGCTCCTTGAATACTTAGCTGGGTTCTATCTTGATTATAGGTGATGAATGCTTCATCATAGTTAGATGTTATAGTGTATGTTAGATGTTCTGTAAAAGGGTAAGGATCAAATATATCATCGAGGGTGTATGTTATCGTATCTAATCCTATATTTGTTTGTGTAGTTGAGGGTGTTATGAGTGTTGTAGGGGTTACTATACTTATGCTAGGGAGGTTGCTCTCGTATATATTAATAGTTTTTGTCTGTGTTAAAGCTATGTTATCTGGGTTTGTAGCTACAACGGTTATAGTGTATTCCTCACCACGGTATTCTGGATATATAGCGAGATTGCTTCCATCTCGTATAACTGCATTTCTCTGTTCCACATAATATGATTGAGGCAAGTTAGTGTGGCTAATAGTATGGCTGAACGAAGAATAGACACTCTGGAAATATTCACTAAGATCAAACTTGAGTGGATCCTTAGTAAGTCGGTATTCACTGTCAAACGATAAAGTAGTAATAGGAAGATTACTCACCTTGATCTTAAACTCTTTATTGTCTATTTGAAAGTTGTTGTCCGTAGCGATGACAGTAATAATGTAGTTGATACCACTCCTATCTCCATACACTTTTAGTGTTCCATTAGTGATTGTGGGGGATGTAAGAAGGTCTGTATTGCCACTCTCATCGTTGAGATTGCTCTGTGTAAAAGAATAGATCAAATGATCCTTAAACTCATATGTATAATTCCTAGGCAATACAACATTACATTCCTGATCATACACTAGAATACCTAGATCACTCTCTTCATGATCAAATAATGTAAATGATATCGCATTAAGATCAATAGATGTCTCATCAATAGGGATAATCGCAGTCTCAATTGGAACTACACTATTATATCCCCATTGCGAGAATGTAGATGTAACTTGAACTGTGTATGATCTATTTCTGTAATCAGGATAGATCGCAAGCTGTTTATTGTCAATGATCTCAACGGGTTTCTTTTGAACTCCATAGTAGCTATCTCTAATACCTGTATCCACAACCTCCACAGAGAACGTGTGATTGCTTTCAGAGTTGTTTTTAAAGATGTTGCTTAGATCAAAGTATTGAGGGGTGCTTGTAAGATTACTATATATATCTACCGTAGGAATACCTGAGCTGAATACTGATATGGCTTCTTCCTCTGTTATTTTAATAGTAAGCTGTGTGTTGCTGTTATTCAACACAGAACTATCCTTCGCCGTGATAGATGATATAAAAGTATCCCCACTGAAATCACCGATAAAACTTAGAACTTTACGGTTATCTATCACTTTTTCTGTGAAGTTTTTGTTAGTGTTTGTGATGGTTGTGGATGTGGAGGACTGGGTAGTTGTGGTAATATCATAGGTGATATCATTCACATATTTGTAATCATAAAGTTGATCAACATAGAATGATATTTCTTGATTTGAAAGGATAGTATCAACCACTATATTACACTCATCTGGTTTGATCAATGTAATCGCAGGAGTTCCTTCTTCGGATATGTATATTCTATGGATCGCTGGATCTCTATCTATATAGTTAGGTGTTCTAGCGTATAGGCTAAGGTTGTATGGGTCAGTGCGGAAATCAGGATTAAACGTAACAATACCATTGTTGCTGTCATAAGTAAATGCTTCAATATCTCCATATGCACTTTTTCTGATATTATCACTTGAAACTAGGATATTGCTAAATACAATATCATCATCAAGTGGATCATTACTCTTAAACACGTTGCTCAGATGTATATTACAACATGACAGATGATCACTTAGGGTAATGTTCTGGATCTTCGGATCAACAATAACTGGTGCTTCTTCGGTGATCCTTAATACAACATTACAATCGCCCACGGAAGTTGTAAGTCTATCACCTATCTCTAAATACACATCATAGGTATCATCTCGTAGATCAGGGAAGATAGTGAAAGTGGGGGTTGAAGTAGAAGTTGTAATATTACAGTTGTCATGTGGAGTGTATATAGTATATACTAGATCTTCGGGATAGGGATATCCTGAGAGGTTGTAGAAGTCAGTGATAAAGAATGTCTTAGAAGTTGTAATAAGTGCAATATTACTTGATACCCCTGTGTGTAGATAGGGAATTGTAGGTAATAGCTGTTCTTCAAATGATAGAGTTATATTACAAGAGAAGTCAGGATATCCTGTTACCACTGCGGATATGTCAATTGTGTATGTATCACCTCGGTAATCAGAGGAATATGTGATCGTATCATTCGTCTCATTCTCTATAATTGCTGGTGTTTTACGGTGAATACCTGTAGAAGGGGTGGTTTCATTATAAGTAATAGAGAATGTGAAATCATTCTCGTGATGATTATTGATGAATAGATCCCTAATATATACAACAACATCATTGTTAGATAGTGAATGGAAACTTGTGGATGCTGATGGATTACTTACAATAGGTCTAGCTTCAACAACAGACATAAACAGGTTAGATGTAGCATTGTCAGGTGGGGATAATTTTGATGCTGTATCGGTTATTTCTAAGTAGATATCATAAGAAATATTACGGAGATCAGGGAAAACCGTAAGTGTTTGTGCGTTACTATCCACAGTGGCACTAATGTTTGTGTCAGGATGATCAATATAGACAGTATATGTCAGATCATCTTTGTAAGCACTATATGGATCCTGATCAACTCTGAAAACATTACTAATATTGTAGGTATTTGATAGAGATTTAAGAGAAACATTGAATACGTTGTCTTGTATATATATATTACCGATGGGTGGTGGAGTATCTTCTGTTATGGTAATATACTCTGTTAGTTGTCCCTTCACATTTGTGGATGTTTTATATCCACCTCCATCATACAAGAAAACTTCAAACTTGAATCGATAAGATATATCACGACAATCAGGTATTATAGTGATACCAGTTTCATTCCCTTCTTGATCAACTATTTTCTGTATAATAGGGTCACCTTCACGACTTAGGTATTGAGTATCCGTAGGATCAACAAATTGAGTGTTATCGGTGTCATAGATTATATTGAAGCTAACCTTCTGGTCAGAGTTGTTTTTCACGTAGTTACTGATAGAGATAAAGAAACTTTCAGCGAGTGCTTGTGGGAAATCAAACGGGATGCTAGGATCAGTTACCAGTGTAAGTGGTATAGTCTCTATCACTGATACAGTAATATCACCTCGTTGAGACTGATCGAATATTTGATCAATTACGTTTAGAGTGAATGTATATTCATTTGCTAATAGAGACCCTGATACATTAAATGAACCTTGTTTTGACGATACATCAAACGCAGCATTTCCTGTATTTGATAAAACTGTGTATGGATCCTCCGGATCAAGTATAAGCTTATCCGCATATGGATAATCTTTATAAAATTGTGAAAAGAGGATATCACCTGAATTAAGTCCAAGTTCAACTATATCAATGTTAGACGGATCTGCGTTTGATAAAGAGGGTATCTCTAATTCTCTAACGTTTGTTATGGTATGTGAAACTGTGGAGTTTGTAAATTCATTTATATAAGCGATCACTATAATATCATAGGTGGCATCTCTATACTCCGGATATACACGAAGAACACCCGATGTTTCTTCTACAATAAAGCTTTCACTGTATATACCTTTTGTTTTACTTGTAATATTATTCACAGTAGAAACTACATCCACTGTGTATTGGATACGGTAAGGATCTAGTGGGATTGTATCTGTGAATATATTGCTAAGATAGATTTCCGCTGGATTTCTTCCTAGGCGACTGAATTCATATGGGGTGATAAAGCTATGTTTCTGTATTGGAGGCAACTCACTTACATCTATAGTAAGTTCGGCATTCTTATTAGATGGTCTCGTTTTATCAAAGGCTTCCACTGTGATATTATAGGAAGTATTACGGAGTTTTGCCGAATAAATTATATTGCTATTGTTCTCTATACGAGCATCAGGGTATGGTAAGAAATCTGGCGGGATACCGCTAGTTATTACCCGAAATTCTATCTGTTCTGGGAAGACATAGGTATAAAGTGTATTGATATCAAGATATATATACTCTTGATTAGAGAGATTGAATGTCTCCTTATCTATCACTGTTTCCCATAGAGAGTCTATAGATATTGGAGGGAGATCATCTTCACGGATATGGAAAGTCCTTAACACAGAACGATCACGGTATCCTTCCACATACCCACGAAGTGATACCTGATATCCCACATCATCATTGTTAAACTCACGATATTCGGGATATATATGGATGTCTTGTGATTGTGGATCATATTCAACAGCATCTTTACCACCATTGCTAAAACCCTTTTGAACGGGATAGTTATACTGTATGTCTATCAATAGATTACAGTTAGGAACATTCACATCATAAAGATACCCAACATTACAAGTGATCTTTTCAATCCCTGATGCGTATATATCAGGGAATATATCGCTATCTGTAAGACGAATAGGTGCTTCTTCTGAAATAATAAAAAGTGCCTTTACATTGTCATTGTTGAGAATAACTGCGTATGTATCACCACGATAATCTGGATTTATCTGGATATTACTCTTGTTGATGATAGATACAGGCGCTTCTTCCACGGGAATAGGGAGAGTTGTGGAAATAACTCTAAAATCATTGTAAATTTCATAATTATAGTCTGGATCAGGTAGGATATTACATACAATCGGGGTATTTTTGAGATCTTCCACATAGATCGGATCAAGATTGAACCTAACTGTTCTAGTAGTTACTGTTCTGTCATTTAACTTAATATTTGTCCCTTGCTTAAAACAATTGATCTCCACTCTGTTCGGAAAATTATTGTCGTGTGTGTTCTTAAATACCAGATTGCTACGGTTGTCTATCTCAGTAAATAACGATATATCTACAAGGATTGACTTGATCTCATATGTTGTGGATGAACCTGTCGTAGTGTAGGTGTATGTGGGGTGATTGGTTGATAGAGTTGTAACAGGGACATGAAATGTTTTATACTGAATTCCGTCATCGTTGATTGCTATGCTTGGAAACCCTGATAATCCCGACAATGAACTATCTCGATCAATCCTATATGTTGAACCCTGAATAAGGAAGGTGAGTTCGTCTTCATCACTACCTACAAATGGCTTCTTGTAATACAACTTCTCATCAAGTATCTTTATATCCACAATAGGATTTTTTGGAAATACCGCATTACTTAGTGTGTAATCAGGTGAATGGTAAGGAGAAACAAAGATCTCATCTAGATTAATAACCTCAGTATTATCAAGAGCTGTAACTAGTACAATCTCATCTTTTATAGGTGTTATTGTAGGGAAGAATGTTTCCACTATATTGAAAGATATATTACATGTCTGTTCAGGATATTCCGGATCACTAGCAACAATATCAACTCTATACTCAGTATCTCTGTAATCCGCAGCAATAGTCAAAATTCCCGTATCGTTATCAATTGAAAATGCTGATATAGGTGTATCAACAGTCCGATAACTATCACGAAGATTACAAGGAGACGTAGCAGAGAAGTGTAGAGGAGTATTAATAGGTGAGCTGAATATTGTATAGAGGTTGCATTGAATGGTATCATCTGTAAGTGGTGTTGTAGGGATAGAGATGATGTTAGAGTTCTGATTAATAGAGTAAAATTCAGTTACATGGAATGTGATATCATTCTCTGTGATGGTTCCATAGATGTCATCTTTAGCACTTATTTTGAAAGTATCTGTGGAACCCCTCAGTTTCGGTTGTAACGTTAGGGTATTTTCAAATAGACGTGCCCCATCTTTAAAGAATGTGAGTTGTGATCCTATTGTGGATACAATATAATCATTGAGATTACAGGTGTATAGTGTCGGTAATAACTTAAGTGAAATATCAAGTGCTGTATTGATTATTGGGGATGGTGGTGGTGCTTCTACAATATTGAAATCAATCTGTCTCCTATACTGTGAATATTCAGCACGTTGATCAAAAGCTACAATGGATAAGGTGTATTCGTCATCACGAAAATCTGGATTAAACGTGATAAGATCATTTGTATCATTAAGAACAAAAGGGGGGACACCTGAATCGATATAAGATAGCCTAGGATTGGGTGGATTCTTTATGGTATAACCGAGTTTGGTTGGTACAGGTGATTGGAAATAGTCTAATAAATTACAGGTGATAGGATTACGTGTGTCAACGTTTATGATTGATGGTGGTGTGTTAATGATGGAGATACTTTCACTTTCTGTAAAAGTGATTGTTAGAGATTTTGATTTATCTTTTTCAGGACCTATAACACTCTTGTTATAATTATTATCAATCGCATTGACATAGATAGTATGGATAAGATTCTTGTTTTGGAGTTTAGGGGTTATTGTTAGAGTAGGGTTAGGAGGTGTGTTGAGGGTATTTATGATATCTACTAAACTAGTAGGTGGTAATTGATATAAGCGATTACCACCCCTATCATAAACATCATGTATTATATATTCTAGGTTGCTCTCGTGTGTCTTTGTTCTACTGATAAAATATTCTGGGAGCGTAAAATTACAAGATGTTTCTAAAAGTAAGCCTAGATTAATATGATCATATTCAGGGAGTGGATTACGGATAGGTGGAGGTGCGTCTTCCTCTATCCATGTAAACACATATGAGACTGGTTGTAAAGGATATTTTTCATCAAACACAGATACTGTTATATTGAAAGTATCGTTCCTGTAATCAGGATATATTTGGAGTGTATTATCACTAGTGTTAATAACATAAGGATCATCGGTAGCATCTATAACATTTACACGTGGAATAGGATCAGTTATGTCAGTTATATTAGAGGTATATGTTAGATCGTTCTTAGTATTCGCTTTAAAGTGATCAAGAAGTGAGATTATTATAGGTCTATCTTGTAGGTTGCTAAGGACATTAGGGATAGCTTTTTTATCTACTGGTCTGATTTCATGAAAGGATATGTCTAACTCACGACTACGTTTATACAAGCTATCAGTAGCAATGAATGTGACTGTATAATCAATTTTTCCGCGAAAGTCTTGTGTGATTTTTAGACCGTCATTAATATCATCACCCTCATCTATCCTAATGATATTAAGAAGAGATCCGTTGTAATTAGTTGATGTAGGAGGTGAGATATTACACGAATATATAAGATCTACTGGATCTGTTGTGCTATCTATAATATTCTTAATGAACAAATTATAGAATTGTATTTCGACATTAGATTGTGAAAGATCAAGATTATATCTTGTTTCTATATTTTGATGTAATCTTATAGGCGGTAAAGGCAATTCTTGCACCTCAATAGTGTAAGGATCACTTAAATGTCTGTTTCTATCCGTGATATAAGTAGGGTTGTCTTCATTGGTTACATCATTATACTTGTCTTGTTCAACAGCATAAACAAGTATGCGATAGACAATCCCACGATAATCTGGATTGATAGTGATAGATGTATCTGCATTGATAGTAAAAACAGGGGTTGATTTAGGGATTCTTCTTTGTGAGGCTGTTTCTGGATTGACGCTATTTTTGGGATCAAACTCATATATAAACCGAAGAGGAGTGTTGTTTTTAGAAGAGAAATGGTTAGATATGATAGATGACTGTTCTTGTCGTATGTTTAAGTTTGTTATTGTTTCTATAGGTGTTTCCGCAATGATCTTAGGTTTATTTAGTGCCGTGTTAAGAGCAGTAATAGGGATTATTAGCGTTTCGGGTGTAGATGTGATGGTATTAGTAGAGTTGGTAGAGAGGATGATGTTAGTAGAGTTGGTATCTTGATCAACAGGTTGTGGAGCACTTATCGCATCTTGAGGGATTAAATCCGTGAAACGGCTCCATCTTATGGCAGGTCTCTGTGGTATAACAACATCACCTCTTGCCTGAGCTTCAATGAAAGTCTGGAATATGAAGTTTTCTGTGTTAAAAAGACGATTATCAATGGATTGAGTTTCCGTGTTGCTTATGATTTCTGTCACGGAATCTAAAAGATCAACCACTTCATTATTAAGGTTGCTAAGTTCTTGAATAGTGGAGATAGTGTTGTCATTGCTCATCACAACCACATCTAAATGTGTAAAAAGGTGTTGTTATATGAAAGGTATTCAACAAGTTATTTCTATAACCTACAAAAAATTACTGAAAAATATTACATCAGGCGAGGATGATCCACCATAGCCTGCTTGATCAGTTGTTCTCCATTGCTTTTAGAAAGAGTATCTAGATTTGTTTTATTGTTTAATACAATCTCATAGAGTGCTATAAGACTCATAGATATCAATTGAGGGTTAGAAGGGAAACTCACCATAGCGGTTGTTATACTCTGGATACCGTTTAGATCATTGATAGTTCTCTGGTTGTCTGGATTGTTTCTTGCTATGTTTAGCAGAGCCATAATAGACATCAATTGGGCTGATTGATCATTTGCGTGGATATTCATATTTGTCAGTATGGTCTTCACTCCTAACTCGTTCATGATGCATCTGTTGTTAGGATATCTCATTATACTCCAGATAGCAGAACACCCATGAATTGTGATAGACGGTGGGTATTGATTACAATCCATTATATAGAGGATACAAGATAGGATATCTGGATCACTAATGTTAATATGGTTACTTAGATCTCTAATGATATTACAGAACAGGTGGAACATTCGATGATAATTGCGATAACTCATAACATATCGCATAAGTGTTTGTTGTATCCCGAGATTTCCCACATATTCACACAATTCCTGAGAATAGATTAGTTTCTCTAAGAGTGAGCATAGTGCTACAATAGTATCGGGATGAGTGTGATATTCTTTCAATTTATTTGAGGTAATATCTAGAATACCCGAGAATATTAATAGATCTTTAATGTGGGTTGGGGTGTGGTTAGGTGTTGGGGTGTGGTTAGGTGTTGGGGTTTGATCTATAAGAGACATAAGGATCAATACAGAATACCTAATATTTTTAGGGTTGTTCAAGGTATTCTTCATAGTAGCTGCGAGTTTATTTATGATCCCTTTTGATATAAGGGTTTGATGAAACTCGGGTGAAGAAATAACCAAATTGTGGAGTTGTAACAGTGATATACCTAGATTATTTTTGTTTTTACGAGTGGTATGATCTAGACTATTCATAAGAATATCTATATGTGAAGCCATTTATATTCTTGTTTGAATGAAATGAGTAATGAAAACATATCATTTTTATGGTTCTATGAATGTTATATTGACATTCTTATCCGGATTATTGTAGTTCTCAGTAGTATCATGGATATAGATAAGTTCATTAGATGTTTGAATAACAATCGGTGCTGATAGATTTGTTGTATTAGGGGTTAAAGATTCTGAATTAGGATCATACTGAGCACCTAATGTATTTTCTGTTGTAGCTATTCCACCTCCATATAGATCAACTCCTAATGATTTTGTAATAGTGAGATCAAATGAGACATCATCGTTTGTTTTTATGATATTGATGGCTGGCGAAGGTTGAAAATAAATAGTTGTATAAAGTCTTACTCTCCGTATGACCTGGCCAAGATAATCAGCGACATACAACCACTTTTCATCGAGAGATAGAGCCACATCTACAGGTGATGCGAATTTTGAATCAATAATTGAATCATCATTTTTATCTTCAGCACCTTGTGATGAAGATCTACTCCCAGCTATAGTTACAGTATCTCCTTCTCTCTCATTCGTATTTAAATGATAATCTGTTCTAACCTTCTTGATCTTGAAGTTATATCTATCAGCAACATATATCCACTTTTCATCTTGTGATACCTCCAATCCCATTGGAACATTAAACGTATTTCTACCCCCAACCAGAGTGTAAGTATATCCTTCACTCTCATTCGTATTTAAATGATAATCTGTTCTAACCTTCTTGATCTTGTGGTTCCCTGTATCAGCAACATAAATCCACTTTCCATCAGGTGATGCTGCCACTCTCTGTGGGTAACGGAACTGAGCCGATTCAGCAACTCCATCAAAATCCCCGGGATTACCAACTCCAGCTATAGTTACAGTATATCCTTCATTCTCATTTGTATTTATATGATAATCTGTTCTAACCTTTCTTATCCGGTGGTTATCTTTATCAGCCACATAAATCCACTTTCCATCGTGCGATATAGCCACCCCTGCTGGATAGTTAAACTGTGAATCAATATTTGTATCACCATTTGTGTCATCAGCAAATCCACCATTTGTGTCATCAGCACGTCCAGCCAGAGTGTAAGTATCTCCTTCATTCTCATTCGTATTTAAATTATAATC
>MDTB01154880.1_pt1 | contig 15503 bp, 8 predicted proteins | sample 811161 | NCBI WGS metagenome assembly MDTB01 (sample SAMN05326650, study PRJNA326480) | marine metagenome | isolation source: seawater | place: Mediterranean Sea | collected 2009 | reverse complement strand
TAGTATACAGAATCAGGCATCAACTAGTCAACGTAATAACGTTGCATTTCCTGATCATATAAAACGTGTACTAGACTTATATAAGAATTTTTAATGAGCAGAGCGAGCCTTTTAGAATTTTGTAATAAATTACATAAATCGCTTTCGACAAAAGGTAGCACACAAATTTATAGAGATTTAGTTGCAAATAAAAGAGTTCATATTTTTAAGTTTAGTTGGCAAGAAATGGCCAAACAAATGAAAGCAGAGCTAGAAAATAAAGCAACAGAAGAAAATCAACATTTTGATAAATTAACACAAAAAGATAGGCAAAAAATAAATCAATTTGCAAAAGAAATGTTAGATGATTTGAAACGTGAATTAGGAAAAATACGCATATCAAACAGTAAAATGAAAGTAACAAAAAACACTGTTCGATTTACATTTACATCAAGTACTTACAGCGGAAAAGTAATAACTTTTGCAAGCGGAAAAAGTTTAAGTCCCGATAATGTATATGCAAAAGTTAGATTCGCGTATCAACCATCATTAAGAAAGTTTTTTAATAAAGTACAAGCTTATTTACGTACAACTACTACCACAAGTAAAAAAACGGGTAGAACTGTAAATAGAAGTATTCGAACAAAAAAAGGCAGCAGCATGAAAGGTACACGTACAATCTTTCACTCAGGACACGAAAAAGCTGCAGGAGTTTTTGAAAGTTTTGTAAGAGATGCTTTTGAAGGTATTGCAGATGGTGTAGGACTTGATTTTGATGGAACTGTACAAGATTTAAGTGATGAAAAAGGATTAGGAGTTACAAGTCTTATAAAAGTTTTAAGAAATGATAAAGACGATTCTCATACAGTAGGAGTTGAGTCAGCTTATTTAAATAAACTTGCAAAAGAAACGGGTAGTGGTGTGGATGTTTCTAGACTTAAAGAAAAACTAAAAGCTGAACTTTTAGTAGCAATTAAAAAACTTGAAAAAGATCCAGCAGTAGGAGACGGTCTTTCAAAACTACAGGGCAGTGATAGTATATTTGCTAAAAAAGAAAAGAAGTTACGAAAATTAGTTGTTGATGCTTTTAGAGATAATCCAAATGCAACTATAGTAACAACTGAGAGTTTAAAATCTACTGCTAAAAGCAGTAACAATAAGAAAAAAAGTACATCTTCTGTCACAAAAGGAGCAAGTACAGTAGCTTTTGGAAAAGGAGTAAAAGCAAAACGTATGCGTACTCCTGTAAATAGAAGACCTTCAGTAGCTTCAGATATGTTACGAATGATTGTAATGATAAATAAAGAATTGCCGAATACTGTGCGAAAAAATATGAATGCACCAGCATTAGAAAATAGAACGGGAAGATTTGCTGAAAGTGTAAAAGTTACGGAAGTTGTACAAACTCCAAAAGGTTTTCCAAGTGTAGGATACACTTATCAAAAAAATCCATATCAAGTATATGAGATGGGTAGAGGATCACAGCCTTGGGCAACTCCAGAAAGAGATCCAAGAAAAATAATTGATGCCTCTATTCGAGAAATAGCGGCAAGAATGGCCATAGGAAGATTCTTTACGAGGAGAGTGTAATGAGTAGAACATATACCACCAGACGACAGGGTATAGTAAACTCTCTTGCAGAAAAGTTAAAAGGTATAAATGGCACAGGTAATTTTTTTACAGACTTAGATAATAATGTTATTGGAAGATTATTATTTTGGGATGAAGTCGATCAGTTTCCTGCAGTACATATAAATGCAGGATCGGAGACTAGAGAATACCAAGGCGGTGGGTATAAAGACCGTTTTTTAAGTATAACGCTGCGATGTTATGTAAATACAGAAGATGCGGCAGATGCTCTTGATGAACTATTGGAAGATGTTGAAACAGTAATTGAAGATAATTCAGCACTTTCTTATACGGACAAAAGAGGAGTATCACAAAAGACACAACAAATCACTATCGTAAGTATTGATACTGATGAGGGTGTACTGGAACCTTTAGGTGTAGGAGAAATGCTAATAGAGGTTCGATATTAGAAAATAGTGACACGAGCAAACGCTCACGTTCACGTCTTTTCAAGACAATCATAGGAGAAAACTATGGCAGATCAATTATTTTTTAGCAGAGATACGAAACTATTCGTTGAGGTTGGAGCAGGAGTTTTTGAAATTCCAGTTCTTGACGGATATTCGTTTTCACAAGCTACAAACACAACAGAGGTAACTCTAAATGAGATGTCCGCAGGCAGTGGAAACAGCCGTCGTGGACGAAAACTATTTACAGACTCTTATGCTCCTGGTGAGTGGTCTTTTCAAACTTATGCTCGTCCTTTTAAATCTCAAGGTCAAGGAGTAGGTGGATCAGCATTTGATGCAAGCGCTACAGCAGGCGATCAGCACGCTGTAGAAGAAGTTTTATGGGCAATGATGGTTGGAGATGCTGCTTATACTGCAGGCGGAAGTAGTGCTGGTAATGTTGCAACTATATCAGGCGGAACATCTTTAGACGCAATGGGAGCAAATAAAGCTGGAACAAGTAATTTTAATGTAGCTCTTACAATGGATACAGATGGTGATGGTGATGGCTGTAAATTACATTTAGCTTATACAGCAAGTAGTGGCGCACTTTCAGTTGCGGCATCTGGAGCTAGTTTTGCAGCAGGAGCTGGATATGCTGCAACAGATAAACTATTTGCAGGTACAGCACAAATTGTTGCTGCTTTAAGGGCTGGATTTAATGCAGCAGGCTCAAATGGAACTTTTTCAGTAGAAAATAGTGATATTACAGCAAGTAGTACTGAGACTGATTTTGAAGCAACAGTTAATAGTATTAGTGCTTCAACTAATACTTCAACGTTTACAGGATTTACTCGAGACGGTACAGACTTAGATATTACTTTTGCAAACTCAAACAAAACTACTCTTGGAACAGGAGACTTTTTCTTTGTAATGGGATCAGCAGGAGAAACTCAAGTAGTTTATAAACTTCATGGTTGTGTTGTAAATGAAGCATCTCTTGATTTTGATATTGACGGAATTACTACTATATCTTGGTCAGGAAACTGTACTCGAATCGAAGAAGTTGCATCAGCAACTACAAAAACTGTAAATGAAGGTATTGCAACAACATCAAACTATATTCGAAATAGACTAACAGAATTAGTCATTAGTTCTACAACGCCACAAAGTAGAACATATTCTTTAACTCTTACAGGTGGAAATATTACTATTTCAAACAATATTACTTTCTTGATGCCAGAAACTTTGGGAAGTATAAATACGCCTCTTGGACACGTCACAGGAACACGAAGTATAAGTGGTTCATTTACTTGTTATCTTGGTGCAGACACCAATCAAGGAGCTCAACTATTTGAAGACTTAGTTGAAGATGGATTTAATTCTAGTCCAACAATAACTAATGATTTTGACTTAACATTTAAAGTTGGTGGAGCAGGCAATGTTCCAAGACTAGAAATGGACATGGAATCTTGTCATTTAGAGCTTCCAACTCATTCTATTGATGATGTAATATCTTTAGAAACAAACTTCCATGCACTAGGCACAGATATTGGATCAACAGACGAATTAGCCATTAAATATGTAGGAGCAGCTATTGCTAATGCTGGTTAAAAAAAGTTCTTGACATAGTAGTTGATTTTTATTATACTATGGAAATAGAAAAGTATAGGGGCTCTTCTAGAGTCCCTTTTACTATATGAGAGGAATATGGCTACTTATAATTTTAAAGAAGAAGCGGAGGTCTATCTTGTATTTGGAGGTTCAACAATAAGATTAGACGTTAGTCCTGACATAAGTTTTAGTCAAACTTTTACGGACAAAACATATCCTCAAAAAACGTTGCATGAGCAACATAAATTGCATCAAGCATCAAGAATTACAAAAGCAAATCCTGCAAATTTTGAGTTTGAAATACCAGCTTTAAATGAAGACGATTTAGATCAATTATTCAATCTATTAGTTGATTTTAAAACTGGAACAAATACATTGGATACTTTTGATTTATTTTTTAAGTTTCCAACTAGTGGCGATGTGTATAAGCTAGAAACCTGTGTAATAACAAGTGGGACATTCATAATTGAGAAATTAGAGAATCTCAAGTTGGCAATATCAGGAGAAGCAACAAAGCTACTAACAACAGGTCAAAGTATTTCCACAGTAAGTCGTGGAACTCGGACACCTCTTGCAGCAACACCAGCTCTTTTTGTAAAAATAGCTGGAACTACTTTATCTTCTTCTGTTTTTAGGGTTTCATTAGAGTTGCAAAATGAAATAAGCTGGAATCCCTATGAAACTGTCAATGGAGCATTGAGTGCAACAAATGCAGCTACATCAATGTATCCTTCTCAATTTACTTTACAGCAACGAAAGCTTTCAGGCTCGGTAAGTCAGTATATAACAAGTGATTTCAAATTAGACTTACAACAATGGGAGACGGGAGTTACTGTAGATATTCGTGCAGGCACAACATCAACAAAAGGTTTTCAGTTTGATTTAGAAAACTGTACCTTTACAAATAGATTACAAGTTGATGAAGCTTTCTCTCAGATATATGATTGGAAGTCAAATGAAAATCCTGCAAACTTAGGCACTTTAATTAAATTTAACAACATATAAGGAAAAAACATGGATTTAAAATCATTAATGGTCGACAGAAAGTCGGCTTGGGTAGAATACCCAGGACTTGACGGCTTCGAATTAGAAGTAGTCAACTTATCACGAAAAGAACTTATTGCACTTCGTAAAAAGTGCACAACTACAAAATTTGACAGAAAGACACGCCAGCCTGTTGAAAATATCGATGAAGAAAAATTTGTAACCGAGTTTACTTCAGCAGTATTAAAAGGTTGGAAAGGTTTAAAATTAGAATATTTAGAAGGACTAATTCTTGTTGAGCTTGGAAATAAAGATCCAAGTGAAGAGTTGCCTTTCACACTTGATAATGCGGAAACACTTGTTAGTTCATCTAGCGAATTTGATACATGGCTCAATGAGGTAGTCTTTGATCTTGACAACTTTCGTGGAGGAGCAAAAAACACTGCTCCTAAAACGACTGGAAAAGTATCTAAAGAATAGTGAAACAAAAATGACGCAAGAGCGTTATTTTAAAATGTGTGAACAAATGGACAAAGAGCCTATAGAAGATGAGATACCCCCAGATATAGGTGACTTTCCTGAAATTGCAGTTTCAGCACTAGAAGTATTTGCTAATTTAGGAAATAGAATTTATGCAGACGTAGGTTTTACAGGAAAAGATTATACAAATTTACCTATCTATTTGCAAATTTATAAAGTGCCTAAAAAAGATACAGAGTTATTTTTAGAGATACTTTTATATTTAGAACGTTATGCGATAGAATCATCGCAAGACTCGCTAAAAAGAGAGCGCGAGAAAATAAAGAGAAAGAGTAGTGGTCGACACAATAACCCTAAAGTTTAAAGTTTCAGAGGATGGCTCTTTAACTGCAATAGAACAAAAAGCAGATAAAGCATCTAAAGGACTAAAAAGAACTGGAAAAAGCGCACGAGACGTAGATCGTAATTTACGTGGTGTTGCAGGTATGACTTCGAATACTACTAAAGGCTTCAGCAAAATGCAACAAGGTCTTACAGGAGGTCTTGTTCCTGCATATGCTGCTTTAGCTGCAAACGTATTTGCGGTAACTGCTGCCTTTGGTGTTCTTTCTCGTGCAGCTGCTGTTAAACAGTTAAATGAAGGTTTAATGTTTACAGGGCGAGCAGCGGGCCAAAACCTAGCTATTGTTACTGATAATCTTCGAGATATAACTGATAATGCAATTTCAAGTGCTGATGCAATGCGTGCACTTGCTGTCGGTACTTCTGCAGGTTTTAGTGAAGCACAAATGGAAGGTCTAACAAAAGTTGCAAGAGGAGCCTCTTTAGCTTTAGGTAGAGATATGACTGATGCATTAGATCGACTTACACGAGGTGCAGCAAAATTAGAGCCTGAAATTCTTGATGAATTAGGAATTATTGTACGACTAGATACAGTTACAGAAAATTATGCCGCAACTCTTGGAGTTGCAGCATCGGAGCTTACAGAATATGAACGACGTATGGCTTTTGCAAATGCCATTGTTGAGCAAGGAGAAAAGAAATTTGGAGCATTATCACAAGCAGTAGAAGTAAATCCTTTCAATAAACTCGCAGCAACTTTTGATAATTTAACAAAAACAATAATAGGTGGATTAAACACAGCTCTTGGACCAATAGCAAGCTTTTTAGCCGATAATACATATGCTTTAGTTGGAGCATTAGCAGCTCTCGGAACAACTGTTTTTAAACAGATGGTTCCTGGCATAAATAGTGCAGCCGCAGGAATGAGACAGCTAGCGGAAGAAACTGCAGACACTGCAAAAGCACAGCTAGGAACAACAAAATCATTTAAAGGTGCTCCAAAAGTTTTTGATAGTCTTACTAAAAAAATTAGAGAAGGTGAGGCAAGCTCACAAGATTTTACAAAAGCACAAAATAGTTTAACTCGATCTATTGAACTTCATCAAAAACAAATGCCCTCCTATATTGCTGCACATGGAGCAGAAAGCGATGCTGTTGCAATAAAAAAGACTAAATTAAAAGGTGCACAAACTGCACTTGCTCAGCTAACTCTAACACAAAAATTAGAAACACAAGCAACTTTAGAAGCAGGTAGAGCCGATATTATTGCAGCAGCTTCTGCGGGTAACCTTAAAGAGATGTTAGTGCTATTAAAAGCTCAGTGGGCAACTGAGTACGGTCTTACTATGCTAAATGCAAAGGGAAAAGGAGTTTTTGCAGCATCTACTATATTTGCAACGTTTGCAGTAAAAGGCCTTGCTTTTTCTTTGTATGCAGTTGCTATAGGCCTTCTTGCAGTTTTGCCTATTCTTGGTGCTTTAGCTGTTGCGGCTATGGGAGCATATACTGCGTTTAAAGAATTTTTTGGAGAAGCAGAAAAAGTTGATCCTTTAGCTGATGCAATGGAAGAGGGTAAAAAAAGATTTGAAGAGTATCCGAATATTATTTCGCAAATGGCAGAAGCATATAAAAGCGCAACTACTGTAATAGATAAGTATGTTATTGCTATAACCTCTATGAATGGAATAATGCAACAAACTGCTGCACAAATGAGAAAAATACGAATAGAAGAAAATGCACATAGAATAGAAAGAAAATTAGATGCACAAGATAGAATTAAGCAAGGTAAGATACTTATGGAAACCTCTCTAGAAGGTCCAGGAGGGTTAAACGAGCTTGGAATAGATAAAAATGAAGCAATGGATTTAATTTCACGAGGCTCAACACGAGCGGATATTCGTGAACTACTTCGAAGTGGAGAAGCCAAAGGTATTAAAGGTTATGGACCTGGCCAAAATATATTGGAACTACAAAAAAGATTAAAAGTTTTTGCAACAGGCTACAATGCTGCTTCTGATGCAATAACTAATTTTAATGCAATTCCGACTGCTCCAAGTAATAAAGCTATTGCACTACAAATTGCCACTATGGATCAAGCTGCTCATGCTTTTATTGGTATGGCTGGAGCTGTAGCCGAAGCTGGAGGAGAAGGAACGGAGGAGCATACTTTTCTTTTAGAAACCGCAAAACAAACTCAAGCATTATCAGAGAGATTACGTCAGGGTGGAGATACGAAGAAAATTGAAGAAGAATTTGGTTTACTCCAAAATAGAGTAGGTAAAACTCTTGAGTCCTTCAAACAATTAGAAGCTGCAGGCACTGATGTAACAGAAATGATAGCTGGAAATACTGCAATAACGGGACCTTTTGCAGAACGATTAAAAATACTTAACAAAGCTTCGGCAGCTCTAACTCGTACAAATAGTTCTCGGGCTCAAACAGAAGCAGCAATTAACGCTTTAGAAAGACTTGGATTAAAGTTTGACAAAGACGATGTTGAATCAACATTAGAAGTTATAAATACAGAAAAAAATAGAGTAGCGGTATTAAATGACAGATTAAAGTCTGATAAACTTATTCAAGAATTTCGTAAGAAGACTTTAAAATCTTTATCTACAATAGGGAGTAAAAGTGCAGCACTAGAGCTAAAAAGTATTTATTTAAAAGAAGAACTAACCGTTTTAAATGATAAAATAAACACACAGTCCTTAGATCAAACGGAAATTATCGATGCTCTTACCGAAAAACAAAAGAAATTAGCACAAATTGAACAAAATCGCTTAGATATAATTAAAGAAAGACTGAATTTAACTTCTAAAGTAACGGGAGGAGATACTACCGGATTTGGAGCTGCAATGGCCGAAATAGATACAGTTATGAACGCTCCAGATTTCGATATGGAAGCATTTAAAACTTCGGGACTTGTAAACCAACTTCATGTTTTATCAGATGCTTTTGATCCAGTAATAGAAGGATTTAGAAAACTTGGACCAGAAGGAGAAGCTATGGCTGCAGCTATGGCTGGTTTAATGCAAGTAGTCAATACAGTAGCTATGGTAAGAGAAGAACTTACAAAAACTTTTGGTATGGAAGGAGTAGAGAATCTTAAACAATTTAGTGAGAGATTTAAAGCCTTAGAATTAGACCAGCAGTTAGGAGCAGTTGCATCGGCAGTTGCAGTAATTGCTTCAACTTTTGTTTCTTTATTCTCAACAATGAAAGCAGTAACTGAAAATAGAATTAAAGGTGTTGATAGAGAAATTGCCGCAGAAAAGAAAAGAGATGGACAAAGCAAAGAAAGTCAAGCAAAAATAACAGCACTTGAAGCAAAAAAAGAGAAATTAAAGAAAAAAGCTTTTGAACAAGACAAAAAAGCAAAAATGGCTCAAGTTGTAATGGCTACCTCACTAGCAATAATGCAAGCATTTGCAATACTTGGTCCTCTTGGATTTCCATTTGCCGCCATGTTTACAGCAATGGGAGCTGCTCAACTTGCAATGATTGCAGGAATGGAATATGAAGGAGGAGCTACAGGAAGTCCAAGCACTCCAAGCAAAGTAAGCGCAGGATCAAGAGAAAATACAGTAGATCTTGCTCGAGGAAACAATGCAGGTGGAGAACTTGCATATATGAGAGGCGAGAGTGGCACAGGACGTGGAGCCACTGATTTTAGACCCGCCTTTATGGGATACACAAAAACACGAGCAGCAGGCGGATATATTGTAGGCGAGCAAGGACCAGAACTGTTCATGCCTGATGTACCAGGAGAAATTATACCTTCGGGACAAGGTGCGGGTGCAAGTGTAAATGCTACCTTCAATATATCAGCAATTGATGCTACGGGTGTTGAAGACTTACTAAACGAACAAAAAGGAAACATAATTGGAATGATACGCGATGCAGCAAATGATCATGGAGAGTTTTTTCTAGAAACCGTTGATACGGGAGCTTATAACTAATGGCAATTACAAGACAAAATACATTACCTGATCCCAATAATAATATAGGAACAACAGGATCTACAACAGCAACAAATACCACTGCTTTCTTAGGCGGAGCCGTTCCTGGGTTCAAAACATTAAAAATTGATTCTCATGCTCCAGTAATGAAAACAAGAACCAACTCTGGAAGGCTAGTTGCTCGTTCAATTATGGGACACAAGTTTACTGTAAATATTACATACAATCCTCTTACTCGTGCTCAATTTGAACCAATTTACAATTTTTTACTAGACAAAAGAGGCGGTTTAAAACCTTTCTTTTTATCTCTTCCACAACACTTACAGTCTCAAGCAGGAAGTATTGCAAGCATAAAATTTACAGGAGATGTAAATAGATTGCGACAAGGAAATACTTATGTAATTTCAACAGTAGGTGGAACTACGTTTTCAAATATAGGAGGATCTTCAAGTCCTGCAGTTGGACAATCTTTTACTCGCTCTGGCGGAACAAGTGTAAATGGAGGCGGCAAACTAAAAGCAGCGGCAGGATCAACTTCCATGGTTATTGATGGATTTACTAATTCAGCCTCCACAACTCCCCAGCCTGGTGATATGTTTACAGTGACAGATGCAAACGATACAAATCATACAAAAATGTATCAAATTACTCGAGTCGAAACTCCTAATAGTACAAATAATTATGACAATTTTCCCCATAGTAGTCAAGCAGCTTTAGCAGCTTCTGAAAGAGTTATACACTTTATTCCTGGACTACAACGTGCTGTATCTGATAATTCTGATATTATTTTCAATACTCCAAAAATGAGAGTTATACTTGCTTCTGATGTTCAAACATATAATCTAAATGTAAATAATTTATATACTTTTAGTCTAAAGCTTGAGGAGGCTCAACCCTAATGTCGTTACGTAGTCTTGGTACAGATCTTACAGCTTCGTTAAAAAATAACGAAGCGTTTAATTATGCACATCTAGTAAAATTTGAAAAACCTGTTAATTTAACAAAAGGACAAACAACTTCAAGAAAAGCAAATAGTTATACATATGTTACTGATGGAGCATATGATATAGTCTATGATGATGGAAGTGTAGATTCACAAGGAAACTCAAACGGCCCACAGATTTATCGAGCAAACAAAATAAAAGCTGTTGGAAATACTACAGAAACTACAATGGCAAAAGTATCAAGTTTATCGATTACTGTTGATACTGCGGCTCTTGCAAGTGAAGTTACAAGTAAAAATGTAAATTTTTCAGTCAGTCCCAAAACAATAGAATTTGAAACCGGAGTAGATTTAATTGAAGCAGGGTTCAGAGAAGGAGACAGAGTTTTATTTACAGCAACTACTGGAGGTTCTTCAAATAATGAAAAAACAGTAATTATTGATAGTTTTCTTAGTGAAAAAAAGTTTTCATATATATTAACAGAGGATACAATAAATGCTATAACTACTAGTAGCCATACTTTTATACTAAGCCAAGCCTCGCCAGAGTTAAATGCTTTAATTTCTGATAAATCTTCTACTACATACACTACATATATTAATCGTGAAGTTTTTGTATATAAGGCACATAGAAATGTTGATACAAATGCACCTATCGGAGAGCCATATCTTTTATTTAAAGGAATAACTTCAAGTGCAAATATAAAAGAGTCGCCAGATAAACAATCAGCAATAGTTTGGACACTTACAAGTCACTGGGGGGACTTTTCACGAGTATCGGGAAGACTCACAGTCGATGAACATCATAGAGCCTTAGACGGAAATGGTATTCCTGACAAAGATGCAGCTGTGCGTACAGAATATACGCAAGACATGGGATTTGTTCATGCAAATCAATCTATTAATGTCATGGCAATCTACAATGATAAAGAGACAAAGTATAAACAAGTAGATATTAATGGTGATTGGTTTGGCGGAAAAAGACTGCGAGAATACGAAGTAGATGTTCAACGTAGAACAGAGCTTGCATTTAACTTGTCTCCTAAATATTTACCAGTTATTTATGGCATTCAAAAAGTAGATTCAATTCCAATTTTTGTTGATACTGATAACAGTGATTCAGCACAGATATACGTTGCGTATGCAATTTGTGAAGGACAAGTTGCTAGTTTAATGGATATTTATGTTGAAGGCAACAGTATGATTTGTGTTGACAAACCTGACTTTGATTTACGAAGCGGCAATAATGCAGAAGTAGAGTTGAAATGTCGAGGTAGAATGGACAGAGGAGATGCTTTATCTTCTTACAATGCAGGTGCATCGGGCACATTAACAGAAGCAGAGGAGAATGAAATTTTATCAAATTTAGTAGACGCAGGTATTATTGATTTCATTCCTCCTCCAAATTCTTCTATACGAAACGCAATTCTTCATACTTTTGCTAACACTGAAACTAATATTACTTCAAGTGATGTTACTGGACTTAGAGATAGATTAAGTCATACTATAAAAAAACCTATTGATGGCTCTTTTACTTTTCATGCAGGTCTTCCAAACCAAGCTCCAAATAATACTTTATTGCAAAAAGCAGCTGCAAACGGGTTTAAGATACAGAATGATTATTTTAACGGAAATGGAGCAAATTATTGGGGTGCAGCACATACATTATTAGATACTGCATATGTTGTCGCTCAATTTACTATTGCACCAGGAGAGACAAGTATTCCTGAACTTGATTTTGTTGTTCGCGGTCGAGGAATCAAATGTTTTAACTACGATAGAAGCTACAATAGTAGTTCAAAAGTTGCAGTAAGCGCAAATGCAAATTTATTCAATCTTGGAGATAGTGTTGATTTACGTTATTCTAGTAATCTAGGAGGATTTACAGCAAATGCTCTTATTGCTTCTACAACAATTATTGATAAATGGACATTTCTTGATTTAAACGGTGACTCAAATCAAAGATTTAGATTTGCTTATTCTTCTGACATTACTGTTCCATTCTATATGCAAAGTGGTTCAAATAAATACTATTTTGCTCCAAGCGATGGAAATGAAGTCACTGGAATCGTAAGGGGTCAACCAAAAGAAACAATTACTTCAACATCTGCAAATAATGACAATACGAATCCAGGCGGTGGAATGAATATTGTTATTGGAACAGACAATGCATCTGTTTTCAATATGCGTGATGCAATGAATACATATTTATCAAATGTTTTAACGTTTATTCGTAATAATTCTCTTGATTTCAATGATGTTGATTTTATGGAGTTTCTTGGTTTTCAGTATAATAACAGTAGTAATACTATTGAAGGAGTTGGATCTGGAACACCACCAACTTTACACTCAAGTGTTGAAGAGGTAATAATTAAAGATGCTGTTTTGCTTGCAAACGGAGATGCCCAAGCAGATGATTATTACAATGGACAAAAAATAGTTTTACAAAGATTTAATGTTGGAACAAACGATGCAACACTAACAGAAGAAAGAATAATCGTTAAATATGTAAATGCAAATAATGTTGCATATCTTGACAGACCTTTTACAGGAGAATTCATACCAGATAATGGAGATACTTATACAATTTCTTATGCGGAAGAAGATGTAAGAGTATCAATTAATCCTGCACTTCAATTACTAGACTACCTTACAAATGATCGTTATGGTAGAGGATTAGATATTAACAATGATATTGACTTGGAAGCTTTCAAAGAAGCTGCTCGACAGTGCGACACTCGTTCAGATGTTACTGTGCCAGTTACAGCAGCTGGTTCTGGGAGTCTTGCTGTTGGCGATATTTACGAGTATAAGTCTACAAACACAAACGAAGTATTCTTTAGAGGAACAGTTAAAAGTATAACAACAAATAGAACAATTATAGGAGAGCCTGGCTCTACTTTTATGGAAGTAGTTTTTGAAGATGTACTAGGAAAGCTTGGAAGAAAACACAATACATTTGAAGCTTTTACTCAAGATCAACTTGTTTGGGACAATGGAGATGTCTATAAAATTACATCATCACAAGCAGGATCAACAATTACTTTAAGCTCCCTAACGGGAGGAGCAAAAGAAACTAATGTTGGGCTTACAAAAGTCAGTGGAGCAGGACCCGCTGCTTTAGCTTGTGCTTATACCGGAAGTTATGCAACTTCAGCTCTACGAGATAATTTTACTTCAAATAATGGAAATCCTCTTGTTAAATCGTTTATCGGAACAGACGGATCGGCAGGCGTTTTTCAAGGTTCTGGTTATTCTCTTTATGATTCTGATGATGTTAAATTTTGGAGATATGTTGGCTGGGATAATAATACTCAAAGAAATGTAACTCGTCATCAAATGAATCAAGTTGTTGTAACAGCAAACCCTATTTTTGATAACATTAACTTGATGCTAAAACAATTCAATGGTATACTTCGATACGCAAACGGAAAATATCAACTTTCAATTCGATCTCAGTCTCCTTCAAGTTTTGATGTTGCAGAAATATTTGACGAAACAAATATTATTGGAGACATTACACTCAAAGATCAAGGTATAAAAAATACTTATAATAGTGTTACTTCATCAATTAAAGATCCTCAGACTAAGTTTGAAGCACGTTCTGTAAACTTTTTTAATTCTGATTATTTAAAGCAAGACAAGCATGTTCCGAAAAAAGGAAGCTATGGACAGCCTGGAATTACAAATTATTTTAATGCTCGATTTAATATTAATCAATACTTAGATGAGTCTCGATATGGTATAACAATTTCATTTAAAACTATGCCTCAAGGTGCATTATTACTTGCAGGTAATATTATTCGTGTAAACTATCCTCGATTTGGATATGTAAACAAAGAGTTTAGAATTTCAAATCTTAGCTATGGTTCAGATTGTCTTGTTACTGTTACAGCAGATGAGCATAATAATAATGCATTTGTTGTAAGAGGAAAACAAAAAGCAAAATTTGGCGGTGAAATTGAAATTGGAGCAATTCAAAATAAAAATACTCCTTCACCTCCGACTAGTCTTAGTGCAGTAACTACAGATAGTGTTGGGGAGGTAACTCTTAACTGGACTGCTTCTAATGATGTAAAAGCTACAAGAGTCGATATTGATACTGAAATTTGGTATTGTTCTTCAGGCGACACAATTCCAAATACAGGAAGCAATAATGAACAAACTGATTTAAATTCAGCCATTGCAAATGGAACTCTAAAAGAATTAGCAAGTGTTCAAGGCCAAATACTAACATATAAAGACCCTGTAGGCAAACCCGCAGATGCAGGCCGAAAATATTGGGTAAGACATATAATTCTTACATCAACTGGAGGAGTTGACGGAGGTAGTGTTACACAGAAGAAAATTCCATCAAACTTTGAACCAGTCAGTAGAGCGGGTGCAACTAGCGTTGCACTTACTCCTCAGCAAGACATTCCTGGTGCAACGGTATCTGGAAATGATGTTTCAATTAAAGATGTGAAAGTTACAGATTCATCCGGTAATCCAGTTGTAGATACCACAAGCAGTGCTGGTGAAGAAGTAGGAACAGGAGGAGTTGTAAAAAATCTTACAGTAAGTGGCGATCTTGTTATGAATGCTAGTAGTAAGTTGCACACTGCTGGTAAAACAACTTTTAATAATAATACTGCGGGTATTTTTCTTGGATACGACACAGCTGCCTATAAAATGGCGATAGGAAATGCAACTAAGTCTTTAAAATGGGACGGAACAAATCTAATTATTAGTGGAGTTACAATTGATGCAGCTACAATTCAAAACTCTGTCCAAAATGATGCGATTACAGACTTTACAGCTCTTGGAGATACTCCTGCAAATTTCACGGGAGATGCACTCAAATTTGTTAGAGTAAATACTGGTTCTGGAGGAAATGGAACTGCACTAGAATTTATTGCTCCCGCAGATGTTCGAACAGCAATTGGTGCAGGAACTTCAAGTTTTAATGCAGGAAATACGACAATTAATCTTGCAAGTCAAGTTACTGGAATACTACCAGTTTCAAATATGGCTGCAACTGCTCTTACGACAATACAAACTGCTAGCAGTCAGAGCGCCCAGCTTGCCTTAACAACACAAGAAGGTGATGTTGTTGTTCGTTCTGATTTGAGCAAAACATTTATGCGTAACTCTGGAACTGCTGGTACAATGGCAGACTTCACAGAACTTGCTACTCCAACTGAT
>MDTB01221863.1_pt1 | contig 15504 bp, 13 predicted proteins | sample 811161 | NCBI WGS metagenome assembly MDTB01 (sample SAMN05326650, study PRJNA326480) | marine metagenome | isolation source: seawater | place: Mediterranean Sea | collected 2009 | reverse complement strand
GATTATTAAGTTTAGAAAATAAAAGTTACCAGTTAAATTATAAACAACATAACTTAAAAATTCGTATCCTAAATCTGATCTGATATAAATTGAAAAATTATTTCCATAGAAATAAAAATTCTTTAAGTAAACATCCCAATCTCCACCAGTTTCGTGCCTCAAACCAATGAAAATAGTAAGTATAATTAAGTAGCAAAAAATAAAAAAATTATTGATTTTATTATTTATTCTATCTTGTTGTGAAAATAATAATAATATTGGGCAAAGAATTAAAAAATAAAATAACAAGATTAACTCATTAATTGTTCTAAATATTTTCTATAATTATTTTTAGGTAAGTTATTAATAATAAGTTTAAATTTATTTTTTGTTATCCATCCATTTAAATAACTAATTTCTTCAGGTGATCCAATGAGTATATTTTGTCTATTTTGAATAGTTTGTACATACATTGATGATTGTAACAATGAGTCAAAAGTTCCAGCATCTAACCAAACAGATCCTCTATCTAAAAGAATGTTATTTAACTTTTTTTTCTTAATAAAAACTTTATTAACATCTGTAATTTCTAATTCTTTTCTTTTAGATGGTTTTAAGTTTTTTGCTATTTTTATTACTGAATTATCATAAACATACAATCCAGTAACAGCTAAGTTAGATTTTGGTTTTTTGGGTTTTTCTCTAATAGAAATAACTTTATCATTTTTTACTTCTGCTACACCATATCTTTTTGGATTATCTACTTTATAAGTAAAAATAAGTGAACCTGAAAAATTATTATTAATTATTTTTTTAATTTTAATATAATTTATTCCATTGTATATATTGTCTCCTAGAATTAAGGTGACATCATCATTTTTAATAAAGTTTTCAGCTAATATAAAAGATTCAGCAATACCTTTAGGAGTTTTTTGAACAGCGAATGATATTTTAATACCCCATTGATTAGAATTTTTAAATAATCTTTTAAAAAGTGCATTATCTGTTGGAGTTGTGATTACAAGTATATCATTAATACCTAAGCTCATTAACGTGGTTAGTGGATAATATATCATTGGTTTATCATAAATAGGTAATAGTTGTTTAGAATAAGGTATAGTAAGCGGAGACAGTCTTGTTCCATATCCCCCTGATAAAATTATACCCTTCATATTTTTTCTTCTTTTATAAATTTTAATAGAGATTTCTTCCAATTTAAAGTGCTAATTTTTAATATTTTAGTTATTTTTTTACAAGATAATGAAGAATTATATGGTCTTATATTTTTATCATAAAATTTTTTAGATTTTATTTTTTCAATTTTAAATTTTTGTGAATAATTTTTTAATTTAAAATAATATTTAGCAAATTCATATCGTGATATAGGTTTACCATTGTCACAATAATGATAAATTCCATAATATTTAGTTTGATCATTTTTTATATTATTTAAAATTTTATAAATATTTTTTGCGAAAATATAAACATTAGTAGGTAAACTATATTGATCAGAGACAATATTTATATTATTTATTTTTTTTAAAATTGAATATATTTTTTTTAAAAAACTATTTTTGTTATTTCCATACAACCATGAAGTTCTTATAATTATATATTTTTTAGTATTTTGAATTATATTTTTTTCACCAAAAAATTTTGTTTTCCCATAGTAAGAGTTAGGATTTGCCAAAGTATCTTCTTTTATTTTTATAAGCTGTTTAGAATTAAAAAGGTAATCAGTAGATATATGTATTAATAGTATATTATTTTTATTACATATTTTTGCTAAATTTAGAGGTCCTAATGAATTAATCTGATAAGCTTTTTTTTTATTTTTTTCACATAAATCTACATCAGTCATAGCAGCACAATTAATAATTATTTTAGGATTATGTTTATATACTAAACTTAATATTACTTTTTTTTTTGTAATATCTGCTCTTTTTTTAGAATAAAATTTAAAAATAAAATTATTATTCTTATTTAATTTAAGAGCTGTTCCTAATAAACCTTGAGAACCAAAAATTAGGACTTTATTTTTCAATTGAATTTTTTTTCTTATAGAGCCATTTCTTATTATTAAGATACCAATCTATAGTTATGTATAAAGATTCATCAAATTTATAGGAATTTTTAAAGTTTAAATTTTTTCTTAATTTATTCGAATTAATAGAATATTTATAATCATGACCTGGTCTATCTCTTACAAATTTAATTAATTTTCTATAGTCAATATTTTGTTTATAAATATTATTCATAATATTACAAATTTTTATAACTAAATTTATATTTGATATTCTATAACCACTACCAATATTGTAAACTTCGCCAATTTTACCTTTAGTGAATATAGTATCTAATGCTCTAATATGATCTTTAACAAAAATCCATTCTCTTATATTTTTTCCACTACCATAAATTGGAATAAGACTTTTATTTATACAATTATAGATTACCACTGGTATTAATTTTTCAGGAAATTGCCAAGGTCCATAATTATTTGCACAATGAGTTATAATGCCTGGCAGTGAATATGTTTTAATCCATGATTGTATTATATGATCTGACGAAGCTTTTGATGCAGAATAAGGTGAGCTAGGTTTATATATACTATTTTCAGTTGAGTTTTTATTATTTGGTTTAAGCGAACCATATACTTCATCAGTTGAAATATGGAGAAATTTAAATTTATTTGATAATTTTTTTTTATTTATTAATTTTCTAACTACCTCAATAATATTCAATGTTCCCATAACATTTGTATTGAAAGTTTTTAAAGGAGTATTTATTGAATTATCAACATGACTTTCAGCTGCTAAATGAAAAATAGCATCAGGCTTTTCATTACTTAAAATTTCATATATTTTTATTTTATTCAAAATATTAATTTTAAAAAATTTATAATATTTATTTTTATTAAATATTAAATTAGCTTCATTAACAGAGCCTTGAGAAAGGTTATCAATATTTACTACCTTTATTTTTTTTGAAATATAATATCTAACTAATTCTGAACCAATAAAACCACTGCCACCTGTAACAACTATTTTCATAAAAATAGTTTTTTAAAACTTTCACCTTTTTTATCTTTTTTAGAAATATTAAACTTAATATTAGTTTTTGACCATTCAATTTTTAGTGTCTGATCATTCCAAGATATGGTTTTTTCTGAATTTTTATTATAATATTTATTAACTTTATAATGAACCAACGTGTTTTCTTCCATTGTGCAAAACCCATGGGCAAAGCTGTCATCTATAAAAAGCATATTGCAATTTGTAGCAGACAATAAAAATTTTTTATATGTACCAAAATTCTTACTTTTTGGGTTTATATCAACTACTATATCAATTATTTTTCCTCTTAATACTTGGATTAATTTTTTTTGTGCAAAGGGTTGTTTTTGATAGTGAAGACCTCTTAATGTAAATTTCTTTTTTGAAAAAGAAAAATTATCTTGAACAAATTTTATTTTTTTAAATTTATTATTAAAATTTTTTAAATTAAAACTTTCTAGGAAATATCCTCTTGAGTCTAAGAATTTTTTATTCTTAATTAAAATTATTTTATTTTCAAAATATCTATTAGAAATCTTAATCATTAAAAAAATGACCTATATTGTTCATTTAAATATTCATTTAAACAATCTTTCCAATCTCTCATGGTGTCTAATGATAACAATTTTAATTTATAATTAATTAAATTTTCTGATTTAGGCCTAGTTGCAAAATATTCGTTTTTAAAATAATGAGAGTCAACTCTCTTAATTGATATTTTTTTTTCTAAATTAAGAATTTTTAATATTTCTTTAGCAACCTCAAACCTGGAAGTATTACCTGAACAAACAAGATTAAAAAGTCCATTTAGATTTTTTTCAATAATTAATTTTGCATTTTTAGCAAAATCATATGTGTATGTAGGTGTTCCCATTTTATCATCAACAACAAACAATTTTTTTTTTCCATTAAGTATTTGATTAATTATTTTATTCACAAATTTTTTATCTTTTTTAAAGCCACCGCCCATCATCCAACCAGCTCTAAGAATTAAGTAATTATTAGACAAATTTAAAATATTTTTTTCAGAGTAGAATTTCGATTTACCATATACTGATAATGGATTGGGCGTATCCCAATCATTATAAATACTTTTTTTTCCATCAAAAATACCAGCTGTGCTAATATATAATAATGGAATTTTTAATTTATTTGAAATTTGAATAGCATGATCAACAGATATAGTATTTGTTTTAAACGTATCATCTATATTATTTTCACAATATTCTAGGTCTGTATGAGCACCAATATGAAAAAGATAATCTGGATTAAACTTTTCAACCAATTCTTGATAATTTGTATATTCTCTAAAATCTAGATAATTTAACCATTCTTCATTAACGTCAATATCAGAACAAAATAAATGATAATCTTTTTTAAATATTTTATAAAATGCTTCTCCAAGCATTCCTCCAGATCCAGACATAAAAATTTTCTTCATTTTTAACTTTTACTTATTTCATTAATTTTATTAGTGTATTTACTTAACCAAACATAATTACTATAATTATCTTCTATACTTTTTCTGGCAATTTTACCAATAGAGCTTAAATATTTTTTGTTATTAATACAAAAATTTATTTTAGAAATCCAATCATCTCTGTTTGAACATAAGTATCCATTTATTCCATCTTTAATAATATCCTTATTGATTCCAACTGGTGAAGCAATAGCAGGTATACCACATGCCATATATTGAATTAACTTAAAGCCACATTTTGAACGAGACCACAATGTATCTGGTAAAGGCATAATACCTAAATGTGACTGAGAAATTAGTTCAATTTCATTACTCTCACTCCAATCGTAGCATTCAAATTCGAATTCATTAGTATGAAACTTGTCTGAACCAATTAATCTTAATTTAAATTTATTATTTTTGTAAATTTCTGATAAGTATGGAATTACTTGTTTTAGATAAACAGATGTAGATGGTGAACCTATCCAAACTATAGTAAATAATTTATTTCTTTTTTTTGCAATTTTTATATCAATTTTTTTCAAGTCAATAATTGTAGGAATTTCAAATAAATTATTATTATAATTAGCTACATAATTTTTTATAAATTTATTTCCAACAAATATACTTTCTGCATTTTTAAATGAATAAACGAACGGATTATATTTTTTAAGAGGTACATTAATATCATGTTCAAATTTTTCATTTCGTAAATATATTGCATCATCTAAATCAATTATATATTTGATTCCTTTTAATTTAAGAATTCTTTCTCCCAATGAAAAGGAAAATGGAATTAACTCTAGGTGAATAACTACTAACGAGTTTTTATTAAGCTTTAATAATATAAAAATTCTTCTTAAATAAGAAATAATCATTTTAAAATATAAAATTTTATTATGGTGTATTTTTGAGTGGAAAAAATTATCATCAAACATATATGATAAATTGACTTCAAAGCCTTTTTTTTCTAATTCACTTTTATATATTAAAAATCTATGTCTAACACTGGCAGATATTTGAGAATATTTTGTTAAAAAAACTATTTTACTTATGTTTCTCCTTTTTTTAATTCCTACATTGATGAATTGATAAATAGCACCTAATAAATATCCGGGACTTTTAGTAATATCAATTAAAAGTCCATAAAGCATTATACTAAATAGATTAGTTGGAAAAAGATATTTAATTGAAACCCCTCTTGAAAGTGGAATAAATATTCCACGAAATATTGCAGAAGTTATAATCAATAACAAAAGATAATATTGGACTGTATGAGGAATAAAATTTATGAAATTTTCTAAAGAGGAAGCAACACTAATTTTAAAACGAAGAAAAAAATAAAGTATTAAAATAATAAATAAAACTTTAAATGTAGCATTTGTTAACCTAGATATAATACGTTTTAAGATAAAATTATTAACTAAAATAAAAATAAAAAAAAATGATAGAATGCTAAAAAAATATATTTTTGTTATGTTAGGTATATATAAAGGACTTTGATCCCAGCCAGATATTATCCAATTCCATTTAGGTATAAATATTGTTGTTAAAATTAAGAATGTACATAGATAAAGTGTTTTAGTTTTTGTTTGTATATCTACTCTTGCAGTATGAAAAGAATATATAAAATATCTTTTAATGTTTTGAATTAAACTATCTGGAATATCTTTATATTCTAAATAATAATTCAAAGGGGTGAAAGTCTTATATTTATCATTTCTGATTTTAGTTCTCCATTCTAAATCATCAGCAGTACGAACGTTTTCTATAAAAATATTTTTTTTTTCAAATATATTTTTTTTAATCATAGAACCAGGAGTTGTTTCAATAGGATTAAATCCATGAGTTGCAGCTATTATTTTTTTTTGTTTTTTAGTTTTTGCAATATACTTTGTTAATCCAAAAATAACATCTACATTTTTATCAGTAAAAATTTTCATATAATCTTCTATCCAATTTATTTGAGGTACAGTTTTCGAGTCAAGAAAAGAAATGAATTTAGAATTAGCAAGTGAAGCACCATAATTTCTAGCCTCACCTGGAAATTTAGATTTAACACTAATGAATTTAATTAAATTATTTTTAAAATAGGTATTAATATAATTTTTATTAATATTATTTTCACTTGAATCAATAATAATTATTTCATTGGGTAGCAAAGTTTGTTTTAATAAAGCATTCAAAGTTAAGATTAGAGAATTCAAAAAATTTTTTGAAGGAATAATAATACTTAAATCACATGATTTTTTTTTTACTTTTGTGTTATTATTCATAAGTAACTATTTAATATTTTTGGAATAATTTTTGAAATAGTTAAATTCTTTAATGCATAATCTCTACAATATTCATACTTATTATTATTTATCAGTAAATCAGTAATTACTTGAATATTTTTTGTAGATAAATCACTTAAATCCTCATTAAATAAAAATCCAGTTCTTGAATTTATTATGTCAGCTATATCTTCATTAAAATTATTGCAAATAATAGGTTTATTGCAAATAAAAAGTTCAGCTATTTTAGTTGGAAATGATGCCTTTATTGAAAGATTGTTTTTTAAAATAAAAATACCAATATCTATAGTATTTATTTCATCAGATATTTTATCAAAATCTATATTTTTAATCTCATAATCAATATTTTCTCTTAAACTTTTTAATTGATTTTTTATATTACCTATATTGTCTTTACTTATAATTTTTAATTTAGCATTCTTAAATTTATTTTTAAATTTAATGAATACTTTAACTGTCATATCAAAATCATATGCGCCATCTGTAGTCCCCAAGTAGCAAAAAATTAGATTATTTAAGTCTAATTTTTTTTTTGTATAGTTGAATCTTTTTTCATCTACACCTGTTCTTATTGAAGAATATTTATTAAAGTTAATAGATGGATATTTCATTTTTAATATTTTAATTGAATTGTCTGTTAAACATAAAATTTTTTTTGAATTATATAAAATTTTTTTTTCAAAGGACTCTAGAAATTTAAAAAAAAAAGATTTACTGTTCCATCCTCTTCTATCAATTTTTTCCTGAAACCAAAAACCTCTCATATCAAATATAAAATCTACTTTTTTAATATTGATTGGTAACATAATAAAAAAATATGGAATATAACTTCTTAAATGAAAAATTATTTTTTTTTCAAAAAGTATTTTAATCAAAAAATAAAAATTTAAATATATAACCTTATAAATTTTTGTTATTAAATAACTACTTTTATTATATTTGATGATTTTCCATTTTATTTTTTTTTTTAATAAAATAGTATTTAGTTCATTAATTTTTGCTAAATTATTCGTTAAATTTTTTTCAAAGGATAATAATTCAATGTTCGTAGTTTTTTTTAATTCAATTAAATATGGTAATATTTGTGACATACCTAATGGTTCAGTCAAGCTATCATAACTAATATAAATAATTTTAAACTCATTTTTTGCGATCATTACAAATTATTTAAATACCATTTATTAAATTGAATTATTGACCAAATTTTATTATGATTTGAATTGATGTCCTGATTAGTATTATTTCTGATTAATTTTTTTACTTCATTATAATTAAAAAAATTATGTTTTTTACATATATCTTCATTTAAATAATCATTAGACCAATCATATAGTTCATTTTTTAACCAATCAGCTATAGGAATGGCAAAACCTTTTTTCTTTTTTTGAATTAATGATTCTGGGAGATATTTACTTAATATATCCTTTAACAAAAATTTACCGTTATCCATTTTAAAATTAAATTCATCTTTTATACTAAAACAATATTCAGTTACTTTATAGTCCAAATAAGGTGCCCTAGTCTCTAAACTATTATACATTGAAGCCCTATCAACTTTACATAAAATATCATCAGTCAAATATGTATTAAAATCGTATAGCATCATTTTTTTTTGAAAAGATAGATTATTGGTTTCATCAAAAATAACTTTCTTATTATTAATATCAAAATTAAGTAATTTATTAATATCTTGCCACTCATGAGTCATTGAATAATAATAATCTTCTTGGGTTTCTATTCTGTTTAGCTTATCTATAATTTTATAAAAATTATTTTTTCCTGTATACTTTTCAAAAATTGAGGAAAATATATTGTGAGGTATAAAAGATATTATTCTTAATAATTTTTTTCTAATATTAATTGGAAAAACTGAGAAATATTTCCAGTATTTTTTTGCTATTAAATATCTGTTGTAACCTCCAAATAATTCATCTCCTCCATCGCCACTAAGAGCAACTTTTACACTATTCGATGCTAATTTAGATACCATAAATGTTGGTATTTGAGATGAGTCAGCAAATGGTTCTGAATAAACTAAAGGCATAATTTCAACTAAATTAATTAAATCTTTAGAGTCAAAATTATATTCAGTATGATCAGTCCCAAGTACATTTGATATTTTTTTGGCATCATCAGCTTCATTTAAATTAGAATTTTTGTATCCGATTGTAAAAGTTTTAGTGTTATTTTGAAATTTTTGCATTAATGCCACAATTAGACTTGAATCAATTCCTGATGATAAAAAAGCACCCAAAGGAACATCTGATATTAGTTGTTTTTTAACTGAATCAGAAATTAATTTTTCAGTATTATTTTTAATCAAATCATATGAATTATTTAATAAAATTTCTTTATTTACTTTTAGTTTCCACCATTTTTTATAACTAACACCTTCTTGCATGATAAAATTATTGAAATTAGTTTCAGAATTAAATTTATATTTGTTTAAATCAAATTCAATGTAACTAGCTGGTGGTAATTTAAAACATTCATTATAAATAGTTTCTGGATGTGGAATATAATTTAAATCTAAAAAATTTTTTATAGAATTTGTGTTAATTGTTAATTGTGAATATTTATTTTTTTTAAATGTAGATAAATCTGATGTAAAAGCTAAGCAATTTTTTGTATTATATATATAAAGAGGCTTTTCACCAGCTCTATCCCTTGATATGCTTATTTTTTTTTTTTTAATATCATAAAAAAGAAAAGAAAACATACCTTCAATTTTACAAAGAACATCAGATATATTATTATACTTTAAAAGATAAAAAAGTGTTTCTGTATCAGAGTTACTTTTGTATAAAAATTTATTATTAAATATACTTCTTAAACTTTTGTGATTATATATTTCTCCATTAAATACTAATATATTTTCAGAGTCTTTAAATGGTTGATTAGCAATATTAGATAATTCAATTATAGATAATCTGGTATGACCTAAATATAACTTATAATTATTGTCATTTAATGTAACTTGGTCAGAGAAATTAGGGCCTCTTTTTTTTAATATTTTAAGATTTTCTTTAAACTCCTCTTCACTTAATTTGTAATTATTATTAAAAATATATCCTAGTATTCCACACATATAAGAATTATAAGTAATACTATCATAAATTTAATAAAATATGGAAATAAATCATGAATATTTTAATAATAATTTTTTATATAAAGAAAATGTTTATATTTTAAATGATAATGATGAATATGCTGAAAATTTTGGAAAACAGTGGAAGACATACTTACATACACAAATAGACTCTATCAATAATTTTAAAATATCAATGGATCTTTTAGATAATCTACTATTCAATGATATAAATTGCTTAAAAAATAAAAAGGTTTTAGAAATAGGATCTGGAGCTGGAAGATTTACAGAAATTATAATTAAATATTGTGATACATGTACAAGTGTAGATCTATCATCTGCAATATTTCATAATGTGGCAAAAGAAAGTAAAAAACTATCAAGAATAAAAGCTAATTTTATAGATCTGAGTTCAAAAAAAAAATTTGATATTGTAATTTGCAGAGGAGTATTACAGCATACACCCAGTCCATTTATTTTTTTAAAAAAACTATTTGATTTTATTAATGATGATGGAATAGTTTATTTTGATTATTATCCAATGCCTAAAATTGGTAAACTACATCCAAAATACTTATTATGGAGACCATTATTTAAAAATTTTATAAAATATGAAAATTGCGAAAAATTTTTACAATTAAACATTAAGAAAATTCTAAAAACAAAAAGATTAATAAAAAAATATTTTTTTAATTCTAATTTTATTTCAGATTGCTTTATACCAGTTTGGGATTATAAAGATAAGCTAAATTTGAATGATAATCAATTAAATGAAATGGCTATATGTGATACATTGGATGGTCTTTATGCTAAGTATGATTTTCCAAAAAATCACAATAAAATAATTAATTTTTTAAATGATAATAATTTTAAAGTTTCAAAATATAGTAAAAAAAATAGTAGCTTTGAAGTTAAAAAGAAATAAAAAAATTCTTAATTAAATTTTTAAGTATTACTATTGATCTTTTGTTATATATTTTAGAATAATTGAAGAAAATAGATTTTAATAAATATTTTAATGATTCATATTTAAATGATTTATTAGATGATAAAGTAAAAGACTTGAAAGAATATATTTCTGAAAAAACCTTATTTAAATTTAATTTTTGGTAATTATATATTTTTTTATTTTGAATACGTATAATTAAATTATCAAGTCTTTTAATTATAGTTGAAAGATTTTGAGACCTCATGCTTCGATCATCATGATCAATTATAATTGATGTAAAAATTGGATTAGAATAAATATTAAAATTCATAGATAGTCTAAGCCATAAATCCCAATCTTCTGAACCGGACAATAATCTGTTTTCTGAAAATTTATTATTCAAGAAAATATCTTTTCTAATGACAATAGAATTACATGAAACACAGTTATTGTTATTAATTTTCTTATTTAAAATACCAATATGTTTTTTTTTTGTAAGTCTTTTAGATGATAATAACATATGAGAATGAGAAAATAATTCTGGAAAATTATATTTTTTTATAAAATTTGTAGTTTCTTTGACATGATTATCTAAACAGATATCATCACTATCAAAAAAATTTAAATAATTACCATTTGATTTATTTGCTCCAAAATTTCTGGCGTAACCTCTCTCATAATTTTTATTTAATTTGTAATAATAAATATTATCAGAAATTAATTTTTTAGCTATACTTGAATGCTTTTCTTCACTTCCATCATCAATTAAAATTATTTCATAATTATTGAAAGTATTTTTAGTAATTGAATTTACACAATTAATTAATAAATCTGACCTATTGTAGAAAGGTATAATTATTGAAACTAAGATATTTCTCTTATTTTCCATAGTTAAAACCATTTGGATAAACTAAATTAAAATCTAAAAAAAATACATTTTGTGGATCTAAGATTAAATTTTTTTTATATATTTTTTTACCTTTTTGATCGGAGATATAATTAAAAGTAATTTTATTATTTTTAAACTCATAACCATCTGATAAAATAAATATCTTAATATTTTTATTTATTTTATTTACATATGTACTTAATCCCCAAATTTCCCAAACTTGTGCTCCATAATAATTATTTAAAAAATTATATTCATTATTTAAAAATGAATGTTTAATATTGTTTTTAAAACTTTGTGTATCAATTAAAATATATTCTACATCTTTTATATTATTTGAATTCTTATTAATAGTTTCAAACATAGATGATTGTATATTAGATGCTACATAATGAGAAAGTGAATGTCCTTGACTTATAATAAATAAAGAAAAAATAAATGATAAAAAGAATTTTTTGTTTAGTATTTTTATTGAAATATAGTAAATTAATAATGAAAATGAAATACTAGGTATTATAAGGTTTCTACCACCTGCTTGACCATTAAGGATCATTGGTATTACTGTAAAAATAAACAAAAAAACAAAAAAAATATATTTTTTTGAAATATTAATATTTTTACCAATTAATAACTTATTAATATAAATGAAAGAAATTAAAAAATTAGTTAAGAGTAGTATTATTATTATTGATATTGAGTTTCCAAAAAACTGATAAATACCATATACAATATTTTTTACAAAATATCTGCCAATAAAATGATGGAATAAATCAATAATTCCTTTTAATAGACTTAAATCAATATTATGTGAAGGTTCAGTATTTATTATACCAAAAAAATTTGTAGTTCTAAATAAAATATAAATTACAATAATAAATAAAAAAGGAACTAATAATTTAAAATTTTTAGAAAATTGTTTTTTTTTATTAATTAGTATCAGAAATGGTAGAAAAAAACCAATTTCGTACCAAAAGATAGCTAATAAATATAATAAAAGGGAAATAATATAAAGTAAACTAAACATATTTTTTTGAGATTTAATTAAAAAAATTAATGAAATTAAATACATTGATGTAACAATGTTAATATGAGACATTATTAAATTATGATAAATTTCGACTTTATTTGTTAACAAAATAAATATGATTGTAATAATTATAGTTTCATCTTTATTAAAATATAAAAGAAGTAAGAAATAAACTGAAATAATTACTAAAAAATTAGATAATATTAGAACTATAAGTCCAATAAATAGAGACTCTCCTACTAAAAAATATTGTATTTCTAACCATAAAAATAATAATGGGCGGTCAGAATAGTATAAAAAATTTTTAAAACCTAATTTATCTAAATTCATTAATGAATAGTCATCTGGAGCAAAAGAACTTCTTTCAAAAGGTATAAAGTGAGATACTAATAAAATTATTAATAATGAAGAAAAAACAGTTATATTATTTTTAGTCATTTTTTTTAGCAATAACAAACATTATATCAAATAAATTTAAATATATATCTAGATTCAGTATTTTAGATATTTTTTTATTTTTAGATATCCATGATAAATATTTATAAAAAAATGGAATTTTATTATAAATAAAATTAAAAGACCTATAATAACCACAGTGATTAATATTTATTACTTTAAAATTATTTTTTTCTAATAGTCTGGTAATAGTTTTTTTTGAAAAATAATGTATGTGAGATGGAGGATGTATTAATCTCCATTTTTTTCCTTTAATTCTTGCATTAATACTTTTGATATCACCAGTAGTTATTATTAAATATGAATTTTTTTTTGAGATATTATGTATTTTTTCGATAAATAAATCAGGTCTGCTTAAATGCTCAATTACATCAAACATACAAAAAATATCATAATAATTATCTTGAATATTTTTGTTTAAGAAATCTCCTTTATCTAATTTTAATTTTAATTTATTAAAGGCAAAATTAATAGCATTTGTATTTACATCTATTCCATTTAGACTTTTAAAGATATTTTTAGAAGCATTAAGAAAAAAACCATAAGCACAACCTATTTCATATAAATTTTTATTTTTTAAATTTTTAACATATTTTGATATTGTATTTATTCTTAGTTTAGTATTTTTTTCAATTTGTTTTCTTTCATCTAAATAATTAATATATTCATCACCAAAAAAATAGTCATCAGAATAAATTTTAGTAATTTCATCAAAACTCATATTTTTACTATAAAAAATATGATTACATTTTATACATTCAGAAAGATTATCAAATTTTAAATTAAAATTGTCTTTGTTACCACAAACAACACATTCAATCATTTTTTATATCTTTAATTATATAAAGAGGTCTTCCTCTAACTTGTTCAAATATTTTTAATATATATAGTCCGAGCACTCCTAAAAAAACAAGTTGTATACCACCTATAAATGTAATAAAAAAAATTAGATCCGTATAACCAACAGGTACTATATCTTTAAAAAAAAATCTTTTACAAATTGCAAACACACCATATGAAAAAGAAAAGATTGAGAGAGCTAAACCGAAATAAAGTGAAATTTTTAGTGGTAATGATGAAAATGAAAAAACTCCATAAGAGGCTAATTTTATAAGTTTAAAAAAATTATATTTTGATTTTCCATATTTTCTTTCATCAGGTGTATATTTTATTTCAGCATAATTAAAACCAACCCATTGAACCATTCCTCTTATAAATCTCTCTTTTTCATTAAATAATTTTAATTCGTTACAAACTTTTTTAGAAATAAGTCTAAAGTCTGAAACATTATTTGAAATATTAATATCTGAAAATTTTCTAAATAAAAAATAAAACAAAAAAGATAAAATTCTAATAAATAAATTTCTTTTACCTTGATTTTCTTTAACCATTTGTACGACATCAAATTTTTGATTAAATTTATTTATCATTTCTGGTATATATTTCACTGGATGTTGCATATCTGCATCCATCATTAATGTTGCTTCAGAATTAGAATTATCAATTCCAGCTGATAATGCAATCTGATGACCAAAATTTTTACTCAATGCAATAAAATCAACATGCTTATTATTTAAAGATATATTCTTTATTATTTTTAATGAATTATCTGTGCTTCCATCATCAATAAATGTTACTTTTAATGAGATAAAAACATCCAGTTCTTTTATTTGATTATAAATTTTTAAAATACTTTCTTCTTCATTAAAAATAGGGATTAGAATGTTGTATTTAATCACTATTTAATAGATTTAATATTTTCAAAAGTTTTAAGCAAACCTTTATCCAAATTAGTATTGGGTTTAAAACCCGTTAATTCAGCAAGTTTAGCAGAATTACCAAAACGTCTTTCAACTTCATAATCATTTCTAAATACAGGATTTGGTATTAACTTTATGTTACTTTTGGAGTTAGTAATTTTTTTAATTCTAGTAGCTAGGTCAAGCATAGTCACGTCTTTCCCATATGCAATATTTATTATTTCAGATCCAATATTAAGTTCTGATATTTTAAAAGTAGCATCAATAGTGTCATCAATGTAAGTAAAGTCTCTAGTTTGTTTACCATCACCAAAAACAATTATATCTTTATTATTTATAGCATTTTCAAAAAATCTTGGAACTACCATCCTGTTATCTTGTCTTGGTCCATAAATATTAAAAAACCTAAGTGAATATGTATTAATTTGATATTTTTTATAAATAGATTTAAGATATATTTCATTGTATCTTTTAGCAATTGCATAACTAGAAGAGGGTGATACAGAAAAATTTTCATTAACAGCGCTATCGATATCCATCTTACCATATACACCACTTGTAGAAG
>MDTB01191981.1_pt1 | contig 15506 bp, 20 predicted proteins | sample 811161 | NCBI WGS metagenome assembly MDTB01 (sample SAMN05326650, study PRJNA326480) | marine metagenome | isolation source: seawater | place: Mediterranean Sea | collected 2009 | reverse complement strand
TTCGTAAATTTATTAGATATGAATATTACTTGGAAAGAAGAAGACAAATCAGAGCAAACATTTTTAGGAAAAGACAGAAAAACAAAAAAAAATAAATGGAAAGCAACAAGAGTTGATTTAATTTTTGGCTCAAATTCTCAATTAAGAGCACTTGCAGAAGTTTATGCCTGTGAAGATTCGAGCAAAAAATTTGTTGATGATTTTATAGCTGCATGGGTAAAAGTAATGAACGCAGATAGATTTGATCTCAAGCTAAATTAATCGATTAAAATAGAGAAGAATAATTATATGGCCACTGTAAGTTTTGAAGACTTTTATGAAGTTCCAGATTTAAATTTTGATATCGAAAGATTAAGAAAAGATCTAGATAAGATTTTAATGAATAAAAAATTTAAGTCCCCGGGTGTAACTCATTTTGGTGCAATCTCAATTAATCAAATCCCTAATGATGAAAATTCTATTAAAGGTAACAATGTTAGAGGAAAATATTGGACAATCGCAGACGACACCGGAAAAGAGGTTTCAAGGGATGTTGATATAGATGAATCAAAATACACTAAATTAGTCCCTGAATTTGAGAAAACGTATTTTAAAGAAGTTTATGATGCACTAAGAAAAAGATTTAAATTAGGTAGAGTTAGGCTTTTATTAAAAGAGCCTAGATCAACTTTAAGTTGGCACAAAGATCCAGAATGTAGGCTTCATGTTCCAATTATCACCAATAAAGGTTGTTCCATGGTTATAGAAAATGTTGCTAAACATTTACCTGCAGATGGGAAAGTTTGGATAACAAACAATACAAAATATCATAATTTTTTTAACGGAGGTGAACAGGCTCGAATACACCTTGTGGCTTGTGTTCTTGAGAGTCCTTTTAAAAACTAATGGAAATAACAAAAGGGATATTTCAAGCATCCCAAAATATTTATCAAAATAATAAAGACTCTTTACTTAGAACTGCCATTTATACAATTGGACACTTTGCAATTGCGATTACAGTTTTAATGTTAGTTGCAGATGTTTCTTTTAAAGTCGCACTAACAGATGCTATCGTTGAGCCAATTGCAAATTCAATTTGGTATTTTATTTTAGATAAATGGTGGACGAATAAATTCAAAAAAAATAACTAAGTCGAATTTCAGTTAAAAGAAAGCAATTAGTAATCATTCGCAAAAAAAATACGCTAACAATAATCATTCGCACAAATAATTGTTGAAATAATTTTATTTATGTTTAATTTTTTTTTATGCATATAGAAAACTATAATTGTAAAAAATGTGGACTAACAATTTCTTCAACTTGTTCAAAGTGTGATAAAATTGTTGATGTTGAAGTTCTTGATGATGGTTGTATTGTTCAGAAAACAAAATGTTTAGACTGTGCAAACGCTCCAGTAATTAAGGATGTTTGTGAACAGCAGAAATAGTTTCTCATTTTAAATTAGATTTAAGGTAGATTATCGTCAATTAAGACCCCATGAATTTTCTATTTTGACCCAACCCTTATAATTTAGGGTTTTTACTTTACACCATTTTCTATCACAGCTCTGTACTAGCAAAACTCTACCCTTTTCTATTTTTACTAAGGGTTTTGAAAAATTTGTAGGCTTGTTGAACAAGATTTTATCAGTTTTTGGTATTATAGAATTTACTTTTTTAAGTTGAGAGACATGTATCCATCCACTATTATTTTTGTGATCAATAATCCTCCTAAAATTTTCTTTTTTGTCAATCTGCTTTACTGGTAAATTAATCTTTTTATAAACATATTTTATAGGATACTCAAATCCTGGACCGTATCTAACATTTACTTTATTTTTTTTTAATGAAAGAAAAATTTCATCTGCTGAAATGCTAAATGGGAAAAAAATCCAGAAGAAAATTGAAATATATAATTTTTTCATTGTCGTGAGACACTTTATTTTTTTTTAAATTTAACTTTTCTAAAATTAAGATTTAGAAGATCTATAATTAATATTTGATTTTTCAAATTTTGCCCGATCTCCATAATCATTTTTAATGCTTCATTTGCCTGTGTAGTTCCTACAATTGATGCAGTTGTACCAAGAATTCCTTCAAATTCACAATTAAGATTATCATCTGAAATTTCATTTTCTTGATAAAAACTTTTTAAGGATGCTGTTTTTTCATCTTTAAAATCAAATGTAAATACATGTCCATCAAATTTACTAATTGCACCCGTCACTAATTTTTTTTTAAATTTTATACAGTAATCATTAATTAAAAATTTAGTTTTAAAATTATCTGACCCATCAATTATAATTTCATAATTTTTAATTATTTTTTTGATATTATTTATATTGAGTCGTGATTTGTAAGTTTTAATTTTGGTAGACGGATTTATCTCTTTTAATTTTTTTGCAGCTACGATAACTTTTGATTTTTTTATATCTTTAGAGGTAAATAAGCTTTGTCTATGTATATTAGAAAGATTAATTATATCATTATCTATAAGACCAATAGTGCCAATACCAGCTCTTACTAGATTTTCTGCAGCAGGACAACCCAAACCCCCAACACCAACGATTAAAATTTTAGAGGACAAAATTTTTTTTTGACCTTTTGCACCTATATTTTTTAAAACTAGTTGTCTTGAAAATCTCTCAATTTGGGACTTGTTTAGACTTTCCATCATTTACCTGTTGAACCAAAACCCCCCGCGCCTCTCATTGACTTTGGAAGTTCATTTGTTTCTTCTAAATCCATTTTTATAACTGGAGTTAAAATCATTTGAGCAATTCTATCATTATTATTAATTTTAAAGTTTTCTTTACCATGATTAAATAAAATAACTTTTATTTCTCCTCTATAATCACTATCGATTGTACCAGGTGTATTTAAAACACTAATATTATTTTTTGCCGCTAGTCCTGATCTTGGTCTAATTTGAATTTCATATTCTTTTGGGAATGCAACTGATAATCCAGTTGGTACTAGACTTGATTCTCCTGGCTTTAACTCAATTGATTTTTCTATATATGCCATTAGATCCATACCTGCAGCACCACCGGTTTTATATGAGGGTAGTTTTACAGAGGGTTCTAATTTTTTTACTAAGACTTTAATCATTAGATTAAATGATCAATGATTTTTTCCACTAACTCGTCTGAAATTTCTGATTTAGATTTATATTTAAGTTTATCTGCCTTTTTATTTTTGAAAAAAATTGCAACTTCATTAAAATCTGAATCAAAACCAATTGTTTCATTTGATACATCATTTGCAACTATCCAATCACAATTTTTTTCATCTAGTTTTTTATTAGCATAGTTTTCTAAATCATTGGTTTCAGCTGCGAAACCCACTACTAGCTTTGGCCTTAAGGAGTTATGATTAGAAACATAATCAAGAATATCCACATTTTTCTCCAATTCTAAATCTATTTTATCTAGTTTTTTTATTTTAATTTTTGAAGTTTTCTTCACTTTATAATCACAAACTGCTGCTGAAAATATTGCAACATCGGCAGGCAAACTTTTAAGTGTTGATTGAAACATTTCTTCAGCAGTTTCAACCTTGATCAACTTAATATCATTATTTATTTCTAAATTTGTTGGTCCTGAAATTAAAGTTGTTTCAAAACCTTTTTTTAACAGTGATTTTGCAATTTCATAACCTTGTTTACCACTCGATTTGTTAGATATATATCTTACCGGATCAATGTACTCTTTGGTTGGTCCTGCTGTTACGATGGCTTTAAATTTATTTTTTTTCTTAAAATTTTTGAAATAAAATTTCAGTTTATTTACTATCTCTTTTGGTTCTGTCATTTTTCCTTCACCATATTCTCCACATGCCATATCTCCAATTTCAGGACCAATTAACTCGTAATTATAGGTTTTAAGTTTAGCTATATTTTGTTTAGTTGACTCATGTTCCCACATTCTAACGTTCATTGCGGGAGCAATAAATATTTTTTTATTTGAAGCAAGAGCTACCGTAGATGCCAAATCATCTGAAGTTCCGTTTGCAAGCTTAGATATAGTATTAGCTGTTGCAGGAGCAATTAAAATTAAGTCTGCCCATCTTGAAAGACTTATATGATCCATTTCTGCCTCGTTTTCTATATTAAAAAGATCTTGATAAACCTTAGATTGAGATAAAGAAGTGATTGAAAGAGGCGTGACAAACTGAGAGCCGCTTTTTGTAAGAATTGTTTTTATTATAACACCATTCTTTTTTAACAACCTTATGATTTCAAGACTTTTATAGGCAGCAATTCCACCACAAATAATTATTAGGATTTTTTTATTACTTAAGTTTCTCATCGAATGAATTAAAATACTAATAGTCCAAAAATTACAAGGACTAAAAAGCTAATAATAGATTGATTTCTAAAAGTTATCATTTCTGATTTTTTAGTATTTAAATCCGAATAAGAATTTGAATTTTGTGGAATTTGACCACTTGCTAAATAAGTTAGAGCTTGATTAGCTTTGTCCATTATCTCCGGAAATTGTGGCAGTCTTTTAATTACTTCTGAAGTACTTTGTATAGTTTGATTAATTGTCTTGATTGGATCTTTTGTTTCTCTTAACCAGCTTTCAAGAACAGGTTTAGAGGTGATCCAAATATTAGTGTTAGGATTTAACTTTCTTGCCACACCCTCAACAACAACCATCGTTTTTTGCAACATTAAAAGTTGAGGTTGAGTTTGCATATTAAATTTTTCAGTGACGTCAAATAACTGTTTTAATAATTTTCCTCCTGAAATATCTTTGACAGATTGACCAAAAATTGGTTCCCCGATAGATCTTAATGCTTGGGCAAGATCATCTATTGGAACCTCTTTTGGAACTAGGCCTGCAATTAAGTGTACTTCTGCAACTTTACGGTAATCTCTTTGAATGAAACCAAATAATATTTCTGCTAAAAATCTTTTACTCATTTTGTCAAGTCTTCCCATTATTCCAAAATCTATCGGAACGATGTGACCGTTATTATCTATAAATACATTACCTTGGTGCATGTCTGCATGAAAAAATCCATCTCTAACTGCATGTCTTAAAAAATTTTGAATAATATCATCGGCAATTTTCTCAGTATCTAAATTTCTTTTTTTAAGCTCCTCAGTTTCTCTGATTGAAATTCCATCTATCCAATCGAGAGTCATTACGTTTTCACTTGTAAAATTCCAATAAATTTGTGGAACTCGAAATCCAATGTCGTTTTTAGTATTTTCAGCATATTCATTAGCTGCTGCAGCCTCAAATCTTAAGTCCATTTCCAGGTTAGTTATTTCTTTTAGTAAAAATACTACCTCAATTAGTTTTAATCTTTTTGTTTTTTTAACAAAAGACTCTATTAAAAAAGCTAAAAGCATCATTGCTTCGATTTCGTCATTAAAAATTTTTTTTATATTTGGACGCAAAATTTTTATAGCAACATCTTTTATTACTCCGTTATCATTAATTTTTGCTTTGTGAACCTGAGCTATTGATGCTGCAGCGACTGGCTCACTTAAATCTATAATTGAATTGTAACAATCTTCACCTAGATCTTTTTTCATAATTTCTTTTGCCTCGATTTGTGAAAATGGTGGAAGTTTATCTTGAAGATTTTCAAGTTCTCTAGAAAGTTCCTCACCTATAATATCTGGCCTAGTTGCCAAAAATTGTCCTAACTTAATAAAGGTTGTACCCATGGACTCTAATGATTCTGATAAACGTTTGCCATCATCTTTATTATAATTCTCTTTTTTTTTAGATAAAAATGAAAATGATAAAATTTTAAATAAAATTTTAACTAATAACGGAGGCTCTTTGAATTTAGAGATAATATTTAGGATATCTGATTGTGCAATTTTTCTACCCAGTTTAAATAAAATAATTAATTTTTTAAACATCAAACTTTCCAACCACTGTGTATAGACACTATTCCATTAGATAGATTTCTATATTTACATCTTTGAAATTTATTTTTTTTCATCAAATTTAACAACTCTTCTTGATCAATAAATTTTTCAATACTCTTTACAAGGTATTCATAAGGTTCTTTTTGTCCTACAACGTATTCACCAATTACGGGTATGAGTTTTGAATATTGTTTATAGATATAATCTAAATTTTCATTTTGTATTTTTGAAAATTCTAAACAAAGAAATCTACCACCTGGTTTAAGTACTCTGTAACCTTCTGATAAAGATTTATTTAAGTCTTTGGTATTTCTCAAACCAAAACTGATAGTATAAAAATCAAACTTATTATCTTTTACAGGAAGATTTTCAGCATTAGAAATTATCCAATTAATATTTCTATAATTTTTTCAATTTTTCTTTTCCCTTTGTGATCATTCCTTTGTTAGGATCAACGCAAGTTATGTGATTATTTACATTTGTATTATCTAAAAAGAGTTTTCCGATATCTCCTGTACCGCAAGCAACGTCGATTAAACTTTTTGTATTTGAGGGATTCATCATATTAATTAGACTCTTTTTCCATAATCTATGAATGCCTAAAGACATGAAATCGTTCATTAAATCATATTTGTCAAAAACTTGATTAAATACGTCCTGGACTAGATTTTTTTTATTTTGAAGATATTGTTGCATTTTTTATTAATTAATTACTTAATATAATATTAAATGCCAGAATTACCAGAAGTAGAAATTGTCCGACGGTCATTAAAAAAAAATATAATAGGTAAAAAGATCAATAAAATTTTAGTCAGAAATAGAAATTTAAGATTTAAGCTAAAACCTTCCTTTGAAAAAATACTTTTAAATACATATATCTTGAATATTAAGAGATTTTCAAAATATATTATTATAGAGCTCAAAAACCAATATTTTTGCATTATTCATTTAGGTATGTCTGGAACAATCCATATAATTAAAAATGATAAAAACAACTTATTTACAAATACTAGTTTTTATAATTCTCCAAACTTGCCAAAAAAGCACAATCATATTGAATTATCTTTTGATAATATGAAATTGATCTACAATGATCCAAGAAGATTTGGTTTTTTTCAACTTTTTAAAAATAAAGAAGATTTGGCAGAAAGATTGAAAAATTATGGTCCTGAACCTTTTGATAAAAGTTTTAGCATAAAATATTTGATGAGTTATTTTAAAGAAAAAAAAAAAGATATTAAAAGTTTTTTATTAGATCAAAATTTTGTCTCGGGGATTGGAAATATTTATGCAAATGAAATATTATATTTATCAAGACTCAATCCTCTTAAACCAGCTAAAGAATTAAAACCATACCAATGTAAAAATTTAATTATTAATTCTAAAAAAATTTTATTAAATGCTATAAGAAAAGGTGGGTCTTCTATAAGAGATTTTAAAAACACGATAGGTAAAAAAGGTCATTTTCAAAATGAATTTAAGGTTTATGGACGAAACAAACTAAATTGTAAAAGACCATCGTGTTCTGGAATGATTTACAAAATTACTCAATCAAATAGGTCGACTTTTCTCTGCAAAATATGTCAAAAATAAAAAATATAATATTGACCAGAGCTATTTAAGCAGCTATACCCCTCCTGCAAAATAATGGCTAATACAAAATCAGCAATAAAAAGAATAAGAAGAATAGCTAAACAGACTTCTGTTAATAGAGCAAGAAAAAGCAAATACAAAAATGCCCTGAAAAAGATGAACGCACTGATTGAAGATAAAAAGAAAATTGAAGCATTAAAATTCTTACCCAAGTTGAATTCAGAGTTAATGAGAGTTGCAAAAACAGGCGTCATTAAAAAGCAAAATGCTTCTAGGAATGTTTCAAGAATAACAAAAAAAATTTCTTCTCTTTAATTTTTATACCTCTAGTTGATTCAACTCAAAGCATACACTTGATGTATGAATTAAAATTACTTAATTACAATATTTAGAATTAGTAAAAGAACAATATATTTTATTCAATTATAAATTTTATTTTTTCATATCTCAAAAATGAAATTATCAAAAATATTTTTTTTTTAATTTTTATTTTGCACAATCCTAGATTTTATTTTTTTTTGTTTTAAAGAAAATAATTTGTTGCAATAATTCTATTATAGTTCTAACTGAATGTTCTCCAAAGAAATGAATAATACATACACATCTAAAAATTTTGTAAAAATCAATCTTGATTGGTCATTAATACAATCCGAATTAAAGTCAAAGCTAGGATCAGACGTATACGAGAGCTGGATCAGAAAAATTAATTTAACTGAGGAATTTAATAATTATATTTTATTATCAGTTCCAACTAGATTTATTCGAGACTGGATTACTTCTAGATATTTAGATCAAATTTTACAAACGATTAAAAAACACAAAAAAGAGATTATAAGAATTGAATTTAAAATCTCAGATAACAATGAGAAGAATATTCAAAAATCTAATAATTTTAGTCAAAAAGAAATCATTAAAAATGTATCATTTCTTCAAGACTCTTATCTTCAATATAATCGTATAGATCCCAATAAAAGGTTTGAGAATTTCTTACTTGGTTCAAGTAATAAAATCGCATTCGAAGCATCGACAAAGGTATCTGAAAATTTCTCACATTATAATCCTCTTTATATTTATGGAGGCGTTGGATTAGGTAAAACCCATTTGTTAAATTCAATAGGTCATGAAATGAATAAAAATAAAAAAGTTATGTTTATTTCGGCGGAAAGATTTATGTACCAATTTGTGAAATCTATAAAATCTAATGATATGGTCAAATTTAAGGAGTATTTTAGGAATACTGATGTTTTGATAATTGACGATATTCAATTTATGAATGGTAAAGAAGCAATGCAGGAAGAGTTTTTTCACACCTTCAATGCACTTTTAGATAAAGGATCTCAAATAATTGTATCAGCAGATAGGCCACCAAATAAATTATCAAGAATCCAAGAGAGAATAAAATCTAGATTTTCTGGTGGATTAGTTGTCGAAATTCAAAAACCAGAATATGACCTTAGAAAAAAAATTATAAATCATAAAATAGGCGAATTAATAAGTCTTTATTCAGATAAAATTAATATATCCGAAGAAATTCAAAATTTTATAAGTAGCAAAATCAATTCAAACGTTAGAGAATTAATAGGAGCAATAAATCGAGTTATTTCTTTCTCAAGAATTTATAATAAGTTACCAAGTTTAGCAGAAACAAAAATTATATTGAAAGATTTGTTAAATATAAATGAAAATAATGTAACAATTGACTTAATTCAGACCATCGTTTGTAGATTTTTTAAGATCAGTAAAAATGAAATGTTATCCTCCAGAAGATCAAGATATTTAGTAAGACCAAGACAAACAGCGATCTATTTGACAAAAATTTTGACTACAAAATCCTTACCAGAAATAGGACGGGAATTTTCAAATCGAGACCACACAACTATAATTCACTCAGTCAAGACTATTGAAAGGTTGAAAGAAAAAGATTCAAATATGTGTGAAAATATTAGTAAACTAAAAAATTTGATTCTGTATAATAAGGACAATGAAGTTTAATATTAATCAAAAAGATCTACAAGAAGCCTTAAGTTATTGTCAAGGTGTAATCGAAAAAAGAAGTACTTTACCAATATTATCAAACGTTTTATTAGATGTTTCTAATTCTAAATTGACCATAACCGCTACAGACCTAGATTTAATTTTTATTCATCGAATAGATAATATAGAAATTTTAGAGGAGGGAAAAACAACTACTACTTCATCAACCATGTTTGATATCATTAGAAAGTTTTCTCCAGATAAAAAGATAAATTTGTCTTTAAATAATGATAGTAAACTAAAATTAGAATCTGAAAAATCAGTATTTAATTTAAATTGTATTAACTCCTCAGAGTTTCCCTTAACTGATGAAAATTTTAATCATAATGAGTTTATGATAAACTCAAAACAGTTTTTAAAATTACTCAATAAATGTAAATTTTCAGTTTCTAATGATGAGACAAGACACTACTTGAGTGGTATATATTTTCATCAAACTGAGGTAGATGATAAAATTTATTTGACTGCTGTTGCGACTGACAGTCATAGAATGTCCATTTCAAAAATTAGATTAGACAATAAGATTAATTTTGATCCAATTATTCTTCCAAAAAAGACAATTTTTCAACTTTGTTCTTTATTGGATAATTATGATGGTGATATTAAAATTTCTAATTTGAAATCAAAAATTAAGTTTGAGTTAACAAACAGTATATTGATTTCAAAGTTGATAGATGGAAAATTTCCAAACTACATACAAGTGATACCGAAAAATAATCAAAAAAAAATGGAAACAAACTTAAAATCCTTTTTGGGATCAATTGACCGTGTTGCATCTGTATCACTCGATAAAAAAGATGGAGTTAAATTTAAACTTTCTCCAGATACACTTAATCTTTCTGTTAATAATGCTAACAGTGGTGACGGTAAAGAGACATTAAATGTGAAATTTAATCATGATTTGGAAATCAGTTTTAATTCAAGATATTTAATTGATGTTGCATCTCAGCTTGATGGAGAAAGCATTGAGGTTTTCTTAAATGATACTGGTTCACCAGCTCTAATTAAAGATCCAAGCGATTTTGACAGTATTTACGTTGTAATGCCAATGAAGGGTTAATTTATAATATCTAGTTCCGAGTATATCTTATTTTCCAAGGTCTTAAGAAATTCTTCTTTTTGCATGTTTTTACTTATCCTAGGTATGATTGATATAGTAATAATTTTATTAGAAACTTTTTCTCCTAATTTTGGCCAAACATGTCCTGAGTTAATTGCAACAGGTTGACATGCAATTTTAAGTTTTTCGTAAATTCTTGAAGCTCCTTTTTTAAATGGCGGTCTTTCATTAGGTAAAACTCTTGTGCCTTGAGGAAAAATTATTAAAGGTCTATTCGAATTTGACATAATCTTTAAAATTTTTTCATAAAAACCTAAATTATCTCTCACAATTTGATCTCTTTTAATGGATACAGAGCCAATTTTTTTTAAGTACCAACCAAAAATTGGTATTTGAAGCAATTCTTTCTTAAGAATAAATATTGGTGAATTGAATAATGTTTGAAGAAAGAAAGTCTCAAACATTGATTGATGAGATGCTGCTATAAAAAATTTTTCATCTTTGATTATATTTTCTGTTCCTTTAATAATAATTTTTGTTGACAGAAAAAACCTTAAGCAAAAGCCAGTCCAGTAACCCATCAATCTTCCACCAAGAGCAACAACTTGTCTAGGTAAAAAAAATGATGGCAAAAAACTTATAGAAATTATAACAATTCCAGTAAAAAATGATAACGAAAATAAAAAGCTTCTTATCATGTATATTAAGTGCTAAATAAATTCTTTGTACTTTTGTCTTTTTTTAATTATTTTAATTTTTGATCCTTTAATCAATAATTCTAATGGTTTTGGTCTTAAGTTATAGTTTGAACTTAATGACATGCCATATGCTCCTACATCACATATTGCAATTAAATCTTTTTCATTGAGTTCTTGAAATCCTTTTAGTGTAATAAATTTATCAGTACTTTCACAAATAGGACCAACAAATTCATATATTTTTTTTGAAACTTTACTGGACTTTGTAACTGGTAAAGTTTTGTGGATTGCTCCATATAAAGCAGGTCTCATCAAATCATTCATTGCGGCATCAAGAATAACAAATTTCTTTTTTCCACTATCTTTAATATAAATTATCTTAGATATTAATATTCCTGTATTTCCAATAATAGATCTACCAGGCTCGAATATAATTTTGACCTGATGTTTATTTAAAAAATTAAGTATAGCTTTGTTATACTTTTTGTAATCTAAATTTTTATTTTTGTCTGAATAGGCAATTCCCATTCCACCACCTAGATCTATGAATTCGAATTCATGATTAACTTTCTTTAAAATATCACTTACGGTTTTAAGCATTTTCTCATAAGGTTTATAGTCTAAAATTTGACTGCCGATGTGTACACTGAGACATACCAATTTGATATTGTTTGATTTTTTACAATAGTCCACAATTTTAAACAATGTATTTTTATTTACTCCAAACTTATTTTCTTTTTTTCCTGTGGAGATTTGTTTAAGCGTTTTAGCGTCAGTGTTAGGGTTAAGTCTTATACCAATCCTAACCCTTTTTTTTTTTAATTTTGCAATTCTATTAATTTCTTTAATTTCACTTAGTGACTCTGCATTGATAAGCAATATTTTTTTTTTAATAGCAAATCCTAATTCCTGTGAAGTCTTTCCAACACCTGAAAATACAATTTTACTAGGACTAATCTTAGCTTTTAGCGCTAACATAAGTTCACCCATAGAAACAACATCAGCTCCTAATCCAAACTTTTTTATCTCTCTTATTAAATTAATATTAGTATTGGATTTGACAGCAAAACAAATCAAAGGTGAGAAAGATTTAAAATTTTTTCTAAATTTATTTATATTTTCTCGCAGTTTAAAGTATGAATAGCAATAAAAAGGTGTTCCAAATTTATTAGCAATTTTTTGGAAATTTACATTTTCTATTGTTAATCTCTTATTAATATATTTCATCAGGCTTTGTTAATCGTAATTGCAGGTATTACCTCCTCTTTTTTAGAGTCTTTGTACTCAGGATCACCTTTTTTTCCACAAGAAATTACAACACAACATAACAAAACAAGAAATACAATTTTTTTAATCATTTTTTTTTATATTTTATTATCATTTTTTTAACATTATCAAAAGATGTTCCACCGTAGGATTTTTTTGAATTAACAGAATTCTTTAAATCAAACACTTTAAAAACATCCATGGTAAGCTGTGGTTCAATTTTTTTTAGGTCACTTAATGATAAATCACTTAACTTTTTTCTCTTTTTCTCAGCTAAATTTACTATCAAAGAAGTTTTTTGATATGCTTTTCGAAAAGATAGGTTGTGATTTTTCACGAGGTAATCAGCCAAATCTGTCGCTGTAATATAACCATAATCAGCTAGTTCAAGCATTCTTTTTTTATTCGGTTTCATATTCTTTAAAATTTCATTAAATATTTTTAAACTGTCAATAAGAGTATCATTTGATTTGAAAACAATTTCTTTATCATCTTGAAGATCTTTAAAATATGATAAAGGCAATCCTTTTAAAATTGTCAACATTGAAAATAAATTTCCAAAGGTAGTTCCAGTTTTTCCTCTTAAAAATTCAAGGGGATCTGGATTTTTTTTTTGAGGCATTATCGAAGACCCAGTTACTATTTTATCTGATAAATTAATTAGATTGAAAGCATCAGAGTTCCATATAATTAATTCTTCTGCTATTCTAGAAATATGTAATGAGCATAGCGAAATGCTGTAAAGAAAATCTAAAACAAAATCTCTATCAGATACTGTATCAATTGAGTTATTAGTTGATTTCTTAAAGCCAAGTTTTTTTGCTGTATAATCTCTATCAATATTAAAAGAAGTCCCAGTAAGTGCGCCTGCCCCAAGAGGGTTTTCATTTAAACTATCAAAGTTATTTTTAAATCTTCTTTGATCTCTCTTAAACATCTCAACATACGCCAATAAATAATGTGCAAAAGAAGTTGCTTGTGCATTTTTTAAATGAGTAAATCCTGGCATGATTGTATAAATATTTTTTTCAGCTAGCCTGATTAGATTTTTAATAACATCATTCAATATTCCATCAATCTTTTCGGATTTAGACTTTATCCAAATTTTTAAATCGGTTATTATTTGATCATTACGAGACCTTGCAGTGTGTACATAGCCAGCTTCTTCCCCAATTATTTGAAAAAGACGTCTTTCGATATTCATATGTATGTCTTCATTTTTGTTGTCAAAATGAAATTTTTTTTTTAAGATTTCTTTTTCAATTTTATTGAGACCATAAATAATCTTATTTTTCACTTTAAATGTTAAAATTTTTTGTTTGAACAACATTTCTACGTGAGCTATAGAACCAGCTATGTCTTCTTTATAAAGTCTTTTATCTACATTTATGGAACTACCAATTTTTTGATAAAGCCCAGATGATTTATCTTTAATTCTTGTATTCCATATTGCCTGGTTGTTTTTATTTTTTACCATGATAATTAATTATACCTATTTAATATGAGATTTTTAATAATATTTATTTTTACGTTATCCAGTTCTTTCGCTAATGAAGTTACAAATATAAAGAATTTGGTAATTAATAAAGAGTTAAAAAGATACGAGGATATAACGTTTTTAGACACAAGAGATAAAAAATTGGATTTAAAGGATTATGAAGGGAGTCTTATTATATTGAATTTTTGGGCAACTTGGTGTGCTCCTTGTAAAGAGGAAATGCCTTCTCTCGACTCATTAACTAAGAGCAGTAATTTAAATAATCTAAAAATATTTCCAATAAACATTGGCAATGATACTAGTCAAAAATCTATAAAATTTTTCGAAGATTTAGAGATAAAAAATTTAGATATATATTTTGATAATCCTATCACTTTAGCTAAAAAATTTGGATTAAGAGGTATTCCAACTTCAATTATTTTCAACAAAGAGGGTTTAGAATTTGCAAGAATAATTGGGTCTATTAATTTTGCTGATGAAAAATTTATTAAATGGTTAAGTAATTATAATTAATTTTTAAAAAAATATGCAAAAGCAACTAACGCTATGACAGCTATAAATTGTAAAAGAACTCTTAATTGCATTAGTTTATTAGAATATTTTTTGCTTGTTTCGCCACCTTTAAATAATGTTCCTATGCCAAGAATTAGAACTAATCCAACTGCAATTAATAAAACTATTGATAGAATTTTTACAAATATTCCAGAAATCATTAGTTTATTGTAAGGTGTTTTGTATATAAAAAAACATAAATCACAAAGTATGACATTTTGCCTAGATACAACCATTATAAGACCAGATGAAAATGTAAAGATTAAAAATGCTGTAATTTTACTTCATGGATATGGTGGGGATGGCAAGGACATAAGCATGTTATCTTTAAATTGGAAAAGACATTTACCAAATACAATATTTATATGTCCTAATGGACATGAAACTTGTTCGATAAATCCATCGGGATATCAATGGTTTGACCTTACAAAAGATGAACCAGATTACATTTTAGAACAGACAATTAAAGCTGAAAAAAAATTAAATCGATTTATTGACGAAATCAAAAACGAATTTAATTTGGAAAATGATAAAATTTGTTTATCTGGTTTTAGCCAAGGTTGTATGATTTCAATAAACCTAGGTTTAACATCTGAAAATGAATTTAATTGTATCGTGGGTTTTTCTGGTAAAATTATTAATAAAGATGATTTAAGATCTAGGAAAAAAATTTCCACGAAAATATTATTAATTCATGGCGACGCAGACCAAGTTGTCCCACCCAACAATTTGTTAGAGGCTAAAGATTTTTTTATAAGATATAATATTGAAATTGAGACACATTTAATTAAAAATTGTGATCATCATATTCCTGTTGAAGCATCAAGTATAGCATTAAATTATATTTCAAAAAAATTTAACGAAAGCTAAATATTGAAATAGTTTTTTATTTAAGTTAAACTTAAATTATGAATAGCTTTATTGAACAAGA
>MDTB01111767.1_pt1 | contig 15510 bp, 12 predicted proteins | sample 811161 | NCBI WGS metagenome assembly MDTB01 (sample SAMN05326650, study PRJNA326480) | marine metagenome | isolation source: seawater | place: Mediterranean Sea | collected 2009 | reverse complement strand
CGGTGATCCCAAGTTCAAAAAGGTCATGCGCCAAAAGCATGCCGCCCAGACGCGCCGCCTCCTCGCCGGTTTGGGGGTCTTGCTCGTAAAGGTCTTGATAAACCCGTGCAGGCGGATAGGCCGCCACAAGCGGTGGCTTAACCCGCGCCACCCGGCCTCCCTCTTGGTCAATGAAAATCGGAAGGTTTGAATTGCCGGATTTTTCGCGCAGATCATCTGTCAGAGCACGAAGTTGCGCACGCGTTTCAATGTTTCTCGCGAATAAAATCACCCCCCATGGACGGGTTTCGTGAAAAAATGCGCCCTCTTCTGTGGAAAGCTCCAGCCCTTTCAGGCCGAAAATAACCGGACGGACATCACGGTTGTTTGCGGACAAGGCAGTCCTGACCCCGCGTCTTCAGATCGGCGCAAAATGTATCGGCCGCCGCCTTGGTTGCAAACCCGGCGACGTTCACGCGGTAAAAAATACCCCGATCTCCGAGATCAACCCGCAAAATAAACGGGTCACGGCGACCAAGCATATCGTCATATTCGCCCTGAAGCCGCGCATATACGCCGCGTGCCAGTGCCCGACTGCGCGAAGCGGCCAGCTGCACCATGTAATCCTGCCGGTTTGCGATAGGCGCGGCGGCTACACTTGACGCTGGTGCGGCTTCTGCCACAGGTGTCGCCTGAGGTTCGGGTTTAGGTTTAGGTTTTGGTATAGGTTTAGACACTGGTTTAACCGCCTCGGGCGCCGCCTGCTGAACAGGTTGGGCAGTTTCAACAGGCTGGGCTTTTGGCGCACGGTTCAACTCTGGGCGCGGCGGTGAAACCTGCACACCGGTATCCTGCAATTTGGCAAGACGCTCACCTACAGAGGCAGCATCCTCCGGTATTAAACTCTCAATCGCGCCCGATGCATCATCAGCAGGACCCGCCTCCATCGCAACGCTGCCAGATAACGGCATGTCTGCCTTACCATTGGCAACATCATGAATGCGTAAATCTGGCGCAGCCTCTACCTGCCCCTCCGGAAGATCTTCGGCTGGCACTTTCATCGGGGTGTTATCCGCTAGAACAACAGGGGGCAGACTGCGCTGACCTTCTTGCAGTCCCTGTTGATACGCATAAAAATAAACCCCGCCAGCGAGCACGGCCAGAAGCGCAAAGCCAGCAACTAAAAGCGGCGCAGGCGGCAGGCGCGAGGACGACGTGCGTGTGTATATTTCAGCATTGGGTGACGGGTGCGCGATTTCCAGATCGACATCTTCGTTTAGAAAATCACTGCCATAGCGACCACGCGGCGGGTTTTGCGACATCAAATCCTCTTCTTATCTGTGAATCATAATACTACCGCATTTCTGTCTCAGGTTCCACGCCGATGACATCAAGACCATTACCAAGCACAATCGCGGTCGCCTGCAACAGGGCAAGACGCGCGCGCGTTAACTCACGATTATCTTCCTGAATAAAACGTAAACCCGGGGTTTCCTTGCCGCGCGTCCACAGCCCATGAAAGGCTGCCGCCAGATCTTGCAGATAAAACGCCATACGGTGCGGCTCAAGTGCCGTTGCCGCGGCGAGCAAACTGCGCGGATAAACGCCCAGCACTTTAGCTAGTTTGACTTCTTCCGGCGCGCACAGCAGATGCGTATCGGCACCGTTCAGAGCATCGACAGTTAACTCCTCTGTCGTAAAGCCAGCCTCCACAGCATTGCGCAAAACCGAATGAATACGGGCATAGGCATATTGCACATAGAACACAGGGTTATCGCGGCTCTGTTGTTTCACCAGATCGAAATCAAAATCGAGCGCCGCATCATTGCGCCGAGTCAACATCATGAAGCGGACAGCGTTGCACCCTACTTCATCCACTACCTCACGTAATGTGATGAAGTCACCTGATCTTTTTGACATTTTTACTGGTTCACCACCGCGCTGCAACTTGACGAGATTGCAGACTTTTACATCCAAATGCGCGTCACTCTTCGTGATGGCGGCGACCGCTGCCTGCATGCGTTTGATGTAGCCAATATGGTCTGCCCCCCAGACATTAATCATTCGGGTATAGCCACGTTGGAACTTATCGAAATGACAGGCTATATCGGGGGCAAAATACGTCCAACTACCATCTGACTTCTTCAGAGCGCGATCGCTATCGTCGCCAAATTTCTCTGACCGAAACAACCATTGTGGCTGCGGTTCCCAATCGGGCGGCGGCTCCTTGCCCCTGGGCGGCTCAAGCACGCCCTGATAAATCAGCCCCTGTTCTTTCAGCGCATCAAACACGCGTCCGACGGACCCGTCATCATGCAGGCTTTGCTCCGAAAGAAAATGCCCATGATGCACACCGAGCGCGGCAAGATCAGCGCGGATCATATCCATCATCATTGGCAGTGCAACGTGCTTGGCGATCTCTATTTGCGCAGCTTCGTCTTTGTCGAACAAAGCCGCCCCTTCGCTGACCGCCAATGCTTCACCGACGGGCACGAGATAGTCACCTGGATATAGACCGGCGGGAATATCGCCAATGTCCTCACCCAGTGCTTCGCGCGTGCGCAGCAAGGCCGAGCGTGCGAGCACATCCACCTGCGAACCGGCATCGTTAATATAATATTCGCGCAACACCTTAAAACCGGCCGCCTCCAATAGGCGCGCCAACGCATCACCAAACACCGCGCCGCGCGCATGACCAACATGCATCGGCCCGGTCGGATTGGCCGATACATATTCAAGATTTACGGCCGTGCCTTGACCAACATCGGCAACGCCATACGCGCCACCAGCCCGCAGAATAACCGGCACCAACCCCGTCCAGACATCCGTCTTAAAGGTAAAATTGATGAACCCCGGCCCCGCGATATCCGTGCCCGCAATATCATCAGCTTGCGCGAATTTCTCGACGATCTGCGCCGCTAGATCGCGCGGCGGCATGCCCGCCTGCTTGCACAACACCATGGCCGCATTGGTGGCGATATCACCATGCGCGGCATCACGGGGCGGCTCGACCGTCACGTTATCGAAGCCGATATCAGCCGGCAAAACCCCGTCAGCTTGCAAATCTGACAATACGCCATGCAGTCTTGCCTCGAATGTTGCAAATAAATTCATGAAGTCGCTTTCTTCGTAAACGCGCCAGCCTATTCCGGCCTATCCCAGATTATGCCAAACTGTCGGTGATATCGAACAGCCGATGATGTTCCTCAATTGCAAAGCGATCGGTCATACCAGCAATATAATCGCAAATATGGCGTGCCAGAGCATTTTCATCCGCGCCCGTGAGCTGATTGCTTTCAGGCAATAAACCTGGTTCACGGATCAGCAATTCAAACATTTCACGAATAATACGCTGCGCCTTGCTCATCGAGCGGTTGACCGTGTGATGCTGATAGACGTTAGCCATCAAAAAGGCTTTCACCTCGTCCAGCTGCGCCTGCAAGTCATCTGAGAAAGCTGCCGTTGCGCGCGCGGCATGGCGGACATCATCACAGGTTTCAATCTTGCCATCAGCCAGTCGCGTGCGGGTTTGCGTCACCAGATCGCCAATCATCACCGAAATCATCTCACGCACCAGCTCATGGCGCAGCAAATCGGGGCTTATATCGCCATATTTGGTTTTGATTTTGCTCAAAATACTGCCGATCATCGGCAAGGTCGCCAGATCTTCCATGCGAATGAGGCCGGCACGCAACCCGTCATCAATATCATGATTATTATAGGCGATGTCGTCCGACAGCGCGGCGATCTGCGCCTCTAGCGACGGCCATGTGTCCAGCTGCAAGTCTTGTGTCTCGGCATGGGTTTGAATGGCAAATGGCAGGTCCGTCAGCTTTTGCGCGCCCACCAATAGGGGTCCGTTATGCTTTACCAATCCTTCCAATGTTTCCCATGTCAAGTTCAGCCCGTTAAACGGCACATAACGCGCCTCAAGCTGGGTGAGAATACGCAAAGTCTGCGCATTATGATCGAACCCGCCATAGGGCTGCATGGCGGCATGCAACGCGTCTTCCCCAGCATGGCCGAACGGGGTATGCCCCAGATCATGGGCAAGCGACAATGTTTCGGTCAGGTCTTCGTCGATCGCCAGTTCGCGCGCCACCGAGCGTCCTATTTGCGCCACCTCCAGCGAATGTGTGAGGCGCGTACGGTAATAATCGCCCACATGCGCGATGAAAACCTGCGTCTTGTGTTTCAGCCGCCGAAACGCGCTGCAATGCAACACGCGGTCACGGTCGCGCTGAAACGGCGTGCGCGTTTTGCTTTCGGCCTCGGGGTGAAACCGCCCGCGTGATTTATCGGGGTGGCTGGCAAAGCTGGCGTGGTATTGACCATATTTCATGCCTGATATGTAGGCGGTTTTGCGCGGTTTTGGAAGGCCCGCTAAAACGTGGCGCGCAGCCGCACCATGTCACGGCACGCAATGCCGTTCTCGATGATGGGTTCGGGGTAGCCATCAAAATATCCCGCGACAATACCTGTGATGCGAAACCCGGCTTTTTGATACAGCGCCAGCTGGTCGAGGCTCGAATTGCCGGTCCCAATATCAACAGCGCGGCCTCCACGCGCCTTCACCATAGCAATGAGGCCTGCCAGAAACGCCTTGCCGCGCCCCTGCCCCCGCATGTCCGGCAAAAGCGCAATATTCATAATTTCGTAAATATCATCATCGCGTGCCTGAATCACGGCAATGGCGCTTTTATCGGGGCTTACCCAAACTTCGCCGCGCGCGAGATAGGCTGCAATTTTGCTGTCATCAGGGTCGGCATCGCGCAACAGGGCCATCTGCGCGGGCGTTATATCGCTGCTTTGACGGACCGGTTGTAACATTTCCATTCCCCCTTATACCGCGCCGCCTTGCAACCGCCAAGAAACAGCCCTATTTATAGGACATGACACAATTTGCCATTACCGAATCCGCTGCCACACAAATCGGCAAAATTCTGGCCTCCGAAGACGCCGGCGCAAAACTGCGCGTGGCCGTTCAGGGCGGTGGATGTTCTGGATTTTCCTATATCTTCTCAATTGACGACACCCAAACCGCTGACGACCTCATCTTCACCCGCGACGGTATCGACGTGCTGGTTGATGATATGTCGCTGCAATATATGGAAGGCGCCGAGATCGACTGGGTCGATGACCTCATAGGCGCGAGCTTCCGCATTAACAATCCTAACGCCACCGCCGCGTGCGGTTGCGGCACCTCGTTCGACATCTGAACCCCATGAAAATCGCAAGCTGGAACGTCAACTCAGTTAAGGCGCGCCTGCCCAATGTACTGCGCTGGCTCGAAGAAGCCCAGCCTGACATTGCTTGCTTGCAGGAGCTGAAATGTGTGGATGACGCCTTCCCCCGCGATGACATTGAGGCGCTGGGCTATAATGTCGAAACGCACGGGCAGAAAACCTATAATGGCGTGGCGCTCTTGTCGAAATATCCGCTGGAAGATGTGAGCCGCGGCCTGCCCGGATTAGAAGATGAGCAAGCGCGCTATATTGAGGCGGTGGTCTCTACACAAGGATCGACCAATGGCTCGGCGGTGCGCGTCGCGTCGCTTTATCTGCCCAATGGCAATCCGGTATCACAAGAAAGCAGCGACGGCTTCCATGAAAAATACACCTATAAACTGAACTGGATGGCGGCGCTCGAAGCCCACGCCAGCACGCTTTTGTCGTATGAAGAGGCGTTTGTGCTGGCGGGCGATTATAACGTCATCCCCGCCCCGGCCGATTGCCACGCCCCTGATAAATGGGAAGGCGACGCCCTGTTCCGGCCCGAAACGCACGCCGCCTATCGCCGCCTCGTGCATCTGGGCCTCACCGAAGCCGTGTCGACGCTTTCGGTGACCGACGATACGACATATACCTTCTGGGATTATCAAGCCGGCGCATGGCCGAAGAATAATGGCATCCGCATCGACCATCATTTGCTGTCGCCGCTGGCCGCCGACAAGCTGGAAACCTTCGGCATCGACAAACACACACGCGACTGGGAAAAACCCTCAGACCACGTTCCAGTATGGATTGAGTTACGCGATTAACCCGTTGCAATATGCCGATGGCTTTTTAATATAACGCACCTAGTAAAAACAAAAATAGGGGCTGATCATTCTTACCAAGCGACTGACACAAGCACTCGTAGTACTTATTCCCGGCTGGCTCACCGCCTTCGTCACCGACGGACAGGTGGCTTATGTGGCCCCTGTGCTGGTGGCCGCCAGCTTTCTGGCATCCGGCATCGCGGTTAATGACCTAAAGATCGATGATCTCGATAACATCGCTAACGACATTCCCGATGGCCCTGACAGCCCACAAGACCAGCACAACAATCTAGATGGTGGTGGTTAAGTGCGAAGACGCTAGATTTCAGCGCTGCCTCGCACTCTAGATTTCAGCGCTGCCTCGCACTAAATATCAGCGTATTGCTTTTTCTCTTTCGCGCCGCCCGGATGCGTGACCGCGCCTTTATGGGCGGGGCCAACGCCCTGGGCGTATTTCCACAGCGTGCCGGAGGCAAAATCAGTTTCGCGCGGTTGCCATCCGGCTTTGCGCGTAGCTAGCACATCGGCCTCAACCATGAGGTCGATCGTGCCTGCCTCGGCGTCGATGCGAATGGTGTCGCCATCTTCAATGAGCGCAATCGGTCCGCCTTCGGCAGCCTCCGGCCCCACATGACCGATGCAGAACCCGCGCGTCGCGCCGGAAAAGCGCCCGTCAGTAATAAGCGCAACCTTGTCGCCATTGCCCTGCCCGTAAATGGCCGAGGTCGTTGACAGCATTTCGCGCATGCCCGGGCCGCCCTTCGGCCCCTCATAGCGGATCACGATAACCTCACCGGCCTGATAGTCTTCTTTCTCGACGGCGGCGAAAGCGTCTTCCTCGCAATCAAAGCAGCGCGCTTTGCCTTCAAATTGCAGCACTTCCATGCCCGCGACTTTCACAATCGCGCCATCGGGGGCCAGCGAACCTTTCAGCCCTACCACGCCGCCTGTTGGCGTGATCGGGTTGGTGACCGGATAAATCACTTTCTGGTCGGGGTTGAAGGTGATCTCCTCCAAATTCTCGGCAAGTGTTTTACCCGTTACGGTGAGGCAATCGCCGTGCAGATACCCACCCTTAAGCAAAGTTTTCAACAACATTGGCACGCCGCCCGCCTCATACATGTCTTTGGCAACATATTGCCCGCCGGGTTTCAGATCCGCGATATACGGGGTTTTCTTGAAAATCTCGGCAACTTCCATCAGGTCGAAATCAATACCCGCTTCATGCGCCATGGCTGGCAGGTGCAAGGCGCCATTGGTTGAGCCGCCCGTGGCGGCAACCACTGTGGCGGCATTTTCCATAGACTTGCGGGTAACAATATCGCGCGGGCGAATATTATTGGCGATGAGGTTCATCACCGCCCTGCCCGACGCTTCGGCATACGCATCGCGGCTTTCATATGGTGCCGGCGCGCCCGCCGAATTGGGCAATGCAAGGCCAATGGCTTCAGACACACACGCCATGGTGTTGGCAGTGAACTGCCCGCCACACGCGCCCGCGCTGGGGCACGCCACACATTCCAGCTCGTGCAAATCTTCATCCGGCATTTTGCCCGCCGCGTGCTGGCCTACGGCCTCGAACACGTCAAGCACGGTGACATCGCGGCCCTTAAACTCGCCGGGCATGATAGACCCGCCATACATAAACACGCTGGGCACATTGAGGCGCAGCATCGCCATCATCAGCCCGGGCAGAGATTTATCGCAGCCCGCCAGCCCGATCATCGCATCGTAGCAATGCCCGCGCATAGTCAGCTCGACACTATCCGCGATTACCTCACGTGAGATGAGCGACGACTTCATCCCCTCATGGCCCATGGCGATGCCATCTGTAACCGTAATGGTACAAAACTCGCGCGGCGTGCCAGACCCGGCCTTCACGCCCGCCTTGGCAGATTGTGCTTGGCGCATGAGCGCAATATTGCAGGGCGCGGCTTCATTCCAGCACGACACAACGCCGACAAACGGCTTTGCGATATCTTCTTCCGTCATACCCATGGCATAATAATAAGACCGGTGCGGCGCGCGCTCTGGGCCGACCGACACGTGGCGGCTTGGCAGCTTGGATTTGTCAAATTGCGTCATGGTTTATCTCCCGCGAGGCTTCAAAAGCTTGGTTGCCGGTTTTGTAGCAAGAATAATTCGGCCATGCGAGGAAGAATCCGCTAAACCTCTCCCATGGAAACAAATCTCGTGCTTTTTCTCGCTGGGCTTGTTGGTGGCACCATGAACGCGCTGGCCGGTGGTGGCAGTGGCGTGACCTTCGCGGCGCTGGTGATTTCCGGCATGCCGCCCATCATCGCCAACGCAACCAACACATTCGCAGCCACGCTGGGCTACATTACCGGCGCGTTCGGCTATCGCAGTCATTTAACAGATGTACGCCGCGATCTGATGTGGCAAGTGCCGGTGGCGTTTGTCGGCGGCTTGCTGGGCGGCTGGTTATTGCTACGCACCGATGCCGACACATTTTCTGCCGCCGTGCCATGGCTGTTGCTGTTTGCGACTGTGCTGTTCATGTTAGGCGGGCAGTTGGCGCGCATGGCCGCTAGCGTCAGCTCACGGCAATTATGGGCCATTGGCGCGGTGGCGTTGTTTCTCACCTGCATTTATGGCGGCTATTTCAACGGCGGCTTCGGCATCTTAACGCTGGCTGCGCTATCGCTATCGGGCTACACGCAGGTACGCACCATGCAAGGCCTCAAACTGATATTCGCAACAGTCTCGTCCATCTCGGCGCTGGTGCTATTTATCGGTGCGGGAGTTGTCGATTATGTCGGCGGGTTGGCTGTAATGCTGGGCATTGGGCTTGGCAGTTACGGCGCGGCGCGGCTCACAGATTTTGTATCGGATGCGACCGTGCGGCGTGCGAGCCTCGCCGTTTGCATCGGCGTGACGGTGTATGCATTTTACGCGGAATATATTTAAGCCAGACGCGCCAGCGCAGAATTAAGTTTATCGCGACGGGCTTCTTCTTCGTCCAAGCGCGCGCGGTTTTCTGCAACCACGGCTTCGGGTGCCTTAGCCAGAAACCCTTCATTATTCAGCTTGCCTGATAGCTTTTTGATCTCGCCTTCGGTTTTGCCGATTTCTTTTTGCAACCGCGCACGCTCGGCGGCAATGTCGATCACGTCAGCCAATGGCAGCGCAAGCGTCGCCTCGCCCAGCACTGTTTGAGCTGAGCCGGCTGGCACGGTATCGGCAAAAGAAATATCCGCCAAACGCGCCAAACGTCTCAGCGTGTCGCCTGTGGTTTCCAACCGATTTTGCGTCTGCGCGCCAGCATCTACAGCCACCAGCGGCACTTGCGCACCAGCTGGCACATTCATCTCGGCACGTACCGAACGAATTTCGGTGATCGCGTTAATCAGCCAACTGATTTCCGCCATCGCTTCATCATCTACCAGCATTTCGGGCAAAGTCGGCCAATGGTCGAGCATGAGATAGCCGTCCCGCGTGCCGGTTTTGCCCCACAACTCTTCGGTCACAAAAGGCATGAACGGGTGCAACAGCCGCAGCGCGTGATCGAGCGCCCATTTGGTAGCCGCCTGCACTTCAGCTTTTGCGGCACCGTCTTCCCCTTGCAATACCGGCTTTGCCAATTCGACATGCCAATCGCAGAAATTGTTCCAGATAAATTGGTAGACGCCATTGGCTGCATCATTGAAGCGATACGCTTCAATGGCTTGCGTCACGCTGTTTTGCGCGTGCACCGCTTCGCCGACAATCCAACGCGTTAGAGGCAAAGAGGCTTTCGCCGGGTCAAAACCACCCGCAGCAAAGCAGCCGTTCATTTCGCAGAAGCGCGCAGCGTTCCATAGTTTCGTGCCGAAATTGCGATACCCCTCGACCCGCGCTTCGGCCAGCTTAATGTCGCGCCCCATCGCCGCCATTGCAGACAGGGTGAAGCGCAGAGCGTCGGCGCCATACTTGTCACACAACTCCAGCGGGTCAATAACATTGCCCTTGGATTTTGACATTTTGGCGCCTTTTTCATCGCGTACCAGTGCATGAATATAGACCGTGTGGAACGGCACTTCGTCCATGAAATGCAGGCCTGCCATCATCATTCGCGCGACCCAGAAGAAAATAATGTCAAAGCCGGTCACCAATACATCGGTTTTGTAATGCCGCGCTAGTTCCGGCGCATCTTCCGGCCAGCCGAGCGTCGAGAAAGGCCACAGGGCAGACGAAAACCAGGTGTCCAGCACGTCCTCGTCGCGCGTCAGTTCCGTAGGCACACCAAAATGCGCTTCGGCTTTCGCCATTGCCACGGCCTCGGTCTCAGCAACAAAGATCTCCCCGCCCGGGCCGTACCATGCAGGGATCTGATGGCCCCACCAGAGCTGGCGCGAAATACACCATGGTTGAATATTATTCATCCACTCAAAATAGGTTTTATCCCAATTTGCAGGCACGAATTTCGTACGCCCGTCTTCCACTGCTTCGCGTGCGGGTCTGGCAAGCGTAGCCGCATCGACATACCACTGGTCGGTCAGCCACGGCTCGATTACTTTGTCCGAGCGATCGCCGAACGGCACCATATGCGTATTGTCTTCAATCTTGTCGACAAGACCCAAATGCTCCAGCGTCACCACAATTTTTTTGCGCGCCGCGAACCGGTCCATGCCCTGCCATTCGTCGCGCCCGACCATCGCCTCGAATGCTGGGTCCGACAAATCAATACATGCGCGTTGATCCAGCATGTTGACGGCCTCAAGCCCGCAGCGCTTGCCAACTTCAAAATCGTTGAAATCATGTGCCGGTGTGATTTTTACCGCGCCTGAACCTTGTTCAGGATCAGCATATTCATCGGCCACAATCGGAATTTCGCGCCCGACAATCGGCAAAACCACGTGCTTGCCGATTAGTTTCTGATAACGCGGGTCTTCGGGGTGCACCGCCACGCCGGTATCGCCAAGCATGGTTTCCGGCCGCGTCGTCGCAACGGTGATATGCCCGCTACCATCCGCCAGCGGATAGTTGAAGTGCCACATGTGGCTGTTGACTTCTTTTTGAACAACTTCGAGGTCAGAGATTGCGGTCAAAAGCCCCGGATCCCAGTTCACCAGGCGCTTGTCCTTGTAAATCAGCCCCTGCTCGTAAAGCGCGACAAAAACTTTCAAAACGGCCTGCGATAGGCCATCATCCATGGTGAAACGTTCGCGGCTCCAGTCGCATGATGCCCCAAGGCGACGCAGCTGGCCCGTGATTGTCGAACCGCTTTCCTCTTTCCATTTCCACGCGCGCGCTATAAACGCATCGCGGCCCATATCGCGGCGGGTGGCATTGCCTTCTTCGGCAAGTTGACGCTCAACGACCATCTGCGTCGCAATACCAGCATGGTCGGTTCCCGGTTGCCAAAGCACATCGCGCCCGCGCATGCGCTCGAACCGGCACAAGATATCTTGCAACGTATTATTGAGCGCGTGGCCCATATGCAGGCTGCCCGTCACATTGGGGGGCGGTATCACGATGGTATACGGCTTGCCTTCCGGCTCACGGCCAGCCTTAAAGCATCCGTCATCTTCCCACGCCGCATATAGTGCCGCTTCTATCGCGGACGGGTCATAGGTCTTATCAAGGGTATTTTTGCTGGTATCTGACATAAGCTAACGCAGTTTCTACACTAAAGATGGGACTACACCAAGGCATCGTCTGCTTCAAGATGCTTCGCTCGCCGCCCTTGCGACATGATGCGGCGGATTTCGCCCTCGACCAGCCGTTCAACCAGCGGGGCCATGTTGCGTTCCAGCCAATCGCGCAAGAGCGGGTCGAGCGCTTCCAGCACCAGTGCCTCAAGCACGGTGGGCGGCGTATCAGTGCCACCAGTGAGCCGGTTTAGCGACGCCCGCAAACGCGCTTCGGCGCGCGCGGAAATCATTTCGTGCGCTGGATCGGTCTCCAGCATCGTCATGTCAGCACTAATTATCTCGCGGATTGCCGATATAATCGTATCGCTGTCGTCACTATCGGCCATCTGGTCATGCAGTTGGTCGGGGGTAGCGAAGCGTTCACCTAGCTTGGTATCGTTTTCATTTTTCAAAATGTGTCTCCGTGTATGCGGTTGCCTATCTGAACGCAGAACCACCACCCGAAAACAACAGAAAACTAAACAAACCGATCAGGGAGTATCGACCTCAGCCGCCTTGATCCCAAGGCGTGATCCGGTCAATTGCCCTATGCTCGACAATAACGCATAAGCCGCAACCCACTGGTCGCGCTCAGCCTGCACAAGATTAACACGTGCATCCAGCAAATCCTGTTCGGCGTCCAACACATCAAGGTTCGTGCGGGTTCCAAGCTGGCTTTCTTCGCGCACCCCTTCAAGAGCTACATCAGATGCCGCTATTTGCTGCTGGCGTGCCGCGATCGCGGCTGTGGCGGCTTCATAATTATTCCACGCGACAATTACGCCGCGTTCTACCGCATTTGCGGCGGCGTGGACCTGACGTGTCAGCGAATCGCGGTAATCGCCCGCCGCGCTAATGCCAGCTACTGAACGCCCGCCCATAAAAATTGGCACTTTTACCTGCACCTGAACCGATGTTATTTCGGTTTCCGTGCCTACCAACAAGCTGCTTGGGTCTTCTGTAAACGTGTGAGAGCCGGTTACCGTAACCGACGGCAAGGCCATGCCAATAGCGCTGTAAGCCGAATAGCGGCCACTATCTGCCATTTCGCGAGCGGCAGCCAGCGTTGGACTTGAGGCGCGCGCTTGCGTACGTGCCGCGTCAATCGTGTCCGGCAAGCGCGGCAGATCTTCCGGCCTGTTGAGATTTTCCGGCTCCAAACCAACAACTTCACGATAGACCGCCCGCGCACCCAGCAGCCGTGCCTGCGCCGCAAGATAGCTGGACGTCGCGCCGGCTAGGCGGGCTTCCGACTGGGCAATATCCGTTCGTGTGACTACCCCCACCTCGAACCTGTCTTTCACGGCTTCAAGGTGTTTTGACAGCACAACAACATTTTGCTCATTAACCGCCGCAATCGATTGATCACGAATGACGTCCAGATAGGCAGTTATCGCCTGCAAGATAATCTGTTGTTCAGTATTGACGAGATTTTTCGCCTTGCTGCGTATTTCCGCGCGCTTGCTGCGGAACGCATTTACGTAGCGTCCACTGCCAAAGACGTTTTGTGTTACCTGCACGCCATAGCTATCGCTGTCCGTGTCGCCAATATTTGCCGCTGTGTTGATGGCACCTGTGCCGTAAAACTCAGCATCTGTGTTTGATGTTGTCTCGGCCGCAAATGCGTAGACATTCGGGAGCATGTCGGCAAGGCTCACAAACTGCTCAGCATAGGCGGCATTATAGGCGGATTGGGCGCTGCTCAATGAGGGGTTTCGCGCCAATGTTTGCGCGATGGCATCATCAAGCGACATGGCATAGGCCGGCAAATTGAGGCCTACTGTCGCCATGCAAATGCTAAAAGCTGCTGTAACAACTCTTTTCATATTGTTTCCCCGATCCCACGCAATTCCGGCAGACCAGAAAGCGAAGTTAGACGTTAAAATTCAAACTTGGGTGCCGGTTTGAAACTATCCAGAACCGGCGCACGCGAATCGAACGCAATACGATGAGCAAAACTGTCACCGATACGCGTGTAAATAATTGCCTTTTGCGCTCCGTCAACTTCCTGTACGCATACGAGGCGCCCTCGATCTACCAACTGATCCAGCAAATCATGTGGCACATCAGCAACACACCCGTTCACAAAAATCACATTGAACGGCGCTTGTTTGCGCTGCCCGTCAGTCAGTGGTCCTTGAACTGCGACGGCATTATCGACACCAAGGTCCTGCCAGACAGCTCCAGCTTTCTCGCAAAATGCTTCATCGTCTTCAAGCGCAATAACCGTATTGACGAGCCCCGCAATAACAGCGGCTGAATAACCCGTACCGCCGGCAATGTCCAAGACTACATCATCGGCGCGTAAGTCAGCCAACTCAGCAAGACGGGCAAACGTGAGTGGTGAAAGAAGCTGGCGACGGGCATCACCTGCCTGCGATGGAAGCTCGCGATCAGCATAGGCAACAGAGCGGACATCGGCGGCTACAAAGGCTTCGCGCGCAATATTACATATCATTTTCGTAAGCCGATAGTCGCGCACACCCCCTGGTTTCAATTGGCCTTCGACCATATTGATCCGTGTCTGGGTTACGGGATCGTCTTCAAGATGCGGCATTGCTTTCATAGTTTACTCTTGATTCTGCAAGCGGGTGACGCTGTTTGTATACGTCGCCAGTATGCCAAATACAATTGGCTTTATAAATTGCTTTCGTGAAAAACCGTTTGCACACGCAGCCTTGTTTGCGTTAGGTAACGGCGTCCCTCCTGACAATCGGCCACGTGGCGGAGTGGTGACGCAGCGGCCTGCAAAGCCGTGTACCCCGGTTCGATTCCGGGCGTGGCCTCCAGCACCTAGATTTTCGTGTTGGACTTTTTCAACGGCTCTGATATATCCGAAGACGCGATAACGACTGGACTAATTATAGTCCTGCTCCCCGGTAGCTCAGTTGGTAGAGCAAACGGCTGTTAACCGTTCGGTCGCTGGTTCGAGTCCGGCCCGGGGAGCCAGTTATTTCTTACCCCAAAAATTTTGCAATTCGATACAGTCAAGCATCCAAAATCTGTCGCGGCGCGTATACAAAACCACAAAAAGGAGTTACCACGTGCCACAGCCCGCTATTGTATGGTTCCGCCAAGACCTGAGACTAAATGATAATCCGGCATTGGCGGCGGCCATCAAAAGCGGCGCACCCATTATTCCAGTTTTTATCGACGACACAGCCCATGGCAGACCAGCAGGCCGTGTGTCGCTTTGGTGGCGGAATAAATCGCTTTCAGCTCTTTGTGCCGACTTAAAATCGCGCGGTCTCGACTTGATATATCGCCATGGCGACGCGCGCGATTGTATTCGTGAACTGGTCACTGAGACCGACGCTTCAGCCGTTTTTTGGAACCGGCAATACGAAAAAGACACGATTGCGCGTGACACTGAAATCAAGGCTTGGCTCAAAGAAACTAACCGGCTTGGCGAAGGTCATGTCGGGAACCTGTTTTTCGAACCTTGGGCGATAACTAATAAAAAGAGCGGCAGTCACTTCAAAGTATTTTCACCCTTCTGGAAGGCCTGCCTAGAGGCTGGCTTGCCCCGCGATCGATGGTCACCGCCCCCGCGAATCATTGGGCCGGAAAAATGGCCTGAACGTTCTTCTTTGCCCGATGCGGGGCCTACGCCGTCGCCCGAAATGGATACGCTTTGGCACCCCGGCGAAGCGGGTGCGCTGAAAATGCTAGATAATTTTCTCGAAAACAGCCTGATCGGGTATGCCGATAATCGTGACATTCCTGGTGGCGTAACGACATCGCGTCTATCGCCACATCTGCGCTGGGGTGAGATAAGCCCGCAGCGCATTTACGCCGCGTTGGGCGATGACCGCCACGAAACGCGCGATGGACGTAAGTTTTTGGCAGAAGTTGGCT
>MDTB01233936.1_pt1 | contig 15511 bp, 13 predicted proteins | sample 811161 | NCBI WGS metagenome assembly MDTB01 (sample SAMN05326650, study PRJNA326480) | marine metagenome | isolation source: seawater | place: Mediterranean Sea | collected 2009 | reverse complement strand
TGGTCTGCGGGACAGATTGGTGCCGGGTCGAGTCTGGCCGTATCCGAGGCTGGATACAAAAACGCTATCTCTGGGGTGTGTTTAGCGACGAAGTGTTTTGATGCTGAAATGTTTTGATGCTGAAGTGTTTTCATATAGGCAAAAAATATGGCGCAAACCACCGAGGCATGCGCCATATCATGTCAAATCATAATGCTGTTTAATTCAGATCAAAGCGATCAGCATTCATCACCTTGTTCCATGCAGCAATAAAGTCAGCAACAAACTTATCATTGTTATCTTGCTGGGCATACACCTCCGCAATGGCACGAAGTTCAGAATTACTGCCAAAGACAAGGTCTATCCGGCTTGCCGTTCTCACCTTATCCCCCGATACTCTGTCATGGGCAGAATAGCTGTTATAACCAGCGTCTTTCCATGCCACGCTCATATCCAGCAATGTCTTGAACCATTGGTTGTTCAGGCTGTTGCCTTCACTCCAAACACCATCACCGCTAGCGCTGATACCAAGCGACCGCAAACCGCCAACAAGGACAGTCATTTCGGCTGGGGTCAGATCAAGCAACTGGGCTTTATCGAGCATCATTTCTTCGGGACTGAGCGCAAACTCTGTTTCAACGTAATTGCGGAAACCATCAGCACGCGGCTCAAGATGCGCAAATGATGCCGTATCCGTATGCTCCTGGCTGGCATCTCCACGTCCTGTTGTGACAGCAACGCTGGCTTGGGAGGCTTTCTCAATGCCAGCAGCACCGCCGATAACGATAACATCTGCTATGCTAGCCCCTGTGGCGCTAGCGATATCAGCATAAGTATCAAGCACAGATTGCAGCTGTGACGGCTTATTAATCGCCCAATCTTTTTGTGGTGCCAGACGAAGTCGTGCGCCATTAGCCCCACCACGCTTATCAGATGCGCGGAAAGTCGACGCTGATGCCCATGCTGTTTCAACCATTTGCTGAACGCTCAAGCCAGAGGCATGAACCTTATCCTTAATCGCCTTAACATCAGCATCACTCAATGGTTTTCCTGCCGGGATCGGGTCTTGCCAGATATAGTCATTTGCCGGGAAATCACCTGCGGTGTAATTGGTTTTAGGCCCCATATCACGATGCAGCAATTTGAACCATGCTTCGGCAAAGGCCTGACCAAAGGCTTCCGGGTCTTTCATGAAGCGGTCACCGATAGCGCGATAGCTTGGATCCATTTTAAGAGCCATATCAGCGGTCGTCATCATTGGCATGACTTTTTTACCACTGCCATCGACTTCAGGTGCCATATCATCTTCGTTAATATCAACGGGATGCCAGATATGGGCACCAGCAGGGCTCTTTGTCAGCTCCCATTCATAATGATAAAGCAGCTTCAGATAACCCATATCCCATTCGGTTGGGTTAGACGTCCAGGGGCCTTCGATGCCGCTTGTGATAGCATCAACGCCCTTGCCTGACTTATGGCTGCTTGCCCAGCCAAAGCCTTGGGCTTCTATGCCAGCGCTTTCAGGCTCGACCCCGACTGCTTCCGCAGGGCCGTTACCATGCGCCTTACCAAAGGTATGGCCGCCAGCGGTTAAGGCAAAGGTTTCCTCATCATTCATTGCCATACGGGCAAAGGTTTCCCGAATATCCTGCGCTGATAAAAGCGGATCAGGATTAGCATTAGGGCCTTCTGGATTGACATAAATCAATCCCATCTGAACCGCCGCTAGTGGATTTTCAAGGTCTTGGCGCGTGCTACCATAACGGTTATCACCTAGCCATTCATCCTCAGCACCCCAATAAATATCTTTTTCTGGATGCCAGATATCTTCACGGCCAAGTGCCGTTCCAAGATTAGGCCCGCCCATTGATTCAATAGCAACATTACCAGCCATAATCAGCAAATCTGCCCATGACAGACTGTTGCCATATTTTTCCTTAATCGGCCAAAGCAAACGCCGGGCCTTATCAAGGTTGCCGTTATCAGGCCACGAGTTTAAAGGCGCAAAGCGCTGCGCACCAGTGCCGCCACCACCACGACCATCGCCAGTTCTGTATGTACCTGCCGCATGCCATGTCATACGGATAAAAAATGGTCCATAATGACCATAATCTGCTGGCCACCAGTCTTGCGAATCTGTCATCAGTTTTTTCAGGTCAGCTTTCACCGCATCAACCTTGAGCGACTTGACGGCTTTCTTATAGTCAAAATCAGCGCCTAATGGATTTGATTTAGCATCATGCTGGCGCAAAATATCGAGGTTCAACTGATTTGGCCACCAATCTTGATTCTTGGTTCCAGCAGAAGGGGTGGTGTGACTGCCATGCATGACAGGGCATTTGGTCATTTCGTTCATAAGTTTCTCCTGTTAGCGCCGTCAGAGGCGGATGTCTGTTTCCAGTTTAGGATTAAGGTTACATCTTACATATTAATATGACTATCTAAACATTCAAGTAGTTTAGAATGATTGTAAAATAATTGGTTTATTGGGAATATTATTCGTCAGATAAGCGCACAATGACATCAATGCCATCAATTACTTTACCTTGAGGTGAGTCTGGCAAATTCGAGATTGTGATAGATGAAGCCGGTATGTCAATCAGATGATCATTGGTGATATCAAAGAAATGATGATGCTGATCAATATTGGTATCAAACCATGTTGCATCACCTATCCCCCTGATCTCTTTTAACAGCCCAACCTTGGTGAATTGGTGCAGGGTGTTATAAATTGTCGCCAAAGATAAGGTAATGCCCATATCTTTGACTTGACCATGCAAGGTTTCTGCCGTGACATGGCGCGCCGTGCCATCAAACAACAGCGCCGCCAAGGCAACACGCTGGCGTGTTGGCCGCAGTTTATACAAACGGAGCAAGTCTGCTGTGTTTTGTGTTGTCATAACATCACCATAATTATCATTTTACATAAAAATAGACAGTAATAAAGTCAAGTGATGCAAATTGCATTTGTACAACCATGCACACTTCCTCTATTGTGAGTCTGAAACAAATGAATGGATAAATGAATGACTGATAAGAAGAATCACTTTAGTTATGATGAATTGATCCAATGCGCTAAAGGTGAAATGTTTGGCCCCGGTAACCCACAATTACCAATGCCGCCCATGCTGATGATGGATCGCATTACTAAAATCAATGATAACGGTGGTGAAAAAGGTCTGGGTGAGATTGAGGCTGAGTTTGAGATTACCCCTGATCGCTGGTTTTTTGACTGTCATTTTGTTGGTGATCCGGTCATGCCAGGCTGTCTTGGCATGGATGGATTATGGCAATTAGTCGGATTCTTTCTTGGCTGGATGGGCGGCGAAGGCCGCGGCAGAGCAATATCCGTAGGTGAAGTAAAATTCACCGGACAAGTTCAGCCAGATGCTAAATTACTAACCTTTAAGTTAACAATTGAACGCCTTATTATGCGCAAGCTTGTCTTGGGTATCGCCAATGGTGAGGTTCTATGTGATGGCGTATCTATCTTTTCAGCCAAAGATATTCGTGTTGGTCTGTTCAAATCTTAAACATCGGAATAAACTGAATATGGAAAGTCATATTTACTCAACATCTTGTGAGGAAGCATCATGCGTCGCGTTGTTATAACAGGTATTGGTATCACCTCATCTATTGGTACTTCGGTTGACGAGGTATCTTCATCTCTTCGCCATGGAAAATCGGGCATTGTTGCAGCACCTGAATACACCGAACTCGGCTTCCGAAGCCAAGTCCACGGTACGGTAAAAATAAACCTCGAAGACCATGTTGATCGTAAGCAAATGCGTTTCATGGGTGAAGGCGCCGCCTATGCTGTGCTGGCCATGCAGCAGGCGGTTGAGGATGCTGGGCTGACGCCTGACGAAGTCTCACACCCACGGTCTGGTCTTATCGCTGGGTCGGGCGGCCCATCTACCTATAATTTAATGCAGGCGGCAGACATCACCCGTGAGAAAGGCCCCAAGCGAATTGGCCCTTATATGGTGCCGCGATGCATGTCATCATCTGTGTCGGCATGTATCGCCACATTTTTTCAAATTAAGGGGCTGAATTATTCTATCTCATCAGCCTGTTCGACAAGCGCCCACTGTATTTCCACAGGCGCCGATGCTATCCGATTTGGTCAGCAAGATATTGTCTTTGCTGGTGGCGGTGAGGAATTACACTGGACATTGTCGGTTCTATTTGATGCCATGGGCGCAATGTCGTCAGCATATAATGACAACCCAACCGCCGCATCACGGCCTTATGATAGCAATCGTGATGGCTTTATTATCGCTGGCGGCGGCGGCATGGTTGTCTTGGAAAGCCTTGACCATGCGCTCGCCAGAGGCGCAAAAATTTATGGTGAAATTGTCGGAACAGGTGCTAACTCTGATGGGTTTGATATGGTAGCCCCATCAGGCGAGGGCGCCGTGCGGTGCATGGAACTGGCCTTGACCGGATTTGATGGCAATGGGCTTGAGCAATCGGTTGATTATATCAACACACACGGCACCAGCACACCAGTTGGCGATATCAAAGAGCTGGATGCGATCCGCTCAGTGTTTGAACCTAAAGGCAAGCTGCCTTATATATCCTCAACAAAATCATTAACTGGCCACTCGCTTGGCGCAACCGGCGTCCAAGAAGCGATCTATACCCTTATCATGATGAAAGATGGCTTTATTGCTGGCAATGCTAATCTCGATGATCCTGATCCGGGGATAGGCGATATCCCGGTTGTTTCAAAGAGTATGGATCATCAGATTGATCTGGCGATCAGTAATTCTTTCGGTTTTGGAGGAACTAACTCAACCCTTGCCATTAAGAGATATAACTAACCCCCCGCCCTTTTTTGTGTAGGATAACCAAGACGAGAATAATATGACTTTATTAGCTGGAAAACGAGGATTGATTATGGGGGTGGCAAATGACCATTCCATTGCTTACGGCATTGCTCAGCATTGCGCTAAAGCTGGCGCCTCACTAGCCCTTACTTATCAAAATGAAATGCTGGCAAAGCGGGTTAATCCCCTTGCTGAAAGCTTGGGGGCTGATCTGACCCTGCCATGTGATGTCAGCGTCGAAGGCGATATTGATACCGCAATGGAAACATTGGCTAAGTCATGGGATCGGATAGATTTTGTTGTTCATGCAATTGCCTTTGCGGATAAGAATGAATTGCGCGGGGCGTATCTCAACACCTCGCGCGAGAACTTTACCAGCTCAATGATGGTATCTTGCTATTCGCTGACCGAGCTGGCGCGTGCCAGCTTGCCATTTATGAAGGATAATGGCGGATCAATAATGACGCTTACCTATTTAGGGGCAAACCGCATCACGCCAAATTATAATGTTATGGGCGTTGCCAAGGCGGCGCTTGAAGCATCTGTGCGCTATCTGGCCGTTGATCTGGGCAAATATAATATTCGGGTTAATGCCATTTCTGCGGGCCCGGTTAAGACATTGGCAGGGGCGGCAATTAGCGGCGCGCGACATGTCTATCGCCATAGTGAGCAAAATGCTCCTCTCCATCGTAACCCTGATATGGATGAGGTAGGGCGGTCAGGTCTTTACTTTGCCTCTGATTTATCGTCAGGCGTCAGCGGTGAAGTGCATTATGTTGATGGCGGATATAATCATATTGGTGTCCCCCAGCCCAGTGCCGATTAAACCGTCAAACCGACCATATGGATTAGCAATAAAAAACGGGGCATAACACCCCGTTTTTGTTTTATCGTCTGATGTTCAGAAATAGATTTACGCTTCTAAATCTTCGCCCGTTTCCTGATTAACGCGCTTCATCGACAGTTTAATCTTGCCGCGATCATCAAAACCAATGACTTTCACCTTAACCATATTGCCTTCTTCAACAACATCGGTGGTCTTGCCTGTCCGACCTTCTTGAAGCTCAGAAATATGGACTAAGCCGTCACGCGCACCCATGAAATTGACAAATGCGCCAAAATCAACGGTTTTCACAACTTTACCGTCATAAATGACATTAAGCTCAGGTTCAGCAACAATATCGTGAATACGCTTGTAAGCCGCTTCACCAGATGCCGTATCTGATGCCGCAATTTTTACAGTACCATCATCTTCGATATCAATTTTAGCGCCTGTTGTCTCACAAATCTCACGAATCATCTTACCGCCTGGGCCAATGATATCTCTGATCTTATCAACAGGAACAGACATGGTTGTGATTTTTGGTGCTGTGTCCGCCAAGGCATCACGCGCATGACCAATCGCTTTATTCATCTCACCCAGAATATGAAGCCTGCCATCTTTGGCTTGCGCTAGCGCTTGCTTCATAATGTCAGGTGTGATTGAGGTAATTTTGATATCCATCTGGAGCGCGGTAATGCCATCAGATGTTCCGGCGACCTTAAAGTCCATATCACCAAGATGATCTTCATCACCAAGAATATCAGAAAGCACGGCAAAATCGTCACCTTCCTTGATCAAACCCATAGCAATACCTGCCACTGGCCGCGGCAACGGCACACCCGCATCCATCATGGCAAGCGATGTACCACATACAGTTGCCATTGATGATGAGCCATTTGATTCTGTCACCTCAGAGACGACACGCACCGTGTAAGGAAACTCATCCTTTGCTGGCAGAACAGGTTTAATCGCCCGCCATGCCAGCTTACCGTGACCAATCTCACGACGTCCGGGTGATCCGACACGGCCAGCTTCACCAACAGAATATGGAGGGAAGTTGTAATGCAGCATAAAGTTCTGACGATACTCACCTTCAAGCGCGTCAATAATCTGCTCATCTTGACCTGTACCAAGCGTAGCGACGGCTAGTGCCTGTGTTTCGCCACGTGTAAATAGCGCTGAGCCATGTGTCCGCGGCAGAACGCCAACCTCAGCAACAATCGGACGGACTGTTGACAGATCACGGCCATCAATGCGCTTGCTGGTTTTGAGAATCGCCCCGCGCACTGTATCAGCTTCCAGTTTTTTGAAGAGGCCGCCAGCTAGCACAGCATCGGTATCATCATTGAGTTTTTCCATAGCACTGGCTTTAATCTCACCAACTGCTGCTTGTCGGCTAGTTTTTTCGGCAATCTGATAGGCTTTTGCTAAATCTTTACCAAATCCCTTGAACTGCTTTTTAATATCACCAGCCTCCGCAGGCTCCTCAGGCAGAGGGCGAGGGTCTTTCGCCGCCACTTCCGCTAATGAAATAATAGCATCAATCACTGGCTGCATGGCTTCATGACCAAAGGTCACGGCACCTAGCATGGTATCTTCATCAAGCTCTTTGGCTTCTGACTCGACCATCAGCACGCCTTCACGAGTACCCGCAACAACCAGATCAAGGTTGCTTTCTTTGACCTGCTCCAAGGTTGGGTTAAGGATATACTCACCGTCAATCAAACCGACTCGTGCCGCCGCGATAGGGCCAAAGAACGGAATACCTGATATGGTCAACGCCGCTGAAGCGCCAATCATGGCAATAACATCAGCGTCATTTTCCAGATCAAAAGACAGCACCGTTGTGATGACTTGCGTGTCACATTTGAACCCTTCAGGAAACAATGGGCGAATAGGGCGGTCAATTAGCCGCGATACCAAAGTTTCTTTTTCACTTGGCCGGCCTTCGCGCTTAAAGAAGCCGCCTGGGATTTTACCCGCCGCAAATGTTTTTTCTTGATAGTTTACGGTTAGAGGAAAGAAATCCTGACCCGGCTTTGGGCTGCTGGCGGCAACCGCCGTACATAATACTGTTGTTTCGCCAAGTGTTGCCATGACGGCACCATCGGCTTGTCTGGCAATCTTGCCAGTTTCGAGGGATAATGTTCTACCACCCCATTCGATGTCTTTCTTGAATACTTCAAACATGTTGATTTATATCTCCATAGATCCGGTTTTCATGGCCTTCAGTTTCATGGCCTTATGCCTGAACCGGGTTGCAATCAACATTCATGAAATTAAGGGTGGGTGGGAAGATCAGACATATTAATATCTGACGTTTTATTCATTCCCCATTATGGGCACCATAAAAGGCATTACCAGATAAAGGCATCACCGGGGGCTTTCCCCGTCGGCATCAGCATATCCTAATGCCCGTTTCCTTTGTTTCATCAATGTATTCCTGTTGATAGTGAAGCCTGAGGGTAATGTCAAGGAAACTTGCACAAAGCAAAACACCGCCCAAAGGCGGTGTTTCCTGTAAATTGCTCTTTTGAATTGGTTTTGGCTATTAACGGCGCAAACCAAGTCGCTTAATCAGATCAACATATTCCTGATCATTTCTGCGCTTAATATAGTCCAGCAAATGACGACGCTTACCAACCATCGTCAAAAGACCACGGCGGGAGCCAAAATCATGTTTGTGGGTTTTCATATGTTCAGTCAGATTGACAATCCGTTCGGTCAAGATAGCCACTTGCACCGCTGGATTTCCGCTGTCTTTATCTGTGCCGCCAAACTCGGCAATCAGTTCTGCCTTACGGCTTTTTGTAATCGACATCATCCATCTCCTATATCTGGATCGGTTTCATGTTGTAACAGATTAAACACCCGTATCGGTTGACCCTTGCCATGACTGGCTTGGATTAAGGCGACTGGCACTTCATCGAACATACCGAGAAACACCTTATCTTCTGCCTTATCTTGATCTTCTGCCTTATCTTGCGACCCCATTGGGATATCAATCTGTTGGCCGTGTTGCAGCCGTTTTGCTTCATGTTCACTAAGAATCAAACCCGGGATGTCGTCCAGCGCCGATTCCAGTGGAAGCAAGCTCTTCATATGCGACGCACTATCCTTAATATCTTGCAGAAAGTCTAGTGAAATCGCTCGCTTTTCATCAAAAGGCCCTACCCGCAGCCGCCGCAAGGCCGAAATATGCGCCGCACCTCCCATATGACGTGCCAAATCTCTGCCAAGGGCGCGAATATAAGCGCCTTTTCCTGTCGTTGCATGAAACTGGCTGATATCACCTTCATGGCTGATTAGCTCAAAACTATGGATATCAACAGGCCGTGATTGCAGCTCAACCTCTTGGTTTTGCCGGGCCAGATCATAAGCCCGTTTGCCATCTAGCTTGATTGCCGAGAACTTCGGCGGCACTTGCATGATGCGGCCGCAAAAGGCTGGCAAAATGGCGCGGATAGCCTCAGCATCTGGCCGATAAGGTGAGGTCACAGTAACATCGCCTTCTTTATCATCTGTGCTGGTTTCTGCCCCCCATGTAATGCTAAACGCATAATCCTTTGTCGCATCCATCAGATAGGGCACGGTTTTTGTCGCCTCACCAAAAGCAATAGGCAGAATCCCGCTTGCCAGAGGATCAAGCGTTCCGCCATGACCAATTTTTTGAGGATTAAATATTCGGCGCAAGGCACCAACCGCTTGTGATGACGTCATCTCCAGAGGTTTATCAAGGGCGAGCCAACCTGATATTGGGTTTTTATTTTTTTTGTTCTTCATCCAGCTCAACAGGGCGGTTTGCAGGTGTCCGGTTTTCTTCTATCAACTGGGCAACACGGCCAGCTGTCTCAAAGCTCGTATCTTGCATAAACTTCAACTTAGGGCAGCGTCTAGTGGTCAGTTTGCGTGATAACTCATGCTGCATCGCATGGGCTACCCTAGTTAAAGCGGCTTTTACCAGATCAGGACTAGTGCCGCCTAAAGGGGTAAAATATACCCTGGCATTACTAAAATCAGGGCTAATCGAGACTTCGGACAAGATCACCGATATTCCTTCCAAATCAGGATCATGTAAATCACCACGGATCAGGATATTCGACAGAATATGTCTAATTTCTTCACCAACCTTGAGCTGGCGTTGTGATTTCATGCCTTTTGTCGATGATGGTGAGCGGCTCATTCAGACACTCCTCTTACCCTAACTCCTCTTGATATAGAGGTAACAACTACAGGGTTCTTGCTATTTCCTCAATCTCAAAACATTCGATCATATCGCCAGCTTCAAGATCGCTGTAATTTTCAAATGCCATGCCACATTCTTGGCCTTCACGCACTTCCTTGACTTCATCTTTGAAGCGTTTGAGTGTTTTCAGGCTTCCTTCATGGACGACAACATTATCCCGCAATAATCGCACCTTACAGCCGCGTTTGATCACCCCTTCGGTCACTTTACAACCTGCAATCTTGCCGACTTTGGTAATATTAAATACCTCCAAAATCTCCGCATAGCCGATAAAGTTTTCCTGACGATCTGGGGATAGAAGTCCGCTCATTGCCCCTTTAACATCATCAATCAGCTCATAGATGATGGAATGATATCTGATCTCAACCGCGTCACGTTTGGCTTGCATACGGGCCTGCGGGTTAGCCCGCACATTAAAGGCAAGGACAATGCCATTTGAGGCCGCCGCCAGGCTGATATCCGATTCGCTAATCGCGCCAACCCCTGATGAAAGAATGCGAGCTTGCACTTGATCCGTTGATATTTTATTTAATGCCGCCTTAATCGCTTCGAGTGAACCATGAACATCCGTTTTGATGACAAGTGGTAATTCCATTGCCTCACCGCTGGCAATCGCCGACAGCATTTGCTCAACCGTTCCTCTGGCACCAGCCGTCGCTTCTTTCTGGCGCAGAACACGCTGGCGATATTCGGAGACCTCACGGGCCCGTGCCTCATTCTCAACGACTGATAAGCGATCACCTGCCATTGGTGTTCCATTAAGCCCCAAGACTTCAACAGCATCACCAGGCTTTGCAATCTCAACGTTATTGCCGCGGTCATCAACCATAGCACGGACACGGCCTGTTTCTGCACCAACGACAAAAACCTGACCAATTTCTAATGTTCCCTTGAGAATCAAGACTGATGCCACTGATCCTCTGCCACGTTCAACCTTCGCCTCAATAACAGCGGCTTCGGCGGCACGATCAGGATTGGCTTTCAGCTCAAGCAATTCTGCCTGAAGCATGATCGCTTCTTCCAATTTATCAAGCCCGGCTTTGGTATGCGCCGACACATCAACGCATAACACATCTCCACCAAAATCTTCGGTCACAATTTCTTGTGATAATAATTCATTGCGAACACGCTGGGGATCAGCTTCAGGTTTATCACATTTATTGACCGCGATAATCACTGGACAGCCTGCCGCTTTAGCGTGACTGATCGCTTCAATCGTTTGCTCCATAACGCCATCATCAGCCGCTACCACCAAAATCACGATATCGGTGATAGTGGCGCCGCGCATCCGCATTTCGGTAAAGGCTTCATGGCCCGGAGTATCAATAAAAGTTATCCGATTATCAGCAGCAGTTCGGACTTGATAAGCACCGATATGCTGAGTAATCCCGCCAGATTCGCCAAGCGCCACATCAGTGCTGCGAATGGCATCAAGCAAGGATGTTTTGCCGTGATCAACATGCCCCATAATGGTAACAACCGGTGGCCGCGGCTTTAGCGTTGCTGGATCATCTTCGTCTTCATCACCAGTAATATCAATATCCGCTTCTGAGACCCGATTTGGCTTATGCCCAAACTCAAGCACGATCAGCTCAGCGGTTTCAGTATCAATTGTCTGCGTCACTGTCGCCATAATGCCAAGCTTCATTAGCTCTTTGACAACATCGCCAGCACGTTCTGCCATCCGATTAGACAATTCCTGAACGGTAATCGCATCAGGAATAGTGACGTCGCGGCTTTGTTTGACATTTGGCTGTTGTTGCGCTTCACGCAATCTAGCCTTTTCTTTTTCACGAGCGCGACGCACCGATGCAAGCGACCGTTGACGATTTCTTGCCTCACCGTCCAAGGCTTCGGAAATGGTGATTTTACCGCGCCGTCTTTCTTGCTCTTGGCCGCGTTTAGCCATTGTCCGCTTGGGCGCTTCTGGCTGTTCTTTCTTGCGTGCGGCAGGGCGGCTAAAGCTTGCTGTCTTATTATCATCGGTGGTGTCAGCTACATTTGCTGTGTCTGCGGCTTTGCTAAATTTCTGAGCTGGGCCTGGATTACGCTTTGCCTCCTCGGCGCGGCGCATTTCTTCAGCTTCTGCAATTTTCTGCAACTCCATCACTTCGCGATCTCGGCGGCTCATCGCCTGAGCCGGAGGTTGATCATTTTCCACCACCGGAGCTTCAGGTTCAGCCTTGGCTTTAGACGTTGGGGCTGATGGTGTGGTCTTTGGCTTATAGCCTTCAATCAAAGCCCGATTACGCGCCACTCTTTCTTCTTGTGTTAGACTGGATACATCCGCTGCCCCAGCACCTGAGGGCGCTGCTTTTGGAGCTGAGCTAGCCGCATTTGAGCGTCTGCCAGCAGTTCTGTTACGCACAACCTCAACCTGAACAGGGCGCGCATTGCTGCGTGATGATCCTGACCGTGCTGATGCTGTGCCACCAGCCGCGCCGCCCCCTAAGGAAAGCTTACCGCCACCCAAACTAAGCGTTTTCTTTTTGTCTTGACCACTCATTGTCTTGTGATCCTCTCAATCTAGCAGAGCAACAACCAATTGTGCTTCAGCCAAGGTTTACAACGCCAGCACCCGTGATGGCAAGTGATTGCTCACCAAAAACACGTTTCACGAGCCTGCTTTTACCCCTCTTATGCCTTTCAAGCGGCATAATTCCCTATCTAAACTCACCTGAAAACCATCATATTCTTCAAGGCACGCCACAAATGCTAGCGATGATCGCCCAAACACTTTACCCAATTCTTCGCCGGTTATATATCCTTTATGGATATTATCTGTCGCGGCGCCTAAGGTTCTGGCTTCGCGTTCAGAGGCATCATTCGCCGCCAAAAGCATTGTCACCGGTCTTTTGCTGGCACTGATTTTACCAGCCCCGCCAATAACAACACCAGCGCGTCTGCCCATCCCCAGCATATGCTGAACCCGATTTAGCAGCTGCTGATCAACATATTCGATCAAATCAGGAACGATAGCGCTGGCTTTCAACGCCTTTTCCAGCCGCTTTGATGTAATCGCTTGCTCCAGAACGTCACGACTTGCCATCACCCATGCGCCCCGACCATCTAATTTATGACCAATATCAGGAAAAATGATACCGTCCGGGCTCACCACAAATCGAATAAGCTGATCAGATTGATCGGCAGTGCCAGTGACGATACATGTCCTTATAGGGGCATGTTTTGAGGGCGATATCTTAGTCAGGTGCGACCTCACTTTCAGCATCACCAGTAGCATCACTTGCGGCATCACTAGTAGCATCAACTGGGGCATCACTTGAGGCAGGGGCATCTTCAGGTTCATCATCAAACCAATGCTTGCGCGCTTCCATGATAATCTCACCCGCTTTTTCCTCACTGGTGACACCATGTTCGCCCAAATATTTCACCACTTCATCAATATCCAGATCAGCCAGATCATCAAGCGTCAAGATGCCGTTCTTGGCAAGGGTAAGTGTCATAGCAGGGGTGGTCATGCTGAACTCCATCAAGTCATCAGCAACCGAAAATTGTGCCATTTCTGCATTGATGAGCGTGGTTTCACGCTCAACGAAATCAATGGCTCGGTTGCGTAATTCCTCGGCAATACCCTGATCAAACCCTTGGATACTCATGAGCTCTTCGACGTCAGACTCAGCGATATCATCTATCCCGACAAAGCCCTCAGCAACTAACAGGCTGGCAATAACATCGTCAATATCAAGCTGTTCCATAAAGCTCTCAGAACGCTCCTGGAATCGCTCATATTCTTCTGATTGTGACAGGATATCAATATACCAGCCAGTCAATTGTGAAGCCAGACGAACATTTTGACCACGCCGACCAATAGCAAGGCTAAGCTGATCATTTGGCACGATAACCTCTAGCCTGCCTTCGTCCTGATGAACCACGACTTTGGCGACTTCTGCCGGTGCCAGCGCATTAATGGCAAAACCTACGATATCTTCTGACCATGGGATAATTTCAATCTTTTCACCATGAAGCTCATTAACAACTGCCTGCACTCTACTGCCGCGCATACCAACGCATGATCCAACCGGATGGATGCTCGGATCGTGCGAGTACACAGACATTTTTGCCCGGCTTCCAGGCTCCCGAACGACGCCCTTAATCTCAATAATACCATCATAGATTTCTGGCACTTCCTGGGTGAATAGCGCGGCCATGAACTGATCACCTGCGCGCGTTAAGAAAATCTGTGGGCCTCGCAATTCTTCACGCACTTCTTTGATTTGCGCTCTAATCCGGTCACCTTGTTTGATGATCTCTTTCGGGATCATATCTTCGCGTCTGATGACCGCCTCAGCACGACCAAGATCAACGGTAATCATATAGTTTTCAGCACGCTTGACAGTACCGATAACAATTTCGCCCTCACGACCTTTATATTCCTCGAACTGACGCGCACGTTCAGCTTCACGCACGCGCTGTGAGATCACTTGCTTGGCAGTTTGGGCAGCGATGCGGCCAAATTCCAATGGCGGCAGGGTTTCCCGAATAAAGCTGCCAATGTCGAGGCTGCTATCAATTTTCTTGGCGGCCTCAAGCGTCGTCTGGGTGACTTCATCCTCAATGACATCCACCACTTCTGTAAATTGCTCAAGCGTTATCTGACCAGATTTGCGATCAATCATGGCACGAATATCACGATCCTGCCCATAACGTGACCGCCCTGCTTTCTGGATAGCCATCTCCATAGCGATTAAGACTTCTTCGCGGTCAATAGCTTTCTCTCTGGCAACAACATCAGCCACCTGAAGCAACTCATTGCCTGAAATAATTGAAGAATCCATAATCTATCCTTTCCGTCTTGCTTTAAGCCGCCGTTCCATAATTTCAGTTGGGTCTAGTTTAGCGGTTTCCACCAACCCATAATCCAGTGATACAGGCCCAAAACTTGTATCTAGTTCAATCTTATCATCATCTGTCAGACCGATCAGCCGACCATGAAATCGGCGCCGACCATCAATTAATTCCTGTGTGGTTAGCTTGACCAACTCACCTTGAAACCGAACATAATCCGGACGTTTCATCAACGGCCTCGAAACGCCCGGTGAAGTCACCTCAAGCTGATATTTTGAAGTGATCGGGTCTTGCTCATCAAGAATGATCGCCACTGACCGTGAAATACTGGCGCAATGCTCAACTGTCATTTCAAGACCCCGATCTTTTGGCTCAGCCATAATTTGCAACACACCATCACGATAGCTGATGCGGATAAGCTCAAAGCCTTTCTCATCAATCGTCTCGGTCAGCAATGCCTCAATCTGATTTTCAAGCGGTGATTGCGCCATTCCGTCTGCCTTTACCCAACACCTTTATTCCGGTTGCCTCATATATTCCCTTAAACCCTGTAAATTTTGAGCCCGTTATTTAGACAAAGAAAAATGGGCCGCTTCCTTTTGGAAGGCCCATCATCATATTGCCGATAATGTATAATGTCTTATACCGCTTTCATGACGCGATTGCAAGCCTTAGCGGTTAAACTCTGGAAAACCGAAACCATGCTGACTTGCGCCCTTGCTTTTCGGCTTTCCGCATATAGCGTGTTCCCGGCCAGTCATCAGGAGGGGTTCGCCAATCGGTAGCGCTCTCTGCCTGCCAGACAAAGCTATCATGACGGATAGA
>MDTB01216576.1_pt1 | contig 15511 bp, 13 predicted proteins | sample 811161 | NCBI WGS metagenome assembly MDTB01 (sample SAMN05326650, study PRJNA326480) | marine metagenome | isolation source: seawater | place: Mediterranean Sea | collected 2009 | reverse complement strand
TAAATAAAATTAATACTTATAATTTATATTATTCAAATTATTTATATTTGTTTTTATTTTTTAGTTAAAGATAATCTTAAAGAACCGAAATTTTGTTTTAAAATATTTCTAGCACTAATTTCATCAATTTCTAACTTTGACATTAAAACTGCTGTTTTCACTTCACCATCTGCTTTTTGAAGTACTTTTAAGCAATCTTGTCTATTCATGCCTGTCATAAATTCTACTAAACGGCATGCTCTCTTTAATAATTTAGTATTTGAAACTTTTAAATCAACCATTAAGTTATCATAAACTTTATTATTTTGAATCATTATTGTAGTTGATATCATATTTAAAACCATCTTTGTAGCTGTTCCAGCTTTCATCCTAGTTGAACCAGCAATAATTTCTGGCCCAACTAAAACAGATATTAAGTTGTTAATATAGTCTGGTTTTATTATTTTATTACATGAAATCAACCCTGTCAATGCACCTAACTCTTGGGCTTTTTTTAAAGCGCTTAAAACAAAAGGTGTACTTCCGCTAGCAGAAATACCTAAAACAATGTCTTTTCCATTTATTTCATTTTCAATAATAGCTTTTCTACCATCATCTAAACTATCTTCTGCTCCTTCGATGGACTTAACTAAAGCATCATTCCCACCAGCTATAATTCCTTGAAATAAACTTGTATCAACACTAAATGTAGGGGGGCATTCTGATGCATCTAAAACACCTAGTCTGCCACTTGTTCCAGAACCTAAATAAAAAAATTTACCACCTTTTTTAACTTTTTCTGTTGCGGGTTCAATAAAATATTTTATATCATTCAAGGAACTTTCAACGGCCTCAGCAACTAGCTTATCTTCTTCATTTATTATTTTAAGAATTTCTAAGGTTGGCTTTTGGTCAATATCTTTAGATTTACTATTATGCATTTCAGTAATTTTTTCATCATACATAAGTCTTTCCCTTTGATTATAAATGTAAAAATGTATAACTTTAAAAATATAATTTATTTTCAATCAACATGCTTGACTTAAACTTAGCTCTTTTTGGGCTGATTCTCTCAATAATTTATTCTAGCTCAGAAGTTGCACTTTTGGCTTCTAATTCTTTGCAGTTAGATGTTTGGGAAAAACAGGAGAAAAACTTTGCTCACTGGGCATCATCAATTATAAGCTTAAAGTCTGAATATTTATCAATAATTCTAATAGGAACAAATTTATCAAATATTTTAGCTACATCTTTTGCTACAGTATATATTTTAAGATCTGATTTGTTAATAGAAAAATTTATATTTCTCCCTATCGCAATTATAATTCTTATTTTTGGTGAAATTCTTCCGAAATCAATAATGCAAAGATATGCTAATTATGGACTTATTTTATTATCACCATTTTTAAAAATATCTTATTTTATTTTTTTTCCTGCTATATTAATTCTACGAAGAACTAATTGGATGAATGTTTCGACCCAACTTAATCAAACAAAAAATCAACTCGATGAAAAAAGAGACGATATTCAGCATGCATACGAGCAAGCTGATGATCCTGATGCCATTGAAGATGATCAAAAAGAAATGATATCCAATGTTTTTGATTTTAGAGAAAGTAAAGTTGTCAAAGTAATGACACCTCGTACTGAAATATCTGCTATACCAAATAATTCTTCTTTAGAAGAAGCATTACATACATTTATTGATTCAGGTCATTCCAAGCTACCTGTATATGAAAAGAATTTAGATAATATTACAGGTGTTGTATATTTATATGATTTGTTTCACTCTCCTAAAAACTTAGAAGATGTTATTAAACCAATTTTATTTATTCCGTTCACAAAACCTCTAATGGATGTATTGACAGAATTCAAATCAGCTCATCATGCAATAGCAATTATCTTAGATGAACATGGAGGTTCTGCTGGCTTAATTACGGCAGAAGATGTATTTGAGGAGCTTTTTGGAGAATTTGAGGATGAATTTGATATTGAGAGCAAAAAAAGTGAAAAAAGTAAAGATGGCTCTATTATTGTTGACGCGCGTACTAGTTGGAAAGATTTCAACACTAAATACGGAAACATCATTCCTAATGGGAACTATGAAACTATAGGAGGTTATATAATTTCCAAATTAGGACGAATTCCTAATAAAGGTGAACATCTATTCATGCCTATTGGACAAATTGAAATTATCAAATCATCTTCAAGGCAAATTCATCAATTAAAAATTTTTCCTTCGTAAATTAAATTTCTAAATCTTTTGAATAAGATCCTTTAGAAGCTAAAGAATTTAATTCAGCTCTTTTATAAAATGCTGCTTTTGCAGTATTTAAATTACTATCTTTGCCAAGCCAAGTATTTAGAGCTGAAGATTGTAAAGCTCTTCCATATGAAAAAGTTAAATTCCATGGTAATTCTGAAGCATATTTTAGATTTAACATATTTAGATGCATAGTTGCATTTTGATCACTCTGGCCTCCAGATAAAAAAGCACACCCAGGAACATCTGCTGGAACAGTAGCTTTTAGACACTCCATAGTTCTTGCCGCAACTTCTTCAATATTTGCTTGTTCAGTACAATCAGTACCTGAAACTATCATATTTGGCTTTAGTACAATTCCTTCTAAATAAACATTCTGCTTTAAAAGTTCTTCAAAAACTTTTGTAAAAGTTCTAAATGATACATCATAGCATAAATCAATACTATGAGGTCCATCCATAAGAACTTCAGGTTCGACTATTGGTACAATATTAGCTTCTTGACATAATGCTGCATATCGAGCTAAAGCATGAGCATTTACATGAATACAACTATCTGTTGGAATACCATCTCCAATTGTTATAACAGCTCTCCACTTTGCAAATCTTGCACCAAGTATATAATACTCATCCAAACGCTCTCTTAAACCATCAAGTCCCTCAGTAACTTTTTCTTTATTATGAGATGCTAAAACCTTAGCTCCTTTATCCACCTTAATTCCTACCAAAATACCAAGTTTTTTTAAAAAATCAGCAAATGGAACATTCCCATTAATTGTTGATTGCCTTAACGTTTCATCAAACAAAATTACTCCACTAATAAATTTTTCTATATCAGGAGTTGTAAATAGCATATCTCTATATTTATTTCTATTAATCTCACTTGATTCAACACCGATAGTTTCAAATCTTTTAGCACATGTAGGACTACTTTCATCAGCCGCTAGTATTCCTTTTCCTTTTTGAACCATATCGATTGCAGTACTTCTTAACAACTCTTTATTCATAATAACTTTCCTTTTTTACTTAAATTAAACTTGTCCTATTTCTTTAAGAATATCTTGAAACCATTTGACTTTATAATCAAAGGCTTTACCACCTTTTATTCTTTCGAAAGTAATACAGCTCATTTCTCCAGTTTCCTCATCAATACCAACAACTCCTGAATCTTTTTCAAATGCACAATTAACAGCAAAATCTGCAGTTTGAAATATTAAATTTAAATCTTCTTTATTAGCCTTAGCAGATCTAGAAAAATATCCACTTTTTTGAACTAAAACTTTATCTGCTTTTAATTTAGATTTAAAATATTTCGCAAACCATTTACCTGGATTAATTTCATCTAAACGTACATGTCCAAATGCATCTTTAGATATTTTATTTCCTGCATTACGCATTTCTAATAAAATACTATCAATTCCAGCACCTTCGCTTATAAATATATTAACGCAATCTTTTTGATCCATAAGATTTTTTAAGCGCTTATATTCTTTTTCAAAATCAATATCCATTTCAGGTATATATATTGCATCTATATCCCAACGATTTTTCGAAACTAATAAAGAAGGTAAAAAAGTTTTATTTTCTAAACTGGATCTATATTTTAATGATGTTGAAGCCGTTAGCCAACCACAATTCCTTCCCATAATTTCATGGATTATTAATTGCCTTGAGCTAGTTGTATTTTCATTCACTATATTTTCAAAAAAAATTGCACTTTGTTCAGCAGCAGTAAATGCGCCTAAAGTTTGCTTGATAGGTATTACATCATTATCTATTGTCTTAGGAAGGCCAACAACCGTTAAATTATAATTATTTTTGGATAGATACTTAACTAGATCTCCTGCAGAAGTATTAGTATCGTCTCCGCCAATTGTATGTAAAACATCTACTCCATCCTTAACTAATTGTTCTGCTGCAACTTCAAGTGGATCTTGACCATTATTAATATATCCTTTTTTCAAGCAATCATTAATATTAGTTAATTTTACTCGACTATTACCAATAGGAGAACCTCCAAAATCATACAAATTTTCTACTTTATTGATAACATCTGACCCTATAATAATTGATTCACCTTTTAGTAAGCCTTTATAACCATTAAGATAGGCAATCATATCTAGATTTTGAGATTTTTTAGAGTAGCTAAATATTAAACGACCTAAAGACGCCGAAAGGCAAGGAGCTATACCTCCAGAAGTCAAAAATGCAATTTTCATAAATTTTATAAATTAATTCATAAGAAAATTAATACATAATAATATTTAATAAATAATAAATTATGCCTGAATATGATTAATGTTTTTCAGCAATACAAAATACTCCTTTTTCAAATTTTATTTATAAGTTTTTTAACTTCAAAAAATATCAAATGTAAAATATGCTCAGATGAAATCAATTCAGAATACTCTATTGACGCATGGGGTAATACTTTTCATTCACATCATGAAAATGAAGGTTTATTCTGTAACTCTTGTTCAAGGATCATTTCTGCAGGAGTTACAAATGGAGGTTATATTTATCCAGATGGAAGGCGTATATGTAGCTTATGTAAAGCAAGTGTAATTCAAACTAAATTAGAAACTGATAAAGCTTTATACAACACTTCTTTATATTTATCAGAAATAGGAATAGATATTTTAACAAATAATGTTTCTATTTCAATTGTCAATCTTAATGATTTAAATAAATTAACTGGTCATATTTCAGAAAGTAAATTAAAAGGTTTTACTGAAACAATTAAAATCTCTGATAATAATTTCAAATATAATATATTTATTTTAAATGGTTTACCAAAAATAGAATTTGAAGCAAATCTTGCCCATGAATTATTACATGTTTGGCTTAATCAAAAAGGAATTATTTTAAATAATAAAAATGAAGAAGGTTTTTGTAATCTCGGTAATTATTTAATTTACAGTAACAGCGCGACTAAATTTGCTAATATACATATAGAATCAATGGAATATAATAAAGATGAAATATACGGTGATGGTTATAGATTTATGAAAAATCTACTTTTTAAGCATGGTTGGAATGATCTTATAAAAATGTTAGAATCTTTATAGTTGAGTTTGTTTCCAAAATTTTATAATGCTTATTTTTACCACTATGATATTACCAAGTTAATTACTAAAATATAAATAAAATGAATGAACAAAAGAAAATATTAGATATTGATTCAGAAGAAACTCAAGAATGGATTGAGTCATTAGGTTCTATACTTGAGACTTCTGGAAAAGAAAGAATACACTTTATTTTAAGCAAATTAATTGAATTTGCAAGGAGAAATGGTGTAAGAATGCCCTATAGTGCCACCACAGATTATATAAATACAATACCTCTATCTCTACAAAAACAATTTCCTGGAGACAGGACAATTGAAAGGCGTATAAAATCGTTAATTAGATGGAACGCAATGGCAATGGTTGTTCGTGCAAATAGAGATAGTCATGGTATTGGAGGACACATTTCATCATTTGCTTCTGCTGCAACACTTTATGAAATTGCATTTAACCATTTTCTAAGAGGTCCTGAATTTCATGGTGGTGATTTAGCTTTCATTCAAGGCCATGCATCTCCAGGAATATATGCTCGAGCATTTCTAGAAGGTAGACTCTCTGAAAAGCAGTTGAAAAATTTTCGTAGAGAATTATCTCCTGATGGAGGGCTTTCATCTTATCCTCATCCATGGCTTATGCCTGATTTCTGGCAATTCCCTACTGTTTCTATGGGACTGGGTCCCATTATGGCAATTTATCAAGCTCGATTCATGCATTATCTACATGATAGAGGTTTTATGAAAAATAATAATCGTAAAGTTTGGGCTTTCTTAGGTGATGGAGAAATGGATGAGCCTGAATCAATGGGTGCACTAACCTTAGCCAGTAGGGAAAATTTAGATAATTTAATTTTTGTTGTTAATTGTAATTTACAAAGACTGGATGGACCTGTTAGAGGAAATGGTAAAATTATACAAGAATTAGAAGGTGCGTTTCGTGGAGCAGGCTGGAATGTGATAAAAGTAGTTTGGGGATCAGAATGGGATGAATTCCATGAAAAAGATAAATCTGGACTATTGATAAAAAGATTAGAAGAAATGGTTGATGGAGATAGTCTCAAATATGTTGTTGAAGGTGGGGCTTACATTAGAGAAAATTTCTGGGGAAAAGATCCTGAATTACTTAAAATGGTTGAAAAGTATACTGATGATGAGTTGTGGAAATTAAAAGTTGGTGGTCATGATCCAGCAAAAGTTTATGCTGCTTATCATGAAGCAATTAACCATAAAGATTCTCCAACAGTTATTTTGGCTCAAACCATTAAAGGTTATGGGCTAGGCGAAGCTGGTGAAGGAAGAAATATTACGCATCAACAAAAAAAACTAAATGAAGAAGAGCTTTTACACTTTAGATCTAGATTTAATATTCCATTATCCGATGAGGAATGTATTAAGGCTCCTTTTTATAAACCGAGTCCAAATAGCGAAGAAATTAAATACTTACAGCAAAAAAGGAAGGATTTAGGAGGCTACCTTCCTAGCCGAAATGATAAAGCACCATCTTTAAATATTCCTCCTATAAAAATTTTAAATGAACTCTTCAAAGGTTCTGATAATAGAGAAATATCAACTACTATGGCTTTTGTTAGGATTTTAACAATTCTAACTAAAAATAATGACATTGGTAAAAATATTGTTCCAATTATTCCAGACGAAGCAAGAACTTTTGGAATAGATCCTTTGTTTCGTGATTTAGGAATATATTCTCACTCTGGGCAGGTTTATGACCCTGTAGATTCAGATCAATTTCTTTATTACAGAGAAGCAACAGATGGGCAAATATTAGAAGAGGGTATAAATGAGGCAGGTGCCATTTCATCATTTATTGCTGCAGGTACTTCCTACAGTAATCATAATATTAATATGATTCCATTTTTTATATACTATTCAATGTTTGGATTCCAGAGAGTAGGTGATTTTATTTGGGCAGCAGCAGATATGCGAACTAAAGGCTTTCTTTTAGGTGCTACAGCTGGCAGAACGACCCTAGCTGGAGAAGGATTACAGCATCAAGATGGACATAGTCATCTTATGGCTTCAGTTATTCCAAATATTAAAGCATATGATCCAGCATATGCTTATGAAATTGCTATCATTATTCATGATGGACTTAAGCGTATGTACGTTGATCAAGAAGATGTATTTTATTATATTACTTTAGAAAACGAAAATTATACTCATCCCCCAATGCCTAGTAAAATTGAAGATGGAATTATAAAAGGTATGTATAAATTTAAAGAAATAAAATCTGAAAAAAATCTTAACATACAATTACTTGCTAGTGGTTCAATGTTAAATGAAGTTATTGAAGCTGGAAAAATATTAAAAAAAGATTGGGGTATAAGTTCAGATATATGGAGTGTTACTAGTTTTAGCGAACTTCATAGAGAAGCAGAAGATAAAAGTCGATGGAATACGTTACATCCAAATTCTAAGCCTAAAGAATCATATTTAGAATCATGTATAAAATCTAAAAATGGTCCTGTAATAGGTGTTTCCGACTATGTTAAATTAGTAGCAGAGCAAATAGCACCATACTTAAAATGTTCTTTTACAGCACTAGGAACTGATGGTTTTGGTAGAAGTGAATCTCGAGATGAATTACGTAATTTTTTTGAAATTAATCGTTATTATATAACTTTGACAGCATTAAATTCGTTAAGTAAAGAAGGTAAAATTGAAAAAGATGAAATTTATAGTGCAATAAAAAAATATAATTTAGACCCTGAAAAATCTAATCCTACAACAATATAAATGAAAAATGAGAAAATTATAGATATATTTCTTCCTGAATTAGGTGAAGGTATCTCATCCGTTGAAATTAGCGATATTTTAGTCAAAACTGGAGATTTTATTAAAAATGATGATCCAATCATTGTTGTTGAAACTGAAAAAGCTTCTATGGAAATTCCATCATCTAACTCAGGATCAATTATTGATATTCTCGTAGAAAAAGGAACTTCAATATCTCCTGGAGATATTTTAATAACTATAAATTCTAAAAAAGAATTTCCTGATAACAAGGATTTAGAAAATAATAAAATATCAAAACAATTAAATTCAGATTTAATTGAACTTAAGTCAGAATCTAATAAAGAAATTCCTTCATCATTAAATGAAAATAATTTTTCTACTAAATCTTCATTTGGAAAACCTGTTCTTGCAAGTCCTTCTGTCAGACTATTTTCAAGAGAACTTGGTTGCGATCTTAAACTTGTTTCTGGTACTGGAAAAAAAGGACGTATTACAAAGGAAGACGTACAAAAATATATAAAATTAATATTATCAGGAAAATCATCAAAATATAATAGTGGATCAGTAGAAAATATTATAAATAATATAGACTTTACTAAATGGGGTGAAGTTAGTTCAAAGCCTTTAAATAAAATTAAAAAAATTACTGGTGTTCGACTTCAACAAGCATGGCAAAGTATTCCTCATGTAACTCAATTTGATAAATGTGATATTACATCTTTAGAGCAAAATAGAGTTAAAATGAAAAATGACAATAAATATAAAAATTTAAAAATATCCCTAATTCCATTTTTTATTAAAGCACTAATAATACTTTTAAAAAAATATCCTCATTTTAATAGTTCATTAGATGAAAATAAAGAAAACTTGATTTTAAAAAATTATTTTAATATTGGTATTGCTGTTGATACCCCTAATGGTCTTCTAGTACCTGTAATAAAAGATTTAGAAAATAAATCTATTGAAGATATTTCTATAGAACTATCTAGTCTAAGCAAAAAAGCTAGAGAAAAAAAATTACTACCAAAAGATATGGAAGGTAGCTGCTTCACAATATCCAGCCTAGGTGGAATTGGAGGTACATATTTTACTCCAATTATTAATCCGCCAGAAGTTGCTATTATTGGAATTTCACGTTCTGAATATAAGCAAGTATATAAAGATAATCAATTTCAGAAGAGATTAATTTTACCATATTCACTTTCTTATGATCATAGGGTAATAGATGGGGCTGATGCTGCTAAATTCACATCAGAATTTGGACTAATTCTAGAAAACTTGAAAGAAATTATATAAAATATTATGAATGAAATAAAAAATTGTGATGTAGTTGTTATAGGCGCTGGACCTGGGGGCTATGCAGCAGCATTTCGTGCAGCTGACTTAGGAAACGAGGTAACACTTATTGATAAAGATGCAGCTTTAGGTGGAGTTTGCTTAAATAGAGGTTGTATACCATCAAAAGCTTTATTACATATATCAAGAGTTATTCATGAAGCTAAATCTTTAGAAAAATCTGGAGTAATATTTTCTAAACCTGAAATTAATTTAGAATTAGTTAAAAATTGGAAAGAATCTATAGTCAATAAACTTAGCAATGGAATCTCGCAGTTAGCAAAAAGTAGAAATGTTAATGTTATTAATGGATATGCTAAATTTATTTCTGATTCAGAATTATCTATAAAAACCTTAGATGGAGAAAAGTCTCTTAAATTCAAAAATTGCATTATAGCAACAGGTTCTAGTCCATCCAATGTAAAAAGTTTTCCTAATAATCCTAAAATAATAGATTCAACAGGTGCCTTGAATTTAAAAGAAATTCCTAATAAAATTTTAATTATTGGAGGTGGTTATATAGGTTTAGAAATGGGATCTGTATATAGTGCTTTAGGATCCAATGTAACTATTGTTGAATTTATGCCTAATTTACTTCCTGGTGCAGATGAGGATCTAGTTAAACCGTTATTTAGACAGCTCAAAAAATCATGTGAAAATATATATTTATCAACTAAAGTAACTCAAATTGAAGATTTTGACGAAAATTTATTGGTTCATTTTGAAAGCTCTCAAAATAAACAATTTTCAGAAAATTTTGATAGTGTCTTAGTATCTATTGGTAGAACACCTAATACTAATAATCTTAATCTTGAAGATGCAGGAATATCTATTTCTAATAAAGGATTCATTAAAGTTAATAATAAAAGACAAACTGAAAATCCAAATATTTATGCAATAGGTGATATAACTGGCGATCCGATGTTGGCTCACAAAGCGACTCATGAAGGTAAAATTGCCGCAGAAAACATATCAGGTTTACCATCTGCGTTTGAGCCTACAGTAATTCCAGCTGTTATTTTTACAGATCCAGAAATCGCCTGGGCTGGTCCTACAGAGAATGAATTAAAAGAACAAAATATCCCTTTTGAAAAAGGAGAATTCCCTTGGGCAGCTAGCGGAAAAGCTTTGGCACTAAATAGAATTGAAGGTAAAACCAAATTGATTTTTAATCCAGAAACTAAAAAAATTATTTCAGCTGGAATTGTTGGACCAAATGCAGGAGACCTCATCGGTGAAGCAGTTTTAGCTATTGAAATGGGAGCTGATGTCGAAGATATTGCTTTATCAATACACCCACATCCGACATTAACTGAAACTTTTGGAAATGCTGCAGAGATGTTTAATGGAACTATTACAGATTTATATATACCTAAAAAAAAACCTAATTAATATATTAATGGAATTTCAATAGGTTTTCTTTCTTCAATAGAAAATAACTGTTCAATAAAAAACTTATTTTTTTCAATTTTTGCTTTATTTGAAGAAAAATAAGTAGCTAAAACATCACCTTTTTTTACCTTGCATCCCAATTTTTTATAAAAATCAATACCTGCATTAGGATCAAGATTATCTAGTTTTCTTATGCGTCCTCCACCTAATAGTATAATAGCATTACCGGCTCCAGTAGTATCTATAGCTGAAAGATAACCATCTTTCTTTGCAATGATATCTTTTGAAAAGAGAGATGTATTATGATTATTGTTTTCTAAGCTATTAAAATCACCACCGTGAGCCATTACCATTTGTTTAAATTTATCAAATGCTGAACCATCTCTAATTGAAGATTGCATTTTTTGCTGAGGATTTTTAATTCCAGCCAACTTTAAGGCTTCACGTCCTAAATGATAAACTACATTCATAAGATCAATTGGACCATTATTTTTCAAGCATTCTACGCATTCTAATATTTCAGATCGAAGGCCCGATGACTTACCTAATGGTTGGTTCATATCTGTAAAACATACCTTTACTTTTAAATTATAAAGACTACCTATTTCTTTAAGTATTTGAGATAATATTTTACCTTCTTTAATTGATTTAATAAATGCTCCATTTCCAATTTTTATATCAAGAACTAGTCCACTTATACCTTCTGCTATTTTTTTACTCATAATACTTCCACATATAAGAGGAAATGATGCAACGGTATTTGTTAAATCACGCAAAGCATATATTTTACGATCAGCAGGACAAATATCATTAGTTTGAGACATAATCGAAATACCAACACTTTCTACAATACCTTTAAATTCATCTAAACTTAATTCAGTTCTATAACCTGGAATTGTTTCCAATTTATCTATTGTTCCACCAGTATGTTCTAAACCTCTACCAGCGAGCATAGGTATATAGCATCCACATGCAGCTAGAATAGGTCCTAAAATAATAGATACTTTATCACCAACACCACCCGTACTATGTTTATCTAAGATAAATCCATCAAGCTTAGAAAAATTAATAGTTTTACCAGAATTTAACATTGACTCCGTATAATTCCAGGTTTCAATATCATTCATACCATATTCAAAAACTGCTTTTAACCAACAAGTCATATCATCATCAGTTATTTTGCCATTTGTATATCCTAAAACAATAAATTCTATTTCAGATTTAGTAAATGAAGTTCCATTTATTTTTTTCGAAATTAAATTTTTAATTGAATGCATTTATTAATTATTTACTTTCATTAATGTATATTGAAGCTAAATCAATATACTCTTTCGATCTTTCAAGAATCATACTAGTTTCTACTTTACTTACTTTACGTATAATTTTTCCAGGTCGACCTATCACTAATGATCTTTTTGGGACATTCATTTTGGGAGGTATTAAAGATCCTGCACCTATCAAAGAACCTTCTCCAATTATCGCATCATCCATTATTATTGCCCCCATTCCAATCAAACAATCATTCTGAATATTGCAACCATGAATAATCGATGAATGACCAATTGTAACCCCATTCCCAATTGATGTAGGCGATTCATCAGCAGTGACATGTATGACTGTATTATCTTGAATATTAGTTCTATTACCTATTTTTATAGAGTGTACATCTCCTCTTATTATTGAACCAAACCAAATATTAACATAGTTCCCTATAATTACATTTCCAATTATAACTGCATTTTCGGAGATGTAAACATTTTTACCTATTTTAGGATTGAAATCATTAAATGTTTTTATCATTTGAATACGTTTTAAATAATTTTAGAATGATTTTTTTTTTTAAATTAAAATTGTAAATGTGAAAATAACATAATAAAGAACCAAATCCACCCAAAACTATATTAGGAAGCCACATAGAAAGCGCTGGAGATAAAAGGCCTCTATCAGCAAATTCTTCTCCTCCAATTAAAAACATCCAGTAAATAATAAAAAAACCTAAACTAAATGCCATACTAATTGCAAAACCACTTTTTCGAGCCATCATACCTAAAGGAGCACCAATTAAAATAAATATTATGCATGCAAATGGAATAGAAAATTTTTTATGTAACTCTACTAAATATTTATTTATTGAATTATTAAAAGATTCAATTAATGAAAAATCACTCTTTACTCCTCTAGATAAATTATTTAATCTTCGTTTAATTTTTACGGTAGAGCCATCTATTAAATTTGTAGAGGAATCATTTAAAAGGAATTCATATTCAGATAAAACTTTACTAGCAATTAAAGGAGTTATTATTGAATCAATAGTTAAATTATATTTAAAATTAAATTTACTTGCCTCATTAATTAATCTATTTTTTACTCTTTCTTGAGTTTCAAATATTTTATTTTCATAAATTTTAATTTTATTCTTTATCATAGAATAGGTCATTTCTCTATCTCCTCGAATATTACTATTTCTTCTATTTACAACCATATTATCTAATGGAATTAAAACTTTATATTTATCAAAATAAATTTGTCTATATTCATTTTTATCACTTCCAATATATTCATGAATAACTCCCTCTTTCAAGTTTAATACTATTCCATCATCTACAGCAGAAATAGTCCCATTAGAAGCAAGAATTGTTTGCTGTTTATCATCTAATTTACTGCTAAATATAGTAATATCGTTAAATTCTTCACCATTTCGACTACCTAATAGGAAATTATAATTAGGTACAGCATCAATAAAATAGCCAGCATCAAAATCCAAATCGGGTCTTTTTCTACTAATATCAGAAGAAAGCATTCGAGCCTTATGATTCATTTCTGGTAAAATTTGATTATTAAAATACATCATAGCAAGTGTAATAAATGAACTAAAAATTAATGCAGGAGTAATTAGCTTTGAAAAACTAATTGAAAGAGATCTCATAGCAACAATTTCATTATCAGAGGAAAGTCTGCCAAATGCCATTAAAGTAGCGACTAACATTGCCATAGGAACGGCTAAAGCTAATATCCATGCTAAGTTAAGAAAAACATATTCAAAAATTAAAGAAAGGTCTAAACCTTTACCCAAGAATCTATCCATGCTTCTTAACAAAAAATTTGCTAATAAAATAAATAATAAAACAATTAAAGACATTGAAAATGGTATTAAATGTTCTTTGATTATATATTTATTTATAATTCTCACAATGTTATTATAATTTTTCTTCTAAATCAGGGTAAAATAATTTTGGATAATCCATCTTGATTTTATTATATAATGCCAATGCTTTAGACTTATCATTACCTATTAAAATATCTAGTGAAGATAAAAAATGTTGTTCAGCTTCATCATGATCTTTCATTTTAAGCATAATAACAGCTAAATAATAATGTGATTTAAAATCACCATAATTTAATGAAACTGATTTTTCTAAGTGATATCTAGCTTTATCAAAATGGCCTTTATTTAATAGAATTTTAGCTAAATCTCTATGAACTCTATAATTCAAATCATTCATCTGGATACTCTTTTTAAAGCAATTCTCAGCATCTTCTATTTTATTTTTACGTAAATAATATTGAGCTTGATGAAAAAAAACCTGGGAACAAAGATTTTTCTTATTTTGTACTTTTGAAAATTCAATTTTAGCATTTTGAAATTGAGAGTTTTTTAATAAAAAATCTCCCCTTTTTTGGATTAAATCAATTTCTTTTTCATAATAAGAAATAGATAATCCAAAATGCTTTTCTACATTTATAAAGTCTTTTTCTTCTTCGTAGATTAAAGCTAACTGAAAATGAGCTTCAGAAAATTCTTTATTTGCCTTTAAAGATTTAAGAAAAAGTTCTTTTAAATCATTTTTCAAATTATAACTTTAAACTTTATCATTCTCACCGTATTCACTTAAACTAATTTCTTTTAATAACATAGCTAAATGAAAATGAGCTTTAGAATAATCATTAATAATTGAAATGGATTCCTGGAAATGCTTTTTAGCGTCATTGTATTTTTTTTGTATTTTATACATTAACGCTAAATTATAATGCGCTTTTGCGTATTTATTATTAATAGAAATTGTTTGCTTATAATGATATATTGCATCTTCATATTCTGGTTTTTTAACCAGTGTTCCATCTTTATCATTTTTCAAGCCACCAGCTAGAAGTTTTCCTAAATAATAATGAGCATCTGCAAAGCTTTCGTCAATATCCAATGCCGTTAAATAATTCTTTTTTGCTTTTTCATAATCCTCAGGATCAATTAAAAGTTTAGCTAGATGATAATAAGCAAGAGTATGATTTTGATCAATATCAGTAGCCTTTTCTAAATTATTTTTAGCCTCTTCAAAATCTTCTAATTCTGCCAATAATAATCCAAAATAATAATGTGCATCTGCAAAGTTTTGATCAATATCTATGGCTTTAATAAAATGCTCCTGAGAGGTTTTATGTGCTTTCATTTCATGTAATAGTAAAGCATAATTAAAATGAGCTAAAGCAAAATCTGGTTTAATCTCAATTGTTTTAATAAAATGTTCTTTAGATATCTTAAAATCTTTTTTATCTTTTAAAATAAGAGCTAATTCATAATGAGCATCTGCAAATTCTGGGTTAATTTGTATTGCTTTTTCTAAATGTTCTTGCGCGTTTGACATAATATTTCCTTTATAATTTATTATTTAGACGTTGCTACCCATACACCATTCCAATCCTTTGGATCTCTTTTTTTCAATATTTCGCAAC
>MDTB01112981.1_pt1 | contig 15511 bp, 15 predicted proteins | sample 811161 | NCBI WGS metagenome assembly MDTB01 (sample SAMN05326650, study PRJNA326480) | marine metagenome | isolation source: seawater | place: Mediterranean Sea | collected 2009 | reverse complement strand
TCAAGATAAAAAATTATTTAAAAAAAAAAAAAATTACTTTAATTGAAGATGATGCACACTCTCATGGTGCAACTTTTGGTAGTTTAAAAGCTGGAAATATTGGAGATTTTGGATGTTTCTCATTTTATTCAACTAAAATCATGACTACAGGTGAAGGGGGCATGATTACTGTTAATAGTAAAGATAAATATGAAAAATGCTCAAGTATCAGAAGTCGAGGTATGGATATTAATCGTAAAGAGGAATTATTTATCAATTTAGGGAGCAATTATAGAGTGACGGAATTTCAGGCATTATTAGGCACTTATCAACTAAAAAGGCTTGATGAATTTATTTTACACAGAAACAAAATTGCTAATATTTATAAAGATCAGTTTGAGAACTTAATAGATAGAAATATATTAAGGCTTCAAAACCCAGCCAAAAACAGCAGACATGCTTACTGGAGATTCATAGTTTTTCTAGAGCATCATAATCGAGATATAATAAAAAAAAAGCTTAGATCATATAATATTAAATCAGATGCACCTTATGACCCTTTATTGCATAAGCAACCTATATTTAAGAGATTTAAAAAAAGGAAATACACTAACGCAGAAAAATTATCATCTACACACATATCATTACCAATGAACAAGTTAATAAGTGAAAACGATGCAAAATTTATAGCGAAAACATTAGTAAAATTGTTAGTATGAAAAAGTTAAATATTTTAGTTACTACTGTTGGAGGCTTAACAAGTCCAGATATTCTAAAATCATATAAGAGTAATAATGAATATACAATTAACATAGTAGGAACAGATGCTTTTGAATTTGCAGTCGGAAAAAAGTTTGTTGATCATTTTGAAATTTTGCCTAGCAGCAAAAACGATGAACTGAATTTTATTAGTCAACTAGAGAAACTTGTAAAAAAATATAAAGTTGATGTTATTATTCCATGTGGAAATGATGACAACTTAATAATTTCAAAACATAAAGACCTTATTTCTTGCAGAATAATGGCAAGTGATTATAAAGATCTTTTGATTGCATATGATAAAGCAAAAGTTTACGAAGAATTAAAAAATAATATTTTAAATCATTCTCCAAAATTTAATATCGTAAATAGCTATGAGTCTTTTTTAAAAGGATTATCTGATTTAGAATATCCAGAAAAAAAAGTGGTAATAAAGCCCAGATTTGGGATTGGAGGTAGAGGGGTATATATTTTATCTGATAAATTTGACTATAAGAAAATTTTTGGTTCAAAACCTACTAATGAATACCCGTTAGAATTTTTTGAGAAAATATTAAAAAACCAAAAATCTTTTGATGACTTAATTTTAATGGAATATTTATCAGATCCTTTTTATAGTATTTACTCCATATGCAAAGGTGGAAAAAATATTTTTACATTAACCCATTTAAGAGACTGGGGAAATTCTTCTCAAACTTTTAGAGGTAAAGTATATTATGACGAAAAAATAGAAAATTTAGCTTCTAAAATTATATCAAAATTTAATTTATCTTATACTAACAACATGGAGTTAGCCATGTCAGCAGATGGAAGATTAGTATTATTTGATCTTAATCCTAGAATTGGAGCTAGCAGTGGAATTGATAGGGAAATTGGTTTCAATTTTCCATTAGAGTCAATTAAATTAGCTTTAGGAGAAAAAATTGTAGTTGAAAAATCTAAATTTAAACAACCAAAAAAATTCATAAGATATTTTGATCATGTTTGGTCGTGAGAATTAAACATGATAAAAGCTATAATATTTGATTTAGATAATACTTTGTATGATGAAAATCTGTATTTTTTAAAAGTATTTAAAAAATTTAGTGATCAGCATGGTCATGACTTTACTCTTTTTAATGAAATTTTCACTGATACGTTTAGATTAAAAAGTAAAGATATCTTTGGTGATTTGTTGACTAGGCTAAATTGTAATAACCAAAGTAATCAAAATGAATTATTTGAAATATATAAAACTATAAATTGCGATATAGAGCTGTACAATGAAGCTTCCAAAATATTAGAGTACTTAGATAAAAAAAAAATCAAAAAAGCCATTATTACAAATGGCACTATAGATGCCCAAAAAAATAAAGTTAAATTGCTTAATTTACATAAATATGTTGACAAAATAATATATGCTAGAGAATTAGGTAAAGATTATGAAAAACCGAACGCTATGCCATTTTACGAAGCAATTAAAGCACTAAATATTCAAAAAGATGAAGCTATTTATGTTGGCGATCATCCTAATACTGATATTGAAGGTGCAAACAAAGCGGGAATAAAGGCTTTAAGATTTTTAAATGGGTATGCATCTGGTATAAACTATTCGCATAATGATAACATAAAATCTCTAATAGAGATAAAAAAATACATATAAGTAATTTATAATGAAAAAAAAAATTTTAGCTGTTACAGGTACACGTTCAGAGTACGATATAATTTATCCTGTTTTGAAAGAATTAAATAATAGTCCTTTTTTTGATTTAAAAGTAGTTGTATCCGGTGCTCATCTTTCAGATTGGCACGGATTAACATTGAAAGCTATTGAAGCAGATGGTTTTGAGATTGTTGACAAAATAGATTATTTACTAAACACAAATAGGGAAACTCAACGTTCTAAGGGAGTTGGTTTATTGATTGAAGGGCTGACACAAGTTGTTGAAAGAGTCCAACCAAGTATATTGCTATTTGCAGGTGATAGAGAGGAGAGTATTGCAACATGTATAGTGGGTAATTATATGAATATATTAGTAGCCCATATAGGAGGAGGTGATCCAGTATATGGAAATGCAGATGATCCGATTAGGCTTGCATGCAGTAAATTAGCTCATATTCATTTTGCTACTACAAAAAAATATGCAACCAATATTAAAAAACTTGGTGAGGAAGATTTTCGAATATGTTTTAGTGGTAACCCTGCACTAAATAATATTCTAAATACAAAGAAAATTAATAAAAGAGAATTAAGTAATTTATTAAATATGGATTTGATAACTCACGATTATATAGTATTTATAAAACACCCTCTATCATCAGAAATTAAAAATTCATTAAATCATATGTCTGTTACGATGAAAGCGGTTAAATCTTTTGCATCAGAAAATAAAATTAAAGTTGTTGGCATATATCCAAACACAGACCCAGGTTCTTATGATATATTGAAAATAATTGAAAATAATGATCACGAAAATATAAAATTCTTTAAAACATTGAAAAGAGAAGTTTTTGTAAATTTAATGAGAAATGCGAAGGCTCTAGTTGGGAATTCAAGTATGGGAATTTTAGAGGCACCTTTCTATAAGTTACCAGTAATAAACGTAGGTAACCGTCAAAAAGGAAGGTTGAATGCGGGGAATGTAAAGTTTTTACCCTACAATGAAATACAAATTAAAAAATCACTAAAAAAAGCTTGTTTTGATGAGAAATATAGAAAAACTATATCAAAGCTAAAAAACCCATATGGTGACGGTTATGCTCATAAGAAAATTTTAAACTTTTTGAAATCAATAGACCTTAATGACAAAAAATGGCTTATTAAAAAAAAATTAATATGAGAAATAAAGTCTTGATAGTAGCGGTTCATCCAGACGATGAAACCTTAGGTTGTGGTGGAACCCTTCTAAAACATAAATCTAATGGAGATCAAATACATTGGCTTATATGTACAAATCTTAATAAAAATCATAAGTATTTCCACAAAAGAAAAAAAGAAATAAATAAAGTTTCAAAACTTTTTAATTTTAACAGTATTAACAATCTTTCATTTGAAAGCACTAGGCTAGACCAATATAGCATGACAGAAATAATTGAGAAAATTTCAAAAGTAATAAATAAGATAAAACCAAATATAATTTATCTACCATTTAAAGAAGATGTCCACACAGATCATAAAAAAATATTTGAAGCCAGTTACAGTTGCACTAAATCATTTAGATATCCATTTATTAAAAAAATATATATGATGGAAACTTTAAGTGAAACAGAGTTTGCGCCAAGTCTTAAAAAAGAAAGTTTTATACCTAATACTTTTGTAGATATAAGCAAACATATAAATAAAAAAATTAAAATAATTAAAGTTTATAAAAGTGAAATTGGTAATCATCCGTTTCCAAGAAGTGAGAAAAATATTAAGTCCTTAGCTATCTATAGAGGATCAACGTCTGGATGTAAGTTTGCTGAAAGCTTTATTCTTTTGAAGGAAATTCTGTGAGAAAAATAGATAAAATTAAGATTAGTAAGCACGCAACGATTAAACAAGCTCTTAAGATAATATCTGAAGGGAGTTTTAGAATTGCAATTGTCGTAGATAAAAAAGACAAATTGTTAGGAATTTTGACAGATGGAAATATCAGAAGAGGGTTTTTAAAAGGCTTGAATATTAATAGCTCTATAAAGTCTATAATTTTTAAAAAACCAATAGTCGCAAAAAAAAATGATAGCAAAGAAAAATTATTACAATTAGCAATTTCTAAGAAAATTTACCAAATACCAGTAGTAGATCGGAATGGAAAAGCAATAGGTGTCCACGTTTTGGATGAGCTTATAGCACCTAAAGATAAATCAAATAAAGTTGTTATAATGGCAGGTGGTAAAGGTATGCGTTTAAGGCCACTCACAAAAAATATTCCCAAACCAATGCTGAAAATAGGAAATAAACCTATACTTCAAACGATAGTGGAAAGGTTTAGAGAAAGTGGTTATAAAAATTTAGTAATGTGCGTCAACCACAAGTCAAGTATAATTAAAAATTATTTTGGTAATGGTATTAAATTTGGAGTAAACATTGAGTATATTAATGAAAAGAAAAAAATGGGGACAGCTGGAGCCTTAAGTCTTATTAAAACAGAATTAACTAAACCTTTTTTTGTAATTAATGGAGACTTAATGATCAATCTTGATTTTGAAAAAATGCTAGACTTTCATAATGAAAATAATTCTAAAGCTACCATGTGTATTGCAGAGTACAATTTGGAATTACCTTATGGTGAAGTGAAACTGAACAATGAAAATATCAAATCTATTGAGGAAAAACCCATTCATAAAATTTTTGTAAATGCTGGTGTTTATATATTAGATCCAAAATGTATAAAGTTAGTTCCAAAAAAATTTTATGATATGCCATCACTTTTTAAAAAAATAATAGCCTCTAAGAAAAAGACTATTTCATTTCCAATACATGAATATTGGGTAGATATTGGTAGATTTGACGACTATAAAAGAGCCAAAGTAGAATACCCAAAAGTATTTTAATATTGATACAAACACTTAAGATTTATATGAGGATAATAAAATTACTAATGGATTATTTATAGAATTTTACAAAAATTAAAAAATTATAAAAATGAGTAAAGAAATATACTGGTGTAAAAATTGTTTAAATATGTCTACTAGACCAAGAATTACATTTGATAATAGAGGTTGGTGTAATGCATGCCAATGGATGGAGGAGAAGAAAACAATGGATTGGAAGCCTAGACAAACAAAGTTAAATTCCTTGTTAGATAAGTATCGCTCTAAAAACCAAAAATTTGACTGTGTAGTTCCAGTAAGTGGTGGTAAGGATGGCTCCTATGTAGCTTACCAATTAAAGTATAAATACAATATGAGTCCATTATGTGTAACAGTTAGACCTGCAATGCCTTTGGAAATAGGTGACAATAATCTTCATAATTTTATTCACTCTGGATTTAACCACATACATGTTTCTTGCAATCCTAAAGCACTAGATAGGCTTAATAAATACGGCTTTATAGAGAAAGGATTCCCCTATTATGGATGGTTAATTGCAATTTTGACTGCTGTTATAAAAACTGCAGCTAATTTTAAAATCTCGTTACTTTTTTACGGCGAAGATGGAGAAATTGAATACGGAGGTTCTACAGAAAATAAAAACAAAGCATTTTTTGATACAGAATATATGAAAAGAGTCTATTTAGAGAGTGGGCATGAAAAAGTTTTCGAAAAAATTAAAGCAGATGGAGATATCACTGACGCTGACCTGGCTTTTTTTAAATTTCCAACAGAAGCAGAAATTTCAGAACATGAACTCTTATTTACACACTGGTCGTTTTTTGAACCTTGGGATTCGTATAGGAATTATGTTGTAGCAAAAGAACATTGTGGTTTGCTAGAGAAAGAAAGTGGCAATCTTGATACATTTAATAATTTTTCTCAAAATGATCAAACTTTATATGCTTTGCATGCATATATGATGTACTTAAAATTTGGTTTTGGAAGAGCTACGCAGGATGCTGGTATTGAAATAAGAAGAGGTTCAATGACCAGGGATCAAGCAATCAATTTAGTTCAAATGTATGACAATGCGTATCCACATGAATGGATAGATAATTATCTTAAGTACTACAATATGAAAAAAGAAGAATTTGATTTAGTGCTCGATAAGTATGTAAATAAGAAACTTTTTAAAAAAATAAATGGTATTTGGGAACCTAAATTTATAGTTGGAAAGAACTTTGCACATGAAGATAGTGATCATTGATTATGGGATGGGTAATATAAAATCTGTTAGCAGTGCCCTTAAACATTTGGGTATAGACAAGATAGTAATCTCTAATACATATAACGATATTAAAATAGCAGATAAACTGATTCTTCCAGGTGTAGGTTCTTTTGTCAATGCAATGAATATAATTAAAAATTTAGAACTGGACAAAATTTTAGATGAAGTTGTTTTAACAGACAAAAAGCCAATATTAGGAATTTGTCTTGGTATGCAGCTACTTTGCAAAAATAGTCAAGAAGATGGTGGTGCCCAAGGACTTGGTTATATTGATGCAGAATGTAATAGATTTATCAAAGGAAACCTAAAAGTACCACATGTGGGTTTTAATCAAGTTCTCATTAATACTAAAGCCAAGTTATACGATGGATTTCGGGAAAATAATGATTTTTATTTTACACACAGCTATAGATTAGAAAGTAATTGTGACATAAACCAATCATATTGTCATTATGGAGATAATTTTATCGTCTCTTATGAAAAAAATAATATTACAGGGACACAATTCCATCCCGAGCTTAGTCAAACCAATGGTTTAAAACTGCTAAAAAACTTTATAGAGAAATTTTAAATGTTAAGGAAAAGAATTATATTTACATTAATTTATAATAATAATTATTTTAATCAGAGTAGAAATTTTAGACTTCAAAAAGTTGGAGATATCAATTGGCTTGAAAAAAATTATCGGTTTAAAGAAATAGCATTTTCTCTTGATGAATTAATTGTTATAAACGCATCAAGAGAGGATAAAAAAATAGAAGAGTTTGCTAAAATTTTAGAAAGACTTGTGGATAATGTGTTTATTCCAATAGCTGCAGGAGGTGGAATTACTAGTATTGATCATGCTAAATTGTTATTCAATGGTGGAGCTGACAAATTAGTAATAAATTCACTTCTTTATAAAAACCCTGATACTGTAAGACAAATTGTGAAGCAGTATGGCTCTCAGAGTGTAATAGCAAGTATAGACTATAAAACTTCAGGTGAAAAAAACTTGATATTTATAAATAATGGCACACAAAAAATTGATATGTCATTAGATAAATACATTCAATATATTCAAAGTTTAGGAGTTGGAGAAATTTATTTAAATTCTATTGAGAAAGATGGCACTGGCTTTGGTTATGATTTTGATACAATCGACAAAGTCTCTAATATTATTAAGATACCATTGATTATTGCAGGCGGGGCAGGAAATGAAACTCATCTGCTTAAAGGACTTAAAAAAGAAAAAGTTGATGCAGTTGCGTCTGCAAATCTTTTTAATTTTTTGGGAAATGGTCTGCCAAATGCAAGGAAAAAAATAATAGAGGAAAATCTAAATATAGCTAAATGGACATAACATGTAATTGGAAATTATGAAGAATACCAAGTCACTGCCATTGACAATTGTTGCCACTTCAACAAAATTTACAACCTTTTATTATGATCGTCTTGAAATTGATTATATTAAAAAGTATTCAAATGTTTTGATATGGGATTTGTCTTTTTTATCTTCAAAGTCATTTTATAAATCTATTTCTGCTGCTCATTACGAGGGTAGTGATTTGAAAGTAATAAACTCATATAAAAAATTAATATCAGAGATATTATTTGTAAAAAAAAATTATGATATAAAAAATATTTTTGTAATGAATTTTGTAGCCCCAAACTCTTTAGCAGATTTAATATTTTTATTTATATTAAAAAAACTTGGTTTAAATACTATTAATTATGATAACGCAGGATTACCAACAATATCAATTTCAAATATAGAAAGAACTACCAGTTATGTTTTAATGACTTTGATGAGAAGGTCCCTTAATTTTATATCAAAGATTCTAAAGATTTATCCTACACATTGTATTTATGCCGGAAACATGAAAAAAAAAAATATGGATGCTCAAAAAAAAAATAATGTTAAGTATTTTAGTGGAAATACTTGGGATTATAACAACATTATAATAAAAAATTATAATAATTCAGACCAATTTCATACTCATAAAAAAACAGCAGTCTTACTTGATACCCCTGGGCCCATGTTTGGTTCAGATAGCGTATTATTTAAAACTAAAGATCATTTGACATCAGAAATTTGGTATCCTGCATTAATATCTTTTTTTAAAAAAATCGAAAAAATGAAAAATATAAGAGTAGATATTGCTGGACACCCTAAAACCTTGCATCCAGCTAATCCGTCTTATTTTGGAAATAGAAATGTTTTATACGGAAAAACTTTGGAAATAGTTCGTGATTCAGATTTTGTTATTACTAGAGAAAGCACAGCCATATCATATGCTATAATTTTCAAAAAACCTGTTATTTTTATATATAGCAATCAACTAAAAAAAGACAATTTAGCGATGTCAAACGTAAATACAATTTCAACTTTATTAGGAACAGTACCAATAAATATTGATGACGATCTAGAAGATTTTTCTGGTCTTCTAAATATTAATGAGTCATGTTATGAGGCATACAAGAAAAATTATCTTACTTCTAATGATTTACCAAAAAAAAATTCAGATATATTGTTAGAGGATATAATGTTTATTAAAACTTAAAAATTTATAATACTCAAGTTGTTTATTCAGCTCATAAATATAAAAAAATGTTTAATAAATTAATTAAAAATATATTATAATAATTAATTTTAGCTAATGAGTAAAAATGTATATTTTCATATAGATGAACTTGCACGTGATGCAATAACTGCGAGTGCCCTAAGAAAAGCTTTTCAAGAGCGTGGCATGAATTTAGTCTATGGAAATAGGGTATTTACGCAAAAAGTACTAGAACATTTTGCTTTTGCTTTTGATATTATCATTCTGCCCAGAACTATGTTTCTTCGCACATTTAAAAATTTAAACAAAAATTTGCCGGCTATAGTTATTGTTTTTACAGAGTCTGTAGGCCGTGTTGTTCAAGAAAATAACGAAAGATTTACGTTATCTTCTTTGTTAGATAAAGCTTTCATGCAAGGTGATACCAGGTTTGTAGAGAAAACAACTTCCTTTTGTTTGTGGGGAGAAATTGGTAAATCACGAATTATTAAACATTACCCTGAATTTGCAGATAAACTTCATGTTGTTGGGCACCCCAGGTTTGATAAAAGATGTTTTAGGGCTAGGATAAATAACAATAACAATACTAAGGCAAAAATTGGTTTAATTACAAAGCAGGGAATGTTGAATGACTTTTTAAAAAGATCACCAGTTGATCAGATAGTTAACTGGTACTCAAGCTTAGAAGAACAGTCATATACTTATAATAATAAATCTACAGGAGATTTTCTCTTAAGACAAAATAATGAACCAGTTGATCAAGTTTATATTGAGGCAGCAGACTTAAAAATAATGTTGGCACTTATCTTTAAACTAAATGAAAAAGGTCATGAAGTATATTTAAAGGTTCATCCGAGAGAAGATAGAGAGTTTTGGGAGGACTTTGTAAAAAAAAATAATTTAAATGTAACTTTGGCTCACTGGCTAACACCATTTTCACATTGGGTAAAAGATTTGGATTATGTTATTGGACCAGCGTCTACTAGTTTTTATGATTGTTGTGCAGCTGGAGTGCAGCCTATATGTACACGTAAAATAGATAAAAACCGTGATTTTCATATTAAGAATTTTGCAGAAGAAAATAACGATCTAATGAAACACATCGTCTCTCCAGAAACTATAGACGAAATTATAGAAATTGTTTCCAAAAAAAACTATAATTTTGAATTAAATGATGACTTGAAAAATATTTTGCTGAACGAAACAAATTATCCAAATTCAAAAAACTCAATAGATAAAATAGTAGACGTGTCAATTTCTTCTATAAAGAAAAATAAGATTAGTCCTTTTATGAAAAATTTGTATATGATAGGCTTTATTCTATACGGCAATTATATAGTTAACCTGAAAATTAAAATTTCCCGTTTTATAAATAAAGTAGATGAACAAGGATCTACATTTTTAATGAACAAAAAGAATAGAAAATATATCGACTCACTTGTAGATTAACAAAGGAGTTGACTATTTAACTATTAACTATCAAGTTAATCTTAAGAATTATCAAATATTTTTTTTGTGGTAGTATAAATTAAGAATTGTTACAATTATTGTTTAAATATTTTAAAAAAATTTTTAATAAAAATTAATTATACTAATTTTGCAAACATGTCGCTTAAAAATAAATTAAAAAATAATCAAATCTCAATTGGTAGCTGGGTAATGATGAGTGATCCCATGAGTATAGAAATTATGGCACTTGCTGGATTTGAATGGCTTGTATTAGATTTAGAACATACCTCAATAGATCTTCATACAGCTGAAAATTTAATCAGAACTATTCAAGCCAATAAAATGACAGCATTAGTAAGAGTAAGTAAAAATGAAGAAGTAATTATAAAAAAAATTCTTGATATGGGCGCTGATGGTATTGTGGTACCAATGGTTTGTTCTAAGCAGGATGCTATTAAAGCTGTCAACTTTTCAAAATATCCACCTAAAGGAAATAGAGGGGTTGGACTTTATAGAGCTTCAGGTTATGGAACAAAATTTAAAGAGTACAAAAGATGGGTTGATGAAGAGCTAATTATTATTGCACAAATAGAACATATAGATGCGGTAAACAATATTGAAGAAATAATAAAAGTTGATGGAATTGATGGAACCCTTATAGGTCCTTATGATTTGTCGAGTTCCATGGGTTATCCAGGAGATTTTGAGAGAAAGGATGTCAAAGATAAAATTCAAAAAGTTTTAGATAAATCTAAAATTCACAATATCCCCTCAGGATTCCATATTGTAGATACTAATCCTGAAAAATTACAATTGAAGATAGATCAGGGATGTACTTTTGTGGCCTATGGAATTGATTATTTTTTTTTAAGAGACGCAGCTGTTAAGGGAATGAATAAAATAAAAGATATATTAAAAAAATGAATATAATTTCAATAATACCTGCAAGAATGGGATCAAATCGTTTTCCAGGAAAACCTATGAAAGATATACTTGGTATGCCTATGATAGGGCACGTTTTTAAAAGAGTTAAAATGAGCAAAACTCTTAGTGAAGTATATGTAGCTACCTGTGATAAGGAAATATTTGATTACATTGTATCAATAGGTGGTAAAGCGATAATGACTAGTGATCAACATGAAAGATGTTCTGATAGATGTGCGGAAGCCATGTTAAAGATTGAAAATGAAACTGCAAAGAAGTGTGATATTATTGTTATAGTACAAGGAGATGAGCCTTTAACATTTCCTCAAATGATAGATGAGGCTATTAGTCCAATGATAAAAGATAACAACATTACGATAACTAATCTTGTAGCAAACCTTGATACCATTGAAGCATTTGAGAATCCTAACGAAATAAAAGTAGTTATGGATAAAAATAAAAATGCCTTATACTTTAGCAGAGAACCAATACCAAGCAGAGAAAAAAGTACACATAAAATTCCCATGAAAAAACAAGTATGTGTAATACCTTTTAAAAGAGATTTTTTATTAGATTATAATGAGATGGAGCCAACCCCATTAGAGATAATCGAGTCTATAGATATGATGAGAATTCTTGAAAATGGTGGTAAAGTTAGGCTCTGCGAAACTAAATTTAAAACAAAGGCCGTAGATACCAAGGAAGATTTAGCTTTAGTACGTGAGATGATGAAAAAGGATAAATTATTTGAAAGTTATAAATAAGATTGAAATAACTTCGACCGTGAATGATGATAGGCAGTAAGAAATCTTCAGAAAGCTGAATGAATATAATAGCAACATCCTCTAGCTTCTCTCAAAATAAAAAATTGCAAGATGAAATATATAGTTATTTTCCAAATGCAAAACTAAATTTGAAAGGTTTAAAATTTAATCAAAGTGAACTTATATCTTACATTAAAAAAGCTGATGCTGTTATAGTTGGACTTGAAACAATAAATATAGATGTATTAAATAGTTGTCCAAATCTAAAAATAATTTCAAAGTTTGGAGTTGGTTTAAATAACATTGATCTAGATGCTTGTAAGAAAAGAAATATAGCAATTGGTTGGACAGGGGGAGTTAATAAAATCTCAGTAGCAGAGATGGCTCTTGGTTTTATGCTTATGCTTATTAGAAATTTATACTCAACCTCAAACGAGCTTAAAAACGGTAACTGGAATAAATCTGGTGGTTTTCATCTGAGTGAAAAAACTGTAGGCATAATAGGAGTTGGCAATACAGGAAAAGAATTAGTAAGATTGCTTAAGCCTTTTAGTTGTAAGATACTGGTAAATGATATAATTAATCAAGATAAGTACTATAAAAAAAATAATTTAGAAGAAACTTCAAAAAAAGAGGTATTTATAAATAGTGATATAGTTACCATCCATACTCCATATAATCACGCTACAAATAATATGGTGAACAGAAAAATTTTAAAAAGTATGAAAAAAAGTGCGTATTTAATTAATACTGCTCGTGGAGGCATCATAAATGAAAAAGATTTAAAATATGCGTTACAAAATAATACGATAGCTGGAGCTGCGATTGATGCATACTTAGAGGAACCCCCAACAGATGAAGAATTTTTAAAATTACCAAATCTCATATGCACTCCTCATATCGGTGGAAATGCAAAAGAGGCTGTTGAGGCCATGGGTATGTCAGCAATTGCACATTTGAAAAAATATTATAGTTTATGAAAAAAGTAGTTATATTTGGTGGAAGTGGTTTTCTAGGATCTTATGTTGCTGATGAGTTATTACGCAGAGGCTTTAGCGTGATTGTTGCAGATCTGTATAAATCCAAATACCTAAATGATAATCAAAAATTTGAAAAAGTTAATATTTTAAATATTGATGAGATTAGAGGGGTATTGAAAGAAGTCTCGGTTGTATATAATTTTTCTGCTTTAGCGGAATTAGACGAGGCAATTAATAACCCAATTAACACTTTTCAAGTCAACGTTATGGGTAATTTAAATATTCTACAAGCATGTAAGGAAACCAAAGGTTTAGAGAGAATTGTTTATGCCAGCAGCGCATATGCTTTAAGTAATTATGGCTCTTTTTATGGCATAAGCAAGCAAAGTAGCGAAAAATTAACAGAAGAATATTACAAAAAATATGGCCTTAAATATACAATTATTAGGTATGGTTCTTTATATGGCGAAAGGGCCAGTCAAAATAATTATATATATAAACTTTTAAAGAAAGCCATAGAATCTGGAGAATTACATTATAAAGGAAATGAGGAAGATCTAAGAGAATATATTCATGCAGCGGATGCAGCTAAACTTTCAGTTGATATACTTGAAGACAAACAGTATGAAAATAATCACATTATCTTAACAGGAACAGAGAGATTAAAAAGAATAGAATTAATTACAATGATTAATGAAATAATGGAAAATCGACTTAAAGTAAAGCAACTTAAAGATAAAAATACTGGTCATTATAAAATAACTCCATATTCGTACCATCCCACGATTGCAAAAAAATTAGTTGCAAATCCTTTTATAGACCTTGGGCAAGGTTTATTAAACTGTATACAGGAAATTAATAAAGAGCTTGAAAAAAAATAGAACCCCTAAAATCTTATATTTTTACTAAAGATATGTATTTTCATAATATGGACAAAAATATAAAAAATAAAAAATTATATTTAGAGCTTAAAGAAGAAACCATATCTAATTTTAAATACTTTATTTAGGATAACTGGTGATTAAAACGATTCTTTGGGATTTTGATGGAGTAATCCTAGACAGCATGCAAATCAAAGGTGACGGCTTTGTTGAATTATTTAAAAACTATAATTCAAAAGAAGTTCAAATACTAGAAAAATACCATTTTGCAAATGGTGGAGTTTCAAGATTCGACAAAATAAAATATTTTTACAATCAGGTTCTTAAAGAAGAGATTTCTGAAGAAAAGGTTATTAAATTAGCGAACACTTTTTCTAATATTATAAAAAGTAAAATTTATGATAAAAAAAAATTGATAAATGATAGTATAAAGTTTATAGAAAAAAACTCAATAAAATATAATTTTCATATAATTTCTGGTTCAGAACACATTGAATTGATTAGATTATGTAAATACCTTGAAATAGATAAATATTTTATATCTATTAATGGAAGTCCTACAAAAAAAGAAGTTTTAGTCAAAACTGTTATTAAAGATTTTAGTTATAATAAAAATGAAGTTATTTTAATAGGTGATGCAATGACAGATTATGATGCTGCAAAAAAAAATGATATAGGATTTTATGGCTATAATAATACTGAATTAAAAAAATATACTAATTATATTGTAAAATTTAAAGATTTTAAAATATGATATTAGATGAAAATAATCAAAATAATCAGATAAATATTTTTCATAAATATATTAACAATATAAAAAAAAAAGCAAACTGGAATCTAAACACCATTATAAACCCAACTCTGGTAAAAAATCCTTATGCCAGCACTTTTCCAAAAAATTTAATTTTTAAAAAAATAAATAAGCAAAACAAAACTTTTGTATTTATAAAAAATGTTGCAAAGTATTATTTTAAGAATATTTACTTTGTATTTAGTTATTTAATAGCTTTTGTTATTTATAAAATATATTTCAAAAAACAGAGAAAAAATAGTTTAGAAATAATAATAGATGTTTTTGGTTTAGTAGATAAAACAAATCAAAACGGTAAGTTTAGTGAAAACTATTTAACTGGAATTTATGAGGTATTTGACAAATTTAATTCAAAATATTCAATATTGGTTAGACCTTACGGTGTAGATAAAAATCCATTTAAACTTAAAGAATTTTTTAAGATAATAACTGAGGATAAAAGAGATTTTTTATTTGAATATGAATTCTTAGGACTTCTGGATTTTGCTAGGCTATTATTGATGATCATAAAATACCCATTTCAGGTTTCTAATTTTAAACAAATTGAAAAAAGTGAAATAGATCAAATATTTAATCAATCATTAATTGAAGATATAAATAATTTTAGTTTTAATACACTTACTAGATATATTTTAG
>MDTB01086675.1_pt1 | contig 15512 bp, 14 predicted proteins | sample 811161 | NCBI WGS metagenome assembly MDTB01 (sample SAMN05326650, study PRJNA326480) | marine metagenome | isolation source: seawater | place: Mediterranean Sea | collected 2009 | reverse complement strand
GGTGACGGAAACCGCGGAACCGATATCAAGTGCCTGAGTTGCGAAATAGGTGAGCGGCGTTGGTACCATGCCAATGTCCACGGCATCGCAGCCAGTGGCACAGATACCTTCCATCAATGCCCCCGCAATCGTGGGGCCCGACAACCGACCATCACGACCGACTACCACCGCCCGGTCGCCCGCCGCCAGTGCCTCGGTGCCAATGGCGCGGCCAATCTGCTCGACGATATCCTCAGTCAGTGACTTTCCGACGATACCGCGAATATCGTAGGCCTTGAAGATTTCGGGATGGGGAACGTCCATAGGCTGGGGATTGTAGCCTCAGATTTAGGCAATGCGGTGTCTACTAGACAGAACTCCAAGTATCGTTTAGCCTGTTGTTGAGGAAGTAAAGATGTAGATCAGAGATCATTTATGACCCTATCTTCAGAAGGAGGAGAACCATGACCAAAAGTAAAGAATTTATTGCCCGGCTTCAGGACGGGCAGTTTACCCGGCGTCAGGCGATTAAAGCGCTTGGGGCCATGGGACTTGTTGTTGGCGCCGTGCCGCTAGGTGTGCGTTCTGCACTCGCTGGCGACAACGCCACGTACTTTACCTGGGGCGGCTACGATGATGACGGCATGTTCGCGCCGTATATTGCCCAGCACGGCGGCCCCCCTAACTATGTCACCTACGGTGATGCTGAAGAAGGGCTCACCAAGATGAAAGCGGGCTTTGTGGTGGACGTTACTCATCCGTGTTCCAACGATATTCCGCGGTGGAAGGATTCAGGTATGTTCCAAGGGATGGATAAAGGCCGTCTCGCACACTACGGCGATCTTTTTGCGGACCTGGTTAACCTGCCCGGGGCTAATGACAACGCCGGCCAATGGTTTATGCCCTTTGACTGGGGTGCAACCTCGATCACTTATCGTACGGATCTTGTTGATCTTCAGGGTAAGGCCGAATCCTGGGAGATGCTGTTCGATCCCCGTTATAAAGGCCGGATCGCCGTGATCGATAGCGCTGCGGATACCTGGTACTGCATGGCTATTCTGGCGGGTGTCGATATCGGCAAGCCGCTGACCGGAGATGACATCGACAAAACCAATGCCCTGATGAAGAAACTCCGGCCGCAAGTGCGGATGTTCACCAACGATATGACATCGCTGCAACAGGCTATGGCCTCTGGCGAAATTGTTATGGCCATCACGTGGAATGAAACGCCGGTCGCGCTCGCAGGAGAAGGCCATGCTGTGCGCTTCGCAGGACCTAAAGAGGGCGCCCTGACCTGGTGTTGCGGGCTTATGATGCACAAGGATGCGCCGAATCTTGACGGGGCTTATGACATTGTGAATGCCATGACGTCTCGCGAGACCGGGGTATACGTTATTGACTGGTGGGGTTACGGTCACTCCAACGCTGCAGCATTCAAGATGGCGGACCCGGGTATCCTCGCCCAACTCGGTCTTGATAAAGACCCCATTGCCTATCTCAATGCTGGACATATGGGGGTTCCCCAGTCCGATGAGGTCGAAACCCGTATCAATCGCGACTTCGAGGCGATTAAGACCGGCTTCTGATCCCCACTAACCCACTACCTGGCATCAGCCAGGTAGTGGGTCACTTTGCATTCCCGCAGGAATCGGGGCCAGAGTTTCCGAAGAGGTATTCGACCCTCAACCTGGTCTTAGTCCTTATGAGAATCGTGAGTCACCTTTTGACGCTGACGTCAGTGGCGATATATTTCCTGTCGGCTTAGGGATGACAATGCCGATGAATAGCACAGAATCCAAAACAGTATCGCAGGTCCGTGACTACGTGAGCCGGCGGCCGGGATTGCGTGGCTATCTGCTGCTGTCCCCGACTTTAATGATTGTCGGCACGCTGATGCTCATACCAGTGCTTGGGATGGCGGTGATGAGTTTTTGGCAGCAGACAGGCCATATGGCCTTTGACATGAGCGGTACGCTCAACAATTACGTCGAAGCGCTTACCCGGGACATGTATCGGGTACTCTTTCTTCGGTCGCTGGCGATCTCAGGTCTGACGACCCTTGTCACAGTCGTGATGGCATTTCCACTAGCGTATTTCATTGCCTTTTATGTCAAGCGCCACAAGATGGTCTGGATCATTGTGGTTACTTTGCCATTCTGGACGAGTTATCTGCTGCGGGTATTTTCGTGGAAGGTAATCCTGGGCTACAACGGGGCGGTCAACTCAGGCCTGATCTCTCTTGGGATTATCGGTGAACCACTGACCTTTCTGATGTACAACCCCACGGCGGTGGTTATTACGCTGACACATGCTTGGGCAACCGTCGCCATTTTGCCAATTTATGTGTCGCTTGAGAAAATCGATCGGTCTGTTCTCGAAGCGGCAACCGATCTTGGCGACAGCCCCTTTATACGGTTTGTTCGAGTCGTCCTGCCACTCGCATTACCGGGTATTCTGGCGGCGTCTGTCCTGATCTTTATTCCGACTGTGGGGGATTACGTCACGCCTTCGCTGGTGGGCGGGTCCGACGGCTATATGATCGCCAACGTGATTCAATTCCAGTTTGGCCGTGGCAGTAACTGGCCGTCAGGTGCCGCGATTTCCTTAACCGCTATGACCCTTGTGGCTATCCTGGTCGGCGTCTTTGTATGGTCGGCACGACGACTCAGTGGGAGGCGTACATGAACCCCGGCACTCGTCTGGCGGCACGGATTCTCGGCACCTACGCCGTGATTTACGTGGCCTATCTTTATATCCCGGTACTCTTTTTGCCGCTTTTCTCGTTCAATGATTCCATCTATATCAGTTTCCCACTACGTGGCTGGACGATGAAATGGTACGAGACTATGCTCGCTAACGATGCGCTTCACCGGGCATTGATCAACAGTCTTAAAGTCGGCTTAGCGACAGCCTTTATCAGCACGGTACTGGGTATTCTGGGAGCTCGCGCGGTCACCCGGTACCGTTTACCCGGTCAAAAACCCGTGGTCGCCACGATCATGCTGCCTCTGGTGGTGCCCGAGATCATCTTGGCGATGGCGTTGCTCATGGTCATCTTGCGCGCCGGGGGTTCTTTGGGCCTGGTGAGTATCGCGGCCGGACATATTCTGCTCTGTGTACCATTCGCCATGGTCGTGCTGATGTCACGTTTTGAAGGCTTCGACCGGTCGTTGGAGGAGGCATCATATGATTTGGGCGAAAACGGCTGGTGGACATTCTGGCGTGTGACCTTCCCGAACGTATTGCCGGGAATCGTAGCGAGCCTGTTGTTAACCTTCACCATCTCTTTTGATGAATTCATCATGGCATTTTTCTTGGGCAGTACCGAGCCTACTTTGCCCGTCTTCATGTGGAACCAGTTACGGTTTCCCAAACTCCTTCCCGGGGTTTTGGCGTTGGGTGCGTGTATTCTCATTGCAAGTGTATTTATCGTCCTGGTCGCCGAGTGGTTTCGGCGGCGCAACACCCTTAATTCACAGTCGGGAGATGTGATCATTGGATAACGCATTTATCGAAATCATCGGAGTGTCGAAATCGTTCGGCAGTGTGACAGCTGTCGACGATATCTCGGTCTCTATACGTCAGGGTGAGTTTTTCTCGTTGCTGGGCCCGTCGGGCTGCGGCAAGACTACGTTGTTGAGAATTCTGGGCGGACTTGAGATGCCTGGAGGCGGCAAGGTCATGATTGACGGGCAGGATATCACGCACATGCCGGCGCATCTGCGGCCGACCAATATGGTGTTTCAGAACTACGCAATTTTTCCCCATCTCAACGTAGAGCAGAATGTAGCTTACGGTCTACGCCAGCAGAGGTTGTCCCGTGAGGAGCAGATGGAGAAGGTTTCATCAGCACTTTCGATGGTGAAGCTCGAAGGGTTTGAGAAGCGGGGTGCCGATGAAATGTCTGGGGGTCAGAAACAAAGGGTGGCCCTCGCAAGAGCCTTGATCAAACGGCCAAAAGTACTGCTTCTAGACGAGCCCTTGGGTGCCCTGGATAAAAAATTGCGCGAGGAGATGCAGATTGAATTGCGTATGCTGCAGCAACAGGTTGGTATCACCTTTGTTTTTGTCACTCACGACCAGGAAGAGGCGTTGACGCTTTCCGACCGCGTAGCAGTGATGGACGAAGGGAAAATCCTGCAGATGGATTCGCCCCGGCAGATCTATGAGCGGCCGAGCAGTCGGAAAGTGGCCGACTTTATTGGCCAGATGAACCTGCTTGAGGGTGTGGTCCAATCGGTGGGGGAGAAGGTGACCGTAAAGACATCGGCCCTGGGTGAGGTCAGCGTTTCGGAAAATGACCAGGCCGTTAACGTTGGGGATTCCGTTACCCTTGCGGCCCGTCCTGAAAATCTGCGCTTGCGGGCAGATTCCGAACCCGGCGCTGTCAAGGTAACCCTAGCCGCCAGTGCGTTTTGGGGTCATACCACCTACTACCGGGTCACCGCGGTGGGTGCAGAGACGGATTCTCTGGATGTGGCCCAGCAGGATTATGGTGGACCTGGGCGGACCGGCGATGAGACCTGGCTATGCTTTAACCCGGAGGACCTTTTGCTCCTGAAGTACTAGTATTGACGGTTTGAATTCCCTCCAACTGTACAGATATACAGAAAATTGTATACTCATACAATCAAGGAATAAATTTAAATCGAAAGCCGAGTACCATGAACGCAGTCTCCTCCGCTGGATCCAATCGGCTAAATGTCGACCGGCGTGGCCAGTTGATTGAATCCACCATTGAGGTCATCTACCGTGACGGCCTTTCCCGGCTGACCCTCGCCAAGGTTGCTCACCAGGCTGGCCTATCAACCAGCATTGTCAATTTTTACTTCAAGACCAAAGAGCAACTGCTCCTGGAAACGCTTCAGACAGTTTCTCAGGAGTACGAGGCCGCGGTGGATAAAGCTTTCGCGAGTTCCTCTGACCCGGTAGAGACGCTAAAGACACTGGTAGAGGCCATGCTGGATCCCGAGCTTTGTACCCCGGCCCGTGCTGCGGTGTGGTATGCCTTTATGGGAGAGAGCCAGGCCCGGGCTGACTACTCCAGGGCGGTGAGGGTCCGGGAACTCGCTATACGTCAGCGCATTGAAGGGTTGTTTACTGATTTGTTCAGTGAGGCCGAGGCATCCGCATCAAAAGGAAGTCATGCCATTCCGCTGGCACGCGCTTTGGATGCACTGATCGACAGTATCTGGGAGCAGTCGGTGATGGAGCCCGATATGCTCGATCTCGACCATGCACGAAAGATCTGCCTCGATTACCTTGCGAGTGTGTTGCCGGAGGGTCTTGATACATCTATCGGTACACCATCCGGAAACCCGACGTCGATCTCGACCGACATCAGCGAGGGAATGCTGTCAGCCTGGACTTATACCAGCACCGAGTTGTATGACCTGGAGATGGCGGAGCTCTTCCGACGCGAATGGATGCTGGCAGGGCATATCGCTGACGTGTCCGCCCCGGGAGACTATCTGACACTCGAACTGGGCCCGGAACGCGTTCTGGTCATGCGTGATGAGAGGCATCAGCTGCATGCCTTTCACAACGTCTGCCGTCACCGCGGTTCCCGTGTGGTGCCCAAGTCACAGGGCAACTGCGGACACGTGATGCGTTGCCCCTTTCATGGCTGGACCTATCGTCTTGATGGACGGCTAAAGAGTGTCCCCCGTCTACCCACATTCGAAGGCCTTGATATCCATCAGCAGGGTTTGATCCCCCTTGACGTCGAGGTTTGGCAGGGCCTGGTGTTCATTCGTTTCGAGGCGGGTGGAGAGCCGGTGGCGAAACAACTGGAGGTCATCGAAGAGCATGTCGGCAACTATCGCTTGGCTGACATGATCTCGCTCGGTGAAGCCAGTGTCAGTGAGGTTTCCTACAACTGGAAGTTTTTTCATGATGTCGACAACGAGGGGTATCACGTACCCAGCGCACATCCGGCACTTCAGGAACTGTATGGGCGGTCTTATCGCGACGATCTCATCGGGGGGATTTCTGTATCGACGGGAGTGGTTGACGATTACCCAGCGACTTCATGGAGCGTCGCGCGGTACAAGTCGCTATTGCCCGACGCCGAACATCTGCCCTCTGAGTCGCGCCGTCTGTGGCTGTACTTTGGAATTTTTCCCAACGCAGTGATTTATTTTTATCCCGAAAAGGCCGGGTATTACATGACCTTGCCGCGCAGTCCCAATGTGACCCAGGTGGTATCCCGGGAATACGGCCTGCCGGATGCCTCCCGGCAGATGCGGGCGGCACAGTATCTCAGCGGCCGTATCGACACTCTGACCAGTCAGGAGGATAACGCGCTTGTGCAGTGGCTTCAGGAGGCGGCAGGGACAAGTGTTTTCCCGCTCGACAATCTTGCTGATATCGAAGCGGGTGTGCTGCAGTTTCACCGTCGCCTCAAACAGAAGATTCCCGTAATGCGCAGATGCCGCCCGCCGGTATTGGGAACGCTGGCCAAGGACAACCAGGAACTGCAGGCGGGAACGCTCGCCTGACCACTCCCGCTTTGGGGTCCTTAAGAATTCAACCAAAAATCGATCAAACACTAAAGGAGTATCCAGATGACAACAAGCCCTAGCCCGATTGACCTTCCAGCGATCCGACGTATGGATGCGCACGTTGTTCACCCCTGGGAATCTTTTGATAAACCGAATGCGAGCCGTACGGTACTGGGCGTTGGTGATGGGGCCTATGTTTTTGATGCCAAAGGCAATCGTCTATTGGATGGTCCTGGCGGCATGTGGTGCGTCAACGCTGGCCATGGCCAGCAGACGATCGTTGACGCGATTCATCAGCAGGCCGCGCAGTTGTCGTACACCAGTCCATGGAGCCATCCAACCGAATCCGCAGCCCGCCTGGCTGATCGTCTTGCTGCCGTTGCGCCCGGAGATCTTGACCACGTGTTTTACGCAACCGGTGGATCAACCGCGGTAGATTCGGCGCTGCGCTTTATGATGTTCTATAACAATGTCTTGGACCGGCCGGAGAAGAAACACATTATCTCCCGTCATGACGCCTACCATGGCAGCACTTATCTTGCCGCTGCCGTGTCAGGAAAGTCTCGGGACAAGAGTTGGCTCGATACAAGGCTCGATACAGTACATTTTATTTCATCTCCCAATCCCTACCGTCGGCCGGAGGGAATGAGTGTGGACGCCTTCAAACAGTTTTTAATCAAAGAACTGGAGGATAAGATCCAGGAGGTTGGCCCGGATAAGGTAGGCGCGTTCATTGCGGAGCCGATACTTGCCTCCGGGGGCGTCATTGTTCCGCCACCGGGATACCACGCAGCCTGTCTCGAAATCTGCCGCCGCCATGACATCATATATATATCGGATGAAGTGGTGACCGGATTCGGTCGCTTGGGCCACTGGTACGCATCCGAACCTGTTTTCGATATCACGCCGGACATCATTATTTCGGCCAAGGGTCTGACTTCCGGGTATATCCCCTTATCCTGTGTAATCATTTCCGATAGGTTGATTCAGGCGGTCAGTGGCGACAGCGACCGCGGCTCCGTGTTTTCCAATGGCTTTACCTACTCGGGTCATCCGGTTGCTTGCGCGGCGGGAATTGCCAATATGGAAGTCTTTGAATCGCAGGAACTGCTTGAGAATGCAAGGGAGGTGGGCCCCTATATGCAGACGCAGTTGCGAACCTTGTCGAATCTTCCGATCGTGGGTGATATCCGTGGCATGGGGTTGATGGGTTGTGTTGAGTGTGTTGTCAGCCAGGAGAGCCGAGAACCTCTGGAATTGGACTACGAGGTAGGCAGTCGAATTGATCAGCACTGCCAGGCGCTGGGTTTGTTGGTTCGACCGCTGATCAATATGTGCGTAATGTCTCCGCCGCTATGCATCACCCGCGAACAGGTCGACGAAATGGTCAGCATCCTTCGTGAAGGGATCGTACGTACCATGGAGGATTTGCACAAAGAGGGAGTGACAACCTTCGATTGAGTGATGCTATTAAGCAGATCCGGCAACGATCATGACTGAAACACTGGTAATTGCCTTTACCACTTTTTTTGCCACTATCGGCCCAATCGATATGGCGGTTGTGTACGCCGCGTTATCACGCGGAATGCCGCCCCGGCAGCGTTGGCGCACTGCTGTGCGCGCTGTATTTCTGGCCTCCTGCCTGCTATATGCATTTGTCCTGTTTGGCCAGGTACTCCTTGACCGCCTTGGTATTTCTATTCCGGCGTTGCAGACTGCCGGTGGCATCCTGTTGTTTCTAGTAGGGCTGGATATGGTTTTCGCACGTCACTCCGGCGTGGTGTCGACGACCCAGGATGAGGATCGAGAAGCGCGTGAGAGAAAGGATATCGCGGTATTCCCGCTTGCCACGCCCTTGATCGCGGGGCCGGGCGCAATCGGTGCCGCGATTTTGCTAATGACCAATGCCGGGGACGATTTAGTTAAGCAAGTGGCAGTGGTCACGAGCCTAAGTTTCGTGCTCCTGTTGACTCTGGTGTTAATGTTTGTGGCAGGTCAGGTACAGCGCCTACTGGGTGTGACCGGTATGAATGTGGTCAGCCGGATATTCGGACTTCTCTTGACGGCACTCGCTGTGCAGTTTGTGTTTGATGGAATTAAGGGCTCGGGCCTAATCAACGTTTGAGCAGTGCTGGTGATGGATTGTGCGCCTGGGCGTACTCGTGGCAGGCGTGCCAGTCTTCCGCAAAGTGGTCGCGGATGTGATCGAGGCTGGCCGGCTCGATCAGCGGACTGGGATCAAGGAGCGATCTGGGGACCAGTTGTGCAATACCCAGGATGCCATAGCAGGCCCACAGCCTAAGACGTCGTTGCACCCGATGAACTCCCGGATGCCGCGCTGGTTTAGGAATCTTGGCAAATAGATATTGCCCCACCCGCCGCATGATTTTGAGTTGACCGTCGCTCCACGAACTATGCACCACTGACAGATCAATTCGGTCACGCCGGTAACGGGCACCGGTGAATGCACACAATTTATCAATAAGTGCAAAGGGATCCGTCTTCAGTTCCTCATGAAAAAGGACCAGTGGCCTTGAATTGAAACGTTTTTCAATAGCCTTGATCATCGGCATAAAGCGCATCTGTGGCTCGCCCCAAACGAGCGGTTCAGGATTGTCGATATCTGCATAACGCTCGAAGTCCATGCTGCCTCCATTTTTGAGATAGCGTCGATAATGGGAGGCGATCCAGCGGTCATGCCGACGCAGCACCAGAATGATCCGCGCATCCGCCTTAAACGCAGCAAACTCATCGAGCCGATGGTCTAAGCGGTAGGCGGCCTCACGTGAGATCAGGTAGCGCTGATCACGGGTTCGTTCGATCAGAGCCCGGTAACCGCGATAACGGTCACGAGGTACATAATGGATATCTTCCAGTTTCGGAAAAACCTGGTTCTGCAGGTAGGTCGAGGCGGCTTTACCCAGACCAACATGATAGAAAATCTGGTATTCGTTGGGATCTCGGGCCACGGTCTGCCGGCTGGCGTTCGCTCTTAGTTAGTGCGTTCAGTCTGTGCGCGCTGGGCCAGATAGTTCATCAGGTCAATGAGTTCGTTGTGACCCCCAGCCCAGGACACCTTGGTCCGATACTTTCCGTCGATAATAATTGTTGGCACACCGTCGGTTTCGTATCGACCGGACATGTCTGCAGCATGTGCGACCATGGAGTCGACACCAAAAGAATTGAAGGTATCGAGTATGGGCTGTGGATCGAGACCCTGTTCTGCTACCCAATCTGCAACTTGTTCTAATGATCTGAACTGTTTTTTCTCTTCATGGATCGCTTCAAAGTAAGGCTCGTGCAATCGATCTACCAGTCCGAGGGCAACAAAAGTGTAATAAACCCGTGCATCGAACGCCCACGAGCGGTTAAGAACCGCAGGAAATCGGACGAATTCCACGAAGTCGGGTTTGTTCTTCAGCCATTTGTTTAGGTACGGTTCCAGCGCATAGCAGTGTGGACAGCGGTACCAGAAGAGTTCGAGTACTTCGATCTTGTCGCCCGTATGTACGGGCTGGGCTACCTGAAGCTCAAAAAAGTTGACGTCCTGCTGATACTCCTGGGCCACGCTCGGCAGGCTTAAAATAAAAAAGAGGCTCAGGGTGCTTAAGACTTTATTCATTAAAGTTTCCTCTGGAGGGATGCTTTTCTCAGTTGAGACGTGCGCCAAGCAATTCTCGGAGTCCGTCGAAGCTGCCATTGCTCATCATCACAATCTGGTCGCCGGGTTCTGCTATGTCACAGACTGTATCGACGATCTCTAAAACGGAATCACAGACAGTAATTTTAGCCGCGTCGGTTAAAGGTGTCAGTTCCGAAGGATCCCAATCAAGATCATCGCGTCGGCGGATAATAGCCGCGTCCGCGATGGCCAGCGCCTGCGCAAGTTCTATACGATGAACCCCGCGTTTCATGGTGTTGGAGCGGGGTTCCAGAATTGCGATCAGTTTTCCACCGTAATCCACGGCCTGAAGTGAGCGCAGGGTTTCACGAACCGCCGTGGGGTGGTGCGCGAAGTCGTCGAATAACGCGATTGATGATGAAGGGTTGGTCCGCTCAAGGCGACGTTTGGGTGCCTGAAATTCAGCTAGTGATGCGCAGGCCACTGCGGGTTCAGCACCAATGACCTGACTGGCAGCGATCGCGCCGAGCGCGTTCGCCATATTGTGTCTACCCATCAGGGTCCAGTTCACCGTGGCTACATGGACATTTTCGTTGAAGACCTCGAAGCGTCGGCAGTCGGCCTGTAGCGCAACGGCACGCCAAGTTGCCGGCACGTCAGTACAGCTGTAGGAGACGATCCGGGACCAGCAGCCGCGAGCGAGCAACTCGTTCAATTCGGCGTGATCTGCATTGACGAGTATCACGCCGTCCGACGGCACGCTTCGCAGTAAGTACTCGAACTGTCGCTCGATGTCGCCAATGCTGTCGAAGATATCAGCATGGTCAAACTCGAGGTTGCCGAGAATCAGAACATCAGGACGGTAATGAAGGAACTTTGGGCGTTTATCAAAGAATGCCGTATCGTATTCATCCGCCTCAATAACGAACCAATCTCCGGTACCGAGTCTTGCCGAGACGCCAAAATTTCCAGGAACCCCTCCGATCAAAAATCCAGGTTCAATTCCGCATTGATCCAGAATAAAGGCAGCGATGCTGGCGGTCGTCGTTTTGCCGTGTGTGCCGGCGACTGCCAGCACTGGCTTTTGTGGAATAATGACTTCCCGCAGCCACTGAGGTCCAGAAGTGTACGGGCAGCGCTGATTCAGAATGTGTTCGACCAGAGGATTGCCGCGGGACAGAGCATTACCAATTACAAACAGTTCCGGCTCGTTATCCAGCTGCTCTGGATGGTATCCGTCCTGTATCGCGATATCCTGAGAATGCAGAAGATCGCTCACAGGAGGGTAGACCGCCTGATCACAGCCGCTGATAGAGAAGCCTGCTTCCCGGGCAATCAACGCAAGCCCTGCCATGAACGTCCCACCGATACCTGCGATGTGGACCGAGGATTTCAAACAGATGGGCTGCCGCTGAAGGTCATGATGGCGGCCATGATCACCGATTGGCAAGCGACGATGATCAGCAATGCAAGTCCCATGCCACATTCCATTGCCTGTCGGAGAATCGAAGCCATTACAGTGAGTGACCAGATGGCGATTGCTGCCGCGATGAGCAACGGGGTCGTTAATACCATCACGGGGTCGGGTCCATCTGGGAGCAGGCGTTCATGCCACCCAAAGAAAGGAAGCGCCAGCAGCTGTAACAGCGTGGTTGCCCCGAACATGGCAGTTAGGGTCTGTGTTGAGCGCTCAGAAAGGCTGCGGAAACGCAAAAGCAGGCTGATCAGAAGCGCAAACAACAGTACCTGACCGATTGACATGAACATTCCCCGAAATAGTCCAGCATTGGGGACGGCATTGATCGCACTCGTAATGACCGTGAGGGCAGCTGTTGCGAGGAGCAGTGCTTCCGAGCGCGGCACATCCTGGGCTTGGTGTCGAAACAGACAAAGATTAATGAACAACTGAAGATATCGGGCCATGAGGTTTAATCACTGATGATAACTTTTCGATGATATCATCAGAGCGAATCCTCCTCGTGTTCAAAAAGACCGAAACTCCCGTTGACAGCGAGCGCACCGTTGAACTCTCACCCGTTCTGGATAGATCGCCAGCAAGATCTAGATACTTGGGTTAGCCATGCTGAGGCGGCACCATGGCTTGGCGTTGATACAGAATTTGAGCGGGTTCGAACCTTTTTCCCCCGGTTCTGCCTGCTTCAGATGTCAACGCCGGAAAATGCTGTGTGTATCGACCCATTGGCGGACCTTGATTGGGATGCGGTCCGGCATCTGCTTACGCAGACGCGTCCGACGAAGATTTTTCACGCAGCTCGCCAGGACTTGGAAGTGCTTCACAATTGCCTGTCTGTAATGCCTGCGAACGTTTTTGACACTCAGATCGCCAGCGCGTTCTGTGGGTACGGCGAGCAGGTGGGGTATGCCCATCTGGTCAAGGAAATATGCGGCGTATCGCTGCCCAAGGCATTTACCAGGACGCCATGGTGTCGACGCCCATTAAGTGAAGAGGAGATTCAGTACGCTCTGGATGATGTGCATTACCTGGGGATGTTGTATGAGACCTTGAGCGCTGACCTTCACGATCGCGGACGCGTATCCTGGCAGTCTGATGACTGCGCTGCGCTGGTTTCTGATCAAGTTTTGCAAAAGGCACAGCGCGCCCCAATTCATCGGGTAATGGGGGCATGCGCGGGGATGGACGACGCCTCACAAAGTGTGGCGGTGGCGCTGGCAAAGTGGCGGGAAGATTTGGCCCGAGAAAAAGATCGTCCACGGGAGTGGCTGTTATCCACCGATGTCCTTGTTGAGCTTGCACGCGCGCGGCCTCAGAATTTACAAGCGTTGGCGGCGGTCCCTGGTCTTGAAAAGTCCATACTGAAGCGCCGGGGTGAAGAGTTGCTGGGGGTGATTCGTGCCGGTGAAACTCCTGCCTCTGATTTCACCCCAATGCCTAGGCCGGTTAGACCCGATGCTGCTTTGAAGGCTTTGGGAAATGCTTTGTGGAAGCATCTCAAAGAAGCGTGTGAGCACGAGGGTATTCCGACATCGGTTGTTGCTCGCAGAGACGAGATCCGCGCATTGGCGGCCGGTGAGCGTCATAACCTCCGCATACTTAACGGCTGGCGACGCGCGTTTATCGGCGAATCCCTCCTCGCGCTAACTTCACAGGAAAATATCTCGAGGTCTTGATAAAATAACCTTCGTCACATCTGTCATGACGGAGGTTTATCCATGCCTGGTTTACGTACAATACTGGTTCCGTTTAACAACACCCAGCCCAACGCCGCTGCCATTGATGCGGCGAAACGCATCGCCGAGGGGGAAGGTGCCTACATCGAGGGGGCCTATAGTCGGCAGGTGCTCCCGATCATTGCGGGTGAAGGTATTACTTTGCCCGGAGATTACCTGGCGGCATTTGAAGAAGAAGGAAGACAGCAGGCGGCGATCGCCCGTGAGGCTTTCGAATCCCTGATCGCCGAACGGGGCATTCCCTTAAAGTCTCTTGAAAGCGAAGGCCTGCGGGCAGGCTGGACCGAGATGATGGGAACGGGGCCGGAAGGTCTTGGTGAATATGCCCGGGTTTTTGGCATCAGTGTCCTGCACCGCGATTTGTCCAGCGGCGATATGGACTGGAAAAGTACTGCCGAGGCGCTCCTCTTTGAAAGTGGCCGCCCGTTGTTGCTGGTCAGCGATGATGTCCCTCAAACAATCGGCAAGCGGGTTTTGGTGGCCTGGAACGGCAGCACCGAAACGGCACGGGCGCTGAGCGCCGCAAGACCACTGCTTGGCCGATCTGAAGCGGTTCGGGTCCTGTCGGTAGATGGTGGCATGGTTTCCGGTCCAGATGTGAATATGATTACCGCACACCTTAGTGCGAGCGGGTTTCACGCGCATTCCAAAACGGCCGATAGCGCAGGTGCCACAGTGGGGCAGACGATTGTTTCAGAGGCCAAGGAATTTGGCGCAGATCTGATCATCAAAGGCGCCTTCACGCATAGTCGATTGCGTCAGTTGGTGTTTGGCGGACCCACCAGTGAGATTTTCAATCACGCAGTATGTCCGGTCATTTTGTGTCATTAAACTGAACTGGGCAGATCGAAAAGCGCCAGCGGGCAACCGGTCGCAGGTTAGGGCAGTTATGCCACCGCTAGGCTTGCGGTTGAAGGCATCGCTGAATCGTGGGTGGATTAATTGGTTTTTCGTATTTTGCTTTTTGATTCATAAAAAGGAGAGTTGTTAATGAAGAAGCCGGTTCGTGTCGTGGTCACAGGCGCCGCTGGACAGATCAGCTACGCCATGCTGTTCAGGATTGCAGCAGGCGATATGCTCGGAAGCGACCAGCCGGTTATTCTGCAATTGCTTGAGATACCCCCTGCCTTGGATGCCCTTCAAGGCGTCGTTATGGAGCTGGACGATTGTGCCTTCCCCTTGCTTCAGGGTGTTGTCGCTTCTGATGATCCAGTCATCGCTTTTGCTGACGTAGATTTTGCGATGTTGGTAGGCGCCCGGCCTCGGGGCCCGGGTATGGAGCGTAAGGATCTGCTGACCGAAAATGCTCGAATATTTTCAGTCCAAGGTAAGGCGCTGAACGAAAGTGCCAGTCGTGACGTGCGAGTATTGGTCGTGGGGAACCCCGCGAACACCAATGCGCTGATTGCATCAGCCAATGCCCCCGACATTGACAAGGCTCAGTTCACGGCGATGACCCGTTTGGATCACAATCGCGCTATCAGCCAGCTTGCCGGGAAAACGGGTGCAGCGACCACTGAAATTTCGCGCGTGACCATCTGGGGGAATCACTCGGCGACCCAGTATCCCGACATCCACCATGCCATAATTGCCGGCGATCGTGCTGTTGATCGGGTCGACGAGGAGTGGATCACCGGTGAGTTTATTCCCACGGTGCAGCAGCGTGGTGCAGCTATCATCAAGGCCCGGGGCGCGTCGAGCGCTGCATCGGCAGCCGGAGCGGCTATTGATCACATGCGTACCTGGGTGCAGGGCACGCCAGAAGGTGACTGGGTCAGTATGGCGATTCCCTCGACGGGGGACTACGGGATCGAGACTGGACTGGTCTACTCGTTCCCGGTGACCTGCTCGGGTGGTAAATATACTGTTGTCAGGGATCTTGCGATAAACCCCCTCAGCAAAGAGCGTATGCAGGTGACCGAGGCCGAACTTCGCGAGGAACGTGACGGCGTCAAAGAACTCCTGGGGTAATTACGCTGTATCTACCCTTTAAGATGAGAGCACTATGATTCAGATTGCAGTAGCGGGGACCGCCGGACGCATGGGGCAGACTCTGGTATCCGCCTGTGAGTCCCATGAATCGTTTATCCTGACTCATACGTTTGAACAGCCCGGGCACCAATCCGTAGGCGAGCCCGCCAGCAGTAGCGGAAGCAGTCCGGTGATCGCAGAAAGCATCGATGGCCCGCCGTTTGATG
>MDTB01209769.1_pt1 | contig 15513 bp, 14 predicted proteins | sample 811161 | NCBI WGS metagenome assembly MDTB01 (sample SAMN05326650, study PRJNA326480) | marine metagenome | isolation source: seawater | place: Mediterranean Sea | collected 2009 | reverse complement strand
TCTGGTCTTTTGTCAATTTTTTATCTTCTTTTTTTTTATTTTTCATTTCTTTGCCTTTTAATAAATTTAGTTTTGATAGGTAGTTTTGCAGAAGCCTTATATAAAGCCTCTCTTGCTACTTCTTCACTAACACCGTCTACCTCAAAAATAATTCTTCCTGGCTTGACTCTACAGGCATAATACTCTGGCGATCCTTTTCCTTTACCCATTCTCACCTCTGTAGGTTTTTTTGAAACAGGTATATTGGGAAAAACTCTAGTCCATACTTTTCCTGTTCTTTTCATATAACGAGTTAGTGCTACTCTAGCTGCTTCTATTTGTTTACCAATTATTCTTTCAGGTTCCATTGCTTTTAAACCAAACTCACCATAATTTAATATGGCAGCACGTGTCGAATTTCCGTGTATTCTTCCTTTAAAGGCTTTTCTATATTTAGTTCTTGTTGGCTGTAACATTTTTAACTCTTTTTATTTTTTCTTTTTCTACATCTTTCTCGAATAACTCTCCTTTATAAATCCATACCTTAACACCAATTATTCCATATGTTGTTAGGGCTTCTGCTTCACCATAATCTAAGTTAGCTCTTAAAGTATGTAACGGTATACTTCCCTCTCTTAACCACTCAGTTCTAGCTATTTCATTTCCAGCTAACCTTCCACTAACCATAACTTTAATTCCTTTTGCATTTAATCTCATTGCAGATTGCATAGCTCTTTTCATTGCTCTTCTATAAGCTATTCTTTTTACTAATTGTTGAGCAATATTCTCTGCAACTAAGTTTGAGTTTAATTCTGGTTTTTTAATTTCTTTAATATTTACTATTACCTCGTTGTCTGTAATTTTTGATATATTTTTTTTAATCTTTTCTATATCTGCGCCCTTTTTGCCAATCACAAATCCTGGTCTAGAGGTGTGTATTGAAACAGTGCACTTTTTTGAAGATCTTTCTATAATAATTTCTGATACGCCTGAGTTAGTAATATTTTTTTTAATGTATTTTCTGATTTTGAAATCTTCTATGAGGTACTTTCCAAATTCTTTCTTTTTAGCAAACCATATGGAATCCCAACCTCTGTTTATTCCGAGTCTTAAACCGATTGGATTAACTTTTTGTCCCATTTTTCTCCTCCTTTTTTTCTCCTAATATTATAGTAATTCTACTAAAAGGTTTTTTTATACCACTAGCTCTGCCTTTAGCTCTTGCTCTAAATCTTTTCATTACTAAAGATTTTCCTACATAGGCCTCTTTTACAAATAGATTGTCTATATCATACTGATAGTTATTTTCAGCGTTTGCTATTGCAGATTTTATAGTCTTTTCTATATCGGTGGCTACTTTTTTTCTGGTAAACTCTAGATCTCTGAGAGCTATGTCAGCTTTTTTACCTCTGATATAGTCTAGTATAATAGCAATTTTTCTAGGACTAGACCTAACATTTTTATTAATTGCTTTTATTGAAATATTATTTTTTTGCATCTGTTTTTCCTGCTTCGGGTTTAGGGGCACTCGCAGATGCAGTTGCTGTTGCAGTAGTCGCTGCTGCTGGCTTACCAGATTCTGCTGCGGCTTTTTTATCTGCTGGAGTATGACCTTTAAATGTTCTAGTTGGTGCAAATTCGCCTAATTTATGTCCCACCATTTCTTCTGAAATTGTAATTGGAATAAATGATTTTCCATTATGAATTAAAAAACTTAGTCCTACAAAATCAGGAATAATAGTTGAGTCTCTTGACCAGGTCTTAATAGGTTTTTGGTTTGTTTTGTCCTTAATTTTATCTATCTTTTTTAATAAACTTGGATGCACAAAAGGTCCTTTCCATATTGATCTTGCCATTTTATTTTCTCTTTCTTCTTCTAGTAATAATTAATTTATCACTTCTTTGAGGTCTTCTAGTTTTTAAACCTTTAGCAGATTGTCCCCAAGGAGAAACTGGGCTCCTTCCTCCAGAAGTTTTACCCTCTCCTCCACCGTGTGGATGGTCTACGGGATTCATTGCTACGCCTCTAACGCTAGGTCTCTTCCCTCTCCATCTATTTCTGCCGCTTTACCTATTTTAATATTTTTTTGGTCAGGGTTAGAAACTACTCCTATAGTAGCTGTACAATTATTTTTTACTTTTCTTGTCTCTCCAGATGAGAGTTTAATGATTGCATAATCACCGTCATATCCAGACAAAACTACGGAAGATCCAGCAGATCTAGCTAGTTTTCCTCCATTACCAGGAAGCAATTCAACATTATGAACTGAAGTTCCTGGTGGTATATCTTTTAATTCAAGATTATTTCCAATTTTAATTTCGACATTTTTGCCTGACTCGATTTTATCTCCCACATTGAGATTTTGTGGACAAATTATATAGTTTTTTTGATTATCATCATATTTTATTAACGCAATATACGCAGTACGATTAGGATCATACTCTATTCTTTCAACTGTAGCAGTTACATTCCTTTTTTTCCTATTAAAGTCAATTATCCTAAATCTATTTTTGTGACCTGAACCTTTTGATCTAGATGTAATTCTACCATAATTGTTTCTTCCGCCAGTAGATTTTTTTCCAACTGTTAATGGTTTATATGGTCCCCCTTTCCAAAGAGCTCTCTTATCAACAATTACTGTTCCTCTATTTGATTTAGTGTATGGTTTAAATGTTTTCAATGTCATTTAAATTCCTGTGGTTAGGTCAATACTCTGACCTTTTTTTAATGTTACAATTGCTTTTTTATAACCTGATTTTATTGAAAGTTTTCCTTGTTTCATTTTTCTTTTAGATTTTTTATTAATAATATTTACTTTAATTACATTAACTTTAAATATTTTTTCGATATTCTTTTTGATTATTTTTTTCGTAGCTTTTTTGTTCACTTTAAATACAGTTTTATTTTGTTCAGATAAAATTGTAGCTTTCTCTGTTATGATTGGAGATTTTATAGAGTCTATAAAATTAATTTTTTTCATTTAATATTCTACTTTCTATTTTCTTAATTGAACTTAAAGTTAAAATTACATTTTTAAATTTAAATAAATCATAGACATTTGCGCCTTCATCATTAATTATTTTAATATTTTTGATATTTCTTGCAGATCTATTTATGTTTTTTTCAGAATTTTTGTCAGAAACAATTAAAGCATTTGAAATTTTATTAATTTCTAAAAAATTATTAAATTCTTTAGTTTTTTTAATTAAAGTTTTAATATCTGCTAAAATATGTAACCTTTTGTCTATATTTTTTTTTGATAAAGTTTGAGCAAGTGCTAGACGTCTAACTTTTTTATTTATCTTTTTGATTTTATAAACAGCGCCTTTGGGACCATGGGCTACGCCTCCTCCTACAAATAAAGGGGCTTTTCTGCTAGAATGACGAGCTCCACCAGTTCCCTTTTGTGCGTAAATTTTTCTTGTGGACCCTTTAATTTCATTTCTTTGTTTGGTTTTAGCAGTTCGTGGCTTCTTATGGTTAAGCTGCCAGTCAATCACATATTTGATTAGTTTATGATTCACTTTAAGATTTATAACCTTATCTGAAATTTCTACAGTATCAGATTTGTTTCCTTCAATATTAAGTAATTTCAATTTCATGATTATTTCTTTTTTCCTTTTGCTGACTCAATTGCTTTTGTTTTAAAATCAAATTTCTCAGTTAAAGTTTTTCTTTTAACTATTTTGACTGATTCTTTTAAAAATACAGTTGAATTTTTAGAACCTGGTATTGATCCTTTCACATATATAAGATTATTTTCTAAATCAGATTTCACTATTTCTAGATTAAGTAGGGTTCTATATTTGTCTCCCATGTGGCCAGCCATTTTTTTTCCTTTAAATACCTTGCCTGGATCTTGATTTTGTCCCGTTGAACCATGTGCTCTGTGGGATACGGAAACACCATGAGAAGCTCTTAGTCCAGAAAAATTCCATCTTTTCATACCTCCAGCAAAACCTTTACCTATTGTTTTTGATCTTATGTCAACAAATTTTTTGTCTTTTAGAATTTCAAGTCCAAACTCATTTCCTTCTTTAAAATTTTCTATTTTATTTGTTCTATATTCTTTTAAGATTTTTCTTGCTTCTGTATTTTTTTTAGCAAAATAACCTTTCATTTGTTTAGTTAATTTAGAATTTTTAAGCTTAAAAAAACCTACTTTTACAGCATTATAACCTCTTTTTTCTTTAGTTATTACATCCAAAACTCTCCCTTTTTCAATTTTAATCACTGTAACAGGAACTGACTGTCCTCCCTTTATAAACTCTCTTGTCATTCCTAGTTTTGTTCCTATTAATCCAAGCGTCATAATTTAAATCTTTATTTCAATATCAACACCAGAAGCTAAATCTAGTTTCATTAAGGCTTCTACTGTTTGAGGTGTTGGTTCAATTATATCTATTAATCTTTTGTGAGTTCTAGACTCAAATTGTTCACGGCTTTTTTTATCTATGTGAGGTGATCTAAGAACGGTATATTTTTCTATTCTTGTAGGTAGAGGTATTGGTCCCTTTACTTGAGCGCCTGTTCTTTTAGCTGTATTAACAATTTCTTCAGTGGAAAGATCCAGAATTTTATTGTCGTAAGCTTTTAGGTGTATTCTAATATTTTGTTTATCCATAAATTAAGCTAGTTTTTTTGTTACTTCATCCTGAACATTTTGTGGAACTTTTTCATAATGACTAAATTGCATGGTATACTGGGCCCTTCCTTGAGTTGAAGACCTTAAATTATTGATATATCCAAACATATTAGCTAAGGGAACTGTAGCAGATATAGCTGTAGCATTTCCTCTAGGTTCTGTTGCTCCAACTTGTCCTCTTCTACTATTTAAGTCACCTATCACGTCACCCATAAAGTCTTCGGGCGTTACTACTTCTACTTTCATGACTGGTTCTAATAGTTTTAACGTAGCTTTTTGACAAGCTTCTCTAAAACACATTCTTGAAGCTATCTCAAAAGCTAAAACACTGGAGTCTACATCATGATGTAGTCCATCTATTATTGTGACTTTGTAGTCTATTAATGGAAATCCAGCTAGTATTCCGCTATCTGCAACACTTACAACTCCTTTTTCTACTCCAGGAATAAATTCTTTAGGTATTGCTCCTCCTTTAATTTTATTTTCAATCTCTCTTCCTTTGCCGGGCTCTAAAGGTTCTACGTTTAATGTAACTTTTGCAAATTGGCCCGCACCACCACTTTGTTTTTTGTGTATATACGTCACTTCAGTAGAACCAAGTATGGTTTCTCTATAAGCTACTTGTGGAGCGCCTATATTAGCCTCGACTTTAAACTCTCTTTTCATTCTATCTACAATTATATCTAGATGTAGTTCTCCCATACCTTTAATGATGGTTTGTCCCGACTCTTCATCTGATGAAACTCTAAAAGAAGGGTCTTCTTTAGCTAGTCTTCCTAGAGCTTCCCCCATTTTTTCTTGATCAGCCTTAGTCTTAGGCTCTACAGCTATTTCAATTACTGGATCAGGAAATTCCATTGGTTCTAATAAAATTGGATTATTTTCCTCACACAAAGTGTGTCCTGTAATTGTGTATTTTAACCCAGCCAGTGCTACTATATCTCCTGCATTTGCCTCTTTAATATCTTCTCTGCTATTAGCATGCATTAATAACATTCTACCAACTCTTTCCGATTTCTCTTTAGAAGAATTATATATAGAGGTTCCAGCTTTAATTGTTCCTGAATAAACTCGAATAAATGTTAAAGAACCAACAAATGGATCGTTAGCAACTTTAAATGCTAATGCTGAAAAAGGTTCGTTATTATTAAATTTCATCTCAACTTTTTCTTCTGATCCTAACTTAGTACCTTCAATAGAGCCAAGATCGGTAGGACTAGGTAAAAAATCTACTACCGCATCTAAAAGCGGCTGAACACCTTTATTTTTAAATGCTGAGCCAGTTACAATTGGAACAAAATTAAATCCTAAAGTTCCTTTTCTTATACATTTTACTAGATCAGTTTCTGAGACTTCTTTTCCATTAAGATATTCTTCCATTAATTTTTCATCTTGTTCTACAGCTGTTTCAACAAGTTCTTTTCTGTATTTTTGAGACTGTTCTTTTAAATTTTCTGGTATTTCAATTAATTCAAATTCCGCTCCTAATTTTTCATCCTTCCATACAATCGCTTTCATTTTGATAAGATCAACAACTCCTTTTAATTCTGACTCAGCGCCAACTGGTAATTGTAAAACTAAAGGTTTGCAACCAAGTCTATCTTTGATCATTTCTACACATCTAAAAAAGTCAGCTCCCGTTCTATCTAGTTTATTAACAAAACAAATTCTTGGGACTTTATATTTATCAGCTTGACGCCATACTGTTTCTGATTGAGGTTCAACGCCAGCAACACCGTCGAAGACAGCTACTGCTCCATCTAAAACTTTAAGTGACCTTTCAACTTCTATAGTGAAATCGACGTGTCCAGGGGTATCTATAATGTTGATTCTATGATCATTCCAAAAACATGTGGTGGCAGCTGAAGTAATGGTTATTCCTCTCTCTTGTTCCTGTTCCATCCAATCCATAGTTGCTGCACCGTCATGAACTTCTCCAATTTTGTGACTTTTTCCGGTATAATATAAGATTCTTTCAGTAGTAGTTGTTTTTCCCGCATCTATGTGCGCCATAATTCCTATGTTTCTATATTTATCTAAAGAATATGATTTAGCCATAAATAATTACCATCTAAAATGAGCAAAGGCTTTGTTTGACTCTGCCATTTTATGTGTGTCTTCCCTTTTTTTTATAGCAGATCCTTTGTTTTGAGATGCATCTAACAATTCATAATATAATTTTTCAGACATTGTTTTATTTTTTCGTTTTCGTGTTGCATCTATAAGCCATCTTAAGGCTAGTGCTTGGGATCTGCTTGTTTTGACTTCAACTGGAACTTGATATGTGGCTCCTCCAACTCTTCTTGATCTCACTTCTAAATTCGGCTTTACGTTACTAATTGCAGTGTTAAAAATTTTAATTGGATCTTGTTTGTTTTTTTCCTCAATTTTTTTTAGTGCTGAATATAAAATTTTTTCTGCTGTAGATCTATTTCCGTCATACATAATTGAATTTATAAATTTTGATATTATTACTGATCCATACTTTGGATCAGGATATATTTTTCTTATAGGGGCTTTCTTTTTCTTGACATGTTATTTATTATTTTGGTTTTTTTGTTCCGTATAGTGATCTTCTTTTTTTTCTTGAAGCGACACCTTGTGTATCCAAATTACCTCTTAAGATATGGTATCGCACTCCAGGTAAGTCTTTGACTCTTCCGCCTCTAATTAATACTACTGAATGTTCTTGTAAATTATGTCCTTCACCCGGGATGTATGCGGTTACTTCAAAACCATTAGATAATCTAACTCTAGCCACCTTTCTAAGAGCTGAATTAGGTTTCTTCGGAGTTGTTGTATAAACCTTAACACATACTCCTCGCTTTAAAGGCTGCTTTTCTAATGCAGGCACTTTATTTCTTACTAAAGGTTTAACCCTAGGTTTTTTTAATAACTGGTTTATCGTCGGCATATAAAATTTTGAAGTGGAAATTTAAGGCGAGCCTCGAATTTTTTTTTTAAGTTAGTGTTTAAGGCTAAATAATGCCCTACTTCCAACTATCAAAATTGCGATAAACTAACATTGAAGTCATAAAAGTCAATGACTAATAGGACAAATATGCTTTAAAATTACTTAGTTTCTTCGCTTACTTGAGTGTTTTCTAATTGTTGTTTTTTTAGCTCAGCGATTCTGGCTTTATCTTGTTCTCTTGCTTCTCTGTCCCATTCCATTTTAGTCAAACCTGTACCAGCAGGAACCAACCTACCTACAATTACATTTTCCTTCAATCCTTCTAAATGATCAACTTTTCCTTTTATGGATGCATCTGTAAGGACTCTAGTTGTTTCTTGAAATGAAGCGGCTGAGATGAACGAATTAGTTTGTAATGATGCTTTTGTAATACCTAATAAAATTCTTTCATATTCAATTAATTTTTTATTATTCTTCTTAAGTTCTTCATTTAAAGCAAGCATATCTAAAAGATCAACCACCTCACCTACTAATAATTCAGAATCTCCTGGGTTTTTAACTTCAACTTTTTTCAACATTTGCCTAACAATAGTTTCTATGTGCTTATCGTTAATAACAACACCTTGTAATCTATAAACTTCCTGAACTTCACTAACAAAATATTCTGTCAATTTTTCTACTCCTAATATTCTTAGAATATCATGAGGCGCGGGGCTTCCATCTAATAAATATTCACCTTTCTTAATTTTTTCACCCTGATTAAAGTTTACATGTTTGCCTTTAGGTATTAAATAATTTGAAGTCTCACCTTTTGGGGAAACAATGGATATCTTTTGTTTACCTCGGACCTCTTTTCCAAATTCTATAACTCCGTCATTTTCTGCTATTATTGCACTATCTTTTGGCCTTCTTGCTTCAAATAATTCTGCCACTCTAGGTAAGCCACCAGTTATATCTTTAGTCTTAGATGTCTCCTTAGGTAGTCTGGCTAATACATCTCCTGCTGACACTTCTTGTCCATCTTTAACAGATAAAATTGAATCTGGTACTAAATAATATCTTGCAACATTTCCATCCGCTTTTTTAATTACTTCTCCCTTTTGATTTCTAAGAGTAATTCTAGGTTTTAATTCTGAATTTTTGGATAAAGATTTCCAGTCTGTTACAGATCTTGATGAGATTCCTGTTGCATCATCTAATGTTTCAGTTAAAGAAACGCCTTCTACTAAATCCATATAATTTACTGTTCCGCTTGTTTCAGCAATCACCGGTAATGTGTAAGGATCCCACTCGGCTATTTTTTTTCCTTTTGGAATTAAATCACCATCCTTAAAAAATAACTTTGATCCATAGTTTACTTTGTATATAGCTAATTGTCTTTCATTTTCATCTTCTATTGAAAGTTGAGTGTTTCTACTCATAACTATGATATTCTTTTTTGAGTCTTCGATTAAATTTTTATTAATAATTTTTAATTTTCCTTTTGTTTGGGAAACTATTTGAGATTCTTCTTTAATTTGAGCAGTTCCTCCCACGTGAAAGGTTCTCATTGTTAGTTGGGTTCCAGGCTCTCCTATAGACTGAGCTGCAATCATTCCAATAGCTTCACCTATGCTTACTATTTTTCCTCTTGCTAGATCTCTCCCGTAGCAAGTCTGACAAACACCTCTTTTAGATTGGCATGTGATAACGGAATATACTTTAATAGATTTGACTCCAGCAGCATCAATTAATTCACAGTCATGCTCATTAATTAATTTCTTTTTCTTAACGATTAGTTCGCCAGTTAATGGGTGCTTTATATCATGAGAAGGAACTCTACCTAAAACTCTTTCTGATAAACTAACCAAAATATTACCTCCTTCAATAATCTCTGTTAGAGTAATAGACGAGTTAGCGTTACAATCTTTTGTTGTTATTTGTAAATCTTGAGCCACATCGCATAACCTTCTGGTTAGGTATCCTGAATTAGCTGTTTTTAATGCAGTATCCGCTAAACCTTTTCTAGCTCCGTGCGTAGAGTTAAAATACTCCAAAACTGTTAGTCCTTCTTTAAAATTAGCAGTTATAGGAGTTTCTATAATCTCACCTGAAGGTTTAGCTATTAAACCTCGCATTCCAGCTAACTGTTTCATTTGAGCTTGTGAACCTCTTGCTCCTGAATCAGCCATCATAAAAACTGAATTGGTTTCAATACGATCATCTGGATATATTTTTTCTGCAGAAGAAATTTCTTTCATCATTTCATTAGCAACTGTGTCTGTGCATTTAGACCAAATATCTACAACTTTATTATATTTTTCACCTCTAGTTATAAGTCCATCTGAATATTGTTTTTCATACTCCTCTATTTTTTTCTTGGTAGTGTTAATTAAATCTATTTTTGTTTTAGGTATTATCAAATCATTTTTTCCAAAAGAAATACCTGCCTTAAATGCATGTTTAAAACCTAATGATTTAATTCTATCACAAAATATCACTGTTTCTTTTTGACCACAGTATCTAAAAATTGTGTCTATAACTTCTGAAACATTTTTTTTAGTTAATAGTCTATCAACTAAAGTAAATTTTATTTTTTCATTTTTAGGTAATACATTAGCTAGTAAAAATCTACCTGCTGTGCTTTGGTATTTTTGGCTGACTTCTTTTCCATTGGCATCAATTGTTTTAAAAAGTGAAACTATTTTAGAGTGGAGGCTTATCGATTTATTTTCCAAGGCTTGCTCTATTTCCTCTATACTTGAAAAAATTCCTTTTACTTTTTTATCTTTATCATTAGATTGAGATAGGTAATATATACCTAAAACTATATCCTGGCTTGGAACTATAATTGGTTTGCCATTTGATGGGCTCAATATATTATTTGTTGACATCATTAAAACTCTTGCTTCTATTTGAGCTTCTAAACTTAAAGGAATATGCACTGCCATCTGATCACCATCAAAATCAGCATTAAAGGCTGCGCAAACAAGAGGGTGTAGTTCTATAGCATTACCCTCGATTAATTTTGCTTCAAATGCTTGAACTCCAAGTCTATGTAAAGTTGGAGCTCGATTTAAAATTACTGGGTGCTCTCTTATTATATGTTCTAAAGCGTCCCAAACTTCGCTTTTTTCTTTCTCAACCAATCTTTTAGCTTGTTTGATAGTGGTAGCAAGTCCGAGTTTATCAAGCCTAGCGTATAAAAACGGCTTAAATAATTCTAATGCCATTTTTTTAGGTAAACCACATTGATGAAGTTTAAGTTCTGGACCCACAACTATTACAGATCTACCTGAGTAATCTACTCTTTTTCCTAATAAATTTTGTCTAAATCTACCTTGTTTTCCCTTAAGCATTTCAGCTAACGACTTAAGAGGTCTTTTTCCAGTGCCAGTAATTACTCTGCCTCTTCTTCCATTGTCAAAAAGGGCATCAACTGACTCTTGTAACATTCTTTTTTCATTTCTAACAATTATATCCGGAGCTTTTAAATCTAATAATCTTTTTAATCTGTTATTTCGATTAATGACTCTTCTATAAAGATCATTTAGATCAGAAGTCGCAAATCTTCCTCCATCCAAAGGCACTAAAGGTCTTAATTCGGGTGGAATAACTGGCACTGTAGTTAAGATCATCCATTCAGGCTTATTTCCAGAATTTATAAATGACTCAATTAATTTTAATCTTTTTATAGTTCTTTCTTCTGTAACTTTTGATTTAATTTCTTTTAGTGAATCTCGTAACTTTTTTTGTTCTTTTTTTAAGTCTAAATTTAATAAAATTTCCCTTACAGCTTCAGCTCCTATACCAGCAGAAAATGCATCTTCTCCAAATTCTTCCTGTGCCTTGATTAAAGCCTCCTCAGATAATAGCTGACCTTTTTTTAATGTTGTAAGTCCTGGTTCTACGACAATAAAACTTTCAAAATATAAAACTTTTTCTACTTCTTTAAGTTTCATATCTATCGCAAGTGAAATACGACTTGGTAAAGATTTTAAAAACCATATATGTGCTACTGGACATGCAAGCTCAATATGACCCATTCTCTCTCTTCTTACGTTTGATTTAGTAATTTCTACTCCACACTTTTCACATATAATTCCCCTAAACTTCATCCTTTTATATTTTCCACACAGGCATTCGTAATCTTTAACGGGGCCAAATATTCTAGCACAAAATAAACCATCTTTTTCAGGTCTAAAAGTTCTGTAATTAATTGTCTCTGGTTTTTTTATTTCTCCAAAAGACCATGATTTTATTTTCTCAGGACTAGCAAGAGTAATCATTATACTTGTAAAGCTTTTTTCTTGAATGTTGCTAGTTTCGCTTTTTAATACATTTTTTGCCATTTTAATTTAATTCTATATTTAGACCCAAAGCTCTAATTTCTTTTATTAATACGTTGAATGATTCAGGAACACCTGACTCAAAATTATTATTACCTTTTACAATTGTCTCATAAACTTTTGTTCTACCTGCTACATCGTCTGATTTAACAGTTAATATTTCTTGCAAAGTATATGAGGCACCATAAGCCTCTAATGCCCATACTTCCATTTCACCAAATCTTTGTCCTCCTAATTGAGCTTTTCCGCCAAGAGGTTGCTGAGTAACTAAGCTGTACGGTCCAGTAGATCTCGCATGTATTTTGTCTTCAACTAGATGGTTTAATTTTAACATGTAGATAATCCCGACCGTGACAGGTCTGTCAAATTTTTCTCCGGAAATGCCGTCCCATAGATTTGTTTGACCTGTATTTGGAAGTTTTGACAAATCAAGCATTTTTGTTATGTCGTCAGTGGATGCTCCATCGAAAACAGGCGTAGATATTGGCAAGCCATTGGAAATATTGCTTAACAGTTCAAGTATTTCTTTTTTACTTAATTTACTTATTACTTCATCATAATATTTTTTACCATAGATATTCTGTAATTTTTTGTTTATATCACTAACTTTTTCCTCAAAATTTTTAAGTAAAATTTTTAATTGCTCACCAAGTTCAGAACATGCCCAACCAAGATGTGTTTCTAGTATTTGGCCTACATTCATCCTGCTAGGAACCCCAAGTGGATTTAAAACTATATCAACTGGTTTTCCGTTTTCCATATAAGGCATGTCTTCAATAGGAACAATTTTACTTACAACTCCCTTATTTCCGTGTCTTCCAGCCATTTTATCTCCCGGCATTAATCTTCTTTTAACAGCTACGAATACTTTTACAACTTTCATAACAGTAGGTAATAAATCATCTCCTTGTCTTATTTTTAAAACCTTGTCTTCAAATCTTAGTTTGATATCTTCATTTGCATCTTCAAATTGTTTTTTTAATTTTGAAATATTATTATTTAATTGTTCGTTTAAAAAAGAAAGTTTCCATAAATCTTTAAGTGTTAAGCTGTTCAATTTTTCTTCTTTAAGTGCTTCATCTATTTTTATGTCTTTTGAAGGTTTATTGACTTTTTGGCCTTTAATTAAATCTATAGCTCTGTCTTTAATATTTCTGTTAAGAATTTCCTCTTCCACTTTTTTATCTTCTTGTACTAATTCAATTTCTGATCTTTCTATCGCTAAAGATCTTTCATCTTTATCAATACCATGCCTGTTAAACACTCTTACATCTATCACAACCCCTGCACTACCAGATGGTAATTTTAAAGATGAGTCTCTTACATCTGTTGCTTTTTCTCCAAAAATTGATCTAAGTAATTTCTCCTCTGGACTTGACGATGTTTCGCTTTTCGGAGTTACTTTTCCAACTAAAATATCTCCTGGTTTAACTTCTGCTCCTACATAAACAATCCCTGACTCGTCTAAATTTCTTAAACTTTCTTCGCTAACATTTGGAATATCTCTAGTTATTTCCTCTGCTCCTAATTTTGTGTCTCTAGCCATAGACTCGTATTCTTCAATATGAATAGAAGTGAAAACATCATCTGTTACACATCTCTCAGAAATAAGTATAGAGTCCTCAAAATTGTAACCTTGCCAAGGCATAAAAGCGACAGTCACATTTTTTCCTAAAGCAAGTTCTCCCAATTTAGTTGCGGGTCCATCCGCAATTATATCGCCTGACTTAATTAGATCTCCTACTTTAACTAAAGGTTTTTGATTTATGCATGTGTTTTGGTTGGATCTTTTAAATTTAGAAAGATTATAAATATCTACGCCTGATTTTGATAAATCTTTATCATCTGTTGCTTTTACTACAATTCTTTTCCCGTCAATCTTATCTACTATCCCTTCTCTTTTTGCGACAATAGTAACACCAGAATCTAAAGCAACATCTGACTCTATACCTGTGCCTACCAAAGGAGACTCCGGTTTTAATAATGGCACTGCTTGTCTCATCATATTAGAACCCATTAATGCTCTATTAGCATCATCATTTTCTAAAAAAGGAATTAAAGCTGCAGCAACAGAAACTAACTGTTTTGGAGAAACGTCTATATATTCAATATTTTCTTTATTAGACAAAAGAAAGTTTAAATTTTTTCTACATGAAACTAACTCTTCAGCAAACGATCCGTCTTTATTAATAGGAGAATTGGCTTGAGCTATTGTGTATTTTTCTTCATCAATAGCAGATAAATATTCTATATTGTTTGTAACTTTACCGTTGTTTACTTTTTTATAAGGACTTTCAATATAGCCATATTTATTTACTCTACAATAAGTGGCTAAACTATTTATCAAACCTATGTTTGGTCCCTCAGGAGTCTCTATAGGACATATCCTGCCGTAATGAGTTGGGTGAACATCTCTAACTTCAAAACCAGCTCTTTCCCTTGTTAATCCACCAGGTCCTAAAGCCGAAACTCTTCTTTTATGAGTGATTTCGGAAAGAGGGTTCGTCTGATCCATAAATTGTGACAGTTGAGAAGTTGCAAAGAAATCTTTTAAAGAAGTAGTGATTGGTTTAGCATTAATTAAGTCTTGGGGCATGGCAGACTCTATCTCTAAAAAGGTAGACATTTTTTCTTTAATTGTTCTTTCCATTCGAAGCAAGCCTATTCTAAATTGATTTTCCACAAGTTCTCCAACTGATCTAACTCTTCTATTACCTAAGTGGTCAATATCATCGACATCACCTCTTCCATCTCTTAAATCTAGCATAAATTTAATAATGGAAACTATGTCTTCTTTGTTAAGAGTAGTTTCTTTAGCATTTCTGTTTAAATTTAGTTTAAAATTAAGTTTTACTCTACCAACTTCAGAAAGATCATATCTGTCTTTATTAAAATAAAGATTTTTAAAAATCTCTTCGGCTATTTCAATAGTAGGAGCTTCTCCAGGTCTCAAGACTTTATAAATATCGTTAAGAGCCTCGACTTTGTTGGTATTTTTATCAAATTTTAATGTTTCAAGAAGGTATGGTCCTTTATTGATTGGATCCACATTAACTAATTCTAAAGAAAAAATTTCCTGTGATAATATTTTTTCAAGTATATCTTCTGAAATATCAAAACCAGATTTTATCAGGATTTCTCCGCTACGTTCTTTTAAATCTGAAGCTAAATATTTACCAATTATTTCTGAATTTGGTACTAAAATATTTGATAAACTTTTTTCATTTAATTTTTTTGCTATTACATAATTTAGCTTTTCTCCTTTATTTAGAAATTTCTTTTTAGTTTTGGAATCTATTAAATCAAAAGGAATTTTGATTGGTCTTTTATAATTTTCTGGAATAAATTTTGTGCTCCATTTTTTGTTTTCTTTATCGAATTCAAATTTATTTTTTGAATAAAAAGTATCTATAATTTGTTCCTTATTGTAACCTAGGGCGTAAAGAATTGTGGTTATAGGTAATTTCTTTTTTCTATCAACTCGAAAATACAAAATATCTTTTGGGTCAAATTCAAAATCTAACCAAGAACCTCTGCTTGGAATAATTCTACAATTAAATAAGAGTTTACCGCTAGAGTGTGTTTTGCCTTTATCATGGTCAAAAAATACTCCTGGACTTCTGTGCATTTGATTTACAACAACTCT